>Ga0316201_10004360_pt1 | contig 10663 bp, 9 predicted proteins | sample CS6wburrow_MG_FD_204516 | JGI IMG/M metagenome (GOLD analysis project Ga0316201, IMG submission 204516) | Coastal sediment microbial communities from Delaware Bay, Delaware, United States - CS-6 worm burrow | ecosystem: Environmental > Aquatic > Marine > Coastal > Sediment | place: USA: Delaware... | reverse complement strand
GGCGTGACAGGCCGGTATTCTAACCAACTGAACTACCGCTCCGAATCTGGTGGGTGCTGACGGGATCGAACCGCCGACCCTCGCCTTGTAAGGGCGATGCTCTACCAGCTGAGCTAAGCACCCAGAAGCCCGCAATTGCGAGCCTTAACCCCCAATCACGAGCTTTTTCGAGGGCTGCTGCCCCGAAGGGCGCGCTAGTTTACGGCATCCTTCAGGCCTTTGCCAGCCTTAAATCCGGGCACATTACTGGCCTTGATCTGGATGGTTTCGCCGGTGCGAGGATTGCGTCCGGCGCGAGCTGCGCGAGCCTTGACAGAGAACGTGCCGAAGCCAACCAGAGATACCGAGCCGCCATTGGAAAGCGTCCCAGTGATGCTATCCAGTACAGCGTCGACGGCCTTGGTTGCGTCAGCGCGTGATAGTCCAGCAGCACTTGCGACCGCGTCTATAAGTTCACCTTTGTTCATGCTTTCACCCTTGCAGATTGATTAAAAGAGTTGTCATCAATCCAGCGAGCTCCCCCTTGGCGCAATCCGCTGAATGGCTGCGAGCGGCTCCGTGCATCCGCCAACAGCTGCGATGCTTATACCAACTGGCATATATACCGTCAAATATCGCTTAACCATGCGGGTTTCAGCACGTCAGTGCGGGCGAACGACGTCCTCACTTTTTTGCTCGTCGCCGGGCGATTTTGCCTCCGGCTCGTCGTCGCCTGACTTGGCCTCGCGCATCGGCTGGTGGACCAGCGCGTGCTCCATCACCTGGTCGATCCATTTCACTGGAACAATCGTCAGCTTGTCCTTGATGTTCTTCGGAATTTCCGCGAGGTCTTTCTCATTTTCCTTAGGGATAAGGACCTTGTCGATACCGCCACGATGGGCCGCCAACAGCTTCTCTTTGAGGCCGCCAATAGGCAGTACTTCGCCGCGCAACGTGATCTCGCCGGTCATGGCCACATCGCTCTTTACAGCGATGTTGGTCAGTGCCGACACCAGGGCCGTACACATGCCAACTCCCGCACTCGGACCGTCCTTCGGCGTAGCGCCTTCCGGCACGTGAATATGCACATCGACCTTCTGGTGAAAGTCTTCAGCCAGTCCCAGCACGCCGGCACGACTGCGCACAACGGTCATCGCAGCTTCGATCGATTCCTTCATGACATCGCCCAGCTGACCTGTCGGTGTGAGCTTGCCTTTGCCCGGAACTACGGCGGCTTCGATGGTCAACAGCTCGCCGCCCACCTCGGTCCAGGCGAGGCCTGTTACCTGTCCTACCTGGTCGTTGTCCTCAGCTTTGCCAAAGCGGAAACGGCGGACACCGAGGTATTTCTCCATGCTCTTGGGCGTCACCAGCACCTTCGTATCGCGAGGCTTGAGCAACAGTGACTTCACGACCTTGCGACAGATCTTCGAGATCTCGCGTTCCAGGTTTCGAACACCCGATTCGCGCGTGTAATGCTGGATGATGTCGCGAACCGCGCTCTCGGTGATCTTGAGCTCCTTGTCCTTCAGGCCGTTTTCTTTCATCTGCTTCGGCACCAGGTAGCGCAACGCGATGTTGGTCTTCTCGTCCTCGGTGTAACCCGGGATACGAATAACTTCCATGCGATCGAGCAGCGGCGCAGGAATATTCAGGCTGTTCGCCGTGCAGACGAACATCGTGTCCGACAGATCGAAGTCGACCTCGAGGTAATGATCCGCGAATGTCGAGTTCTGCTCGGGGTCGAGTACTTCGAGCAAGGCTGATGACGGATCGCCACGGAAGTCCATGGCCATCTTGTCGATCTCATCGAGCAGAAATAGCGGGTTTCGCACGCCCGTCTTCGACAGGTTCTGGATGATCTTGCCCGGCATCGAGCCGATATAAGTACGACGATGACCACGAATCTCGGCCTCGTCGCGCACGCCACCCAGCGACATGCGTACGAACTTGCGATTGGTTGCCCGTGCGATGCTTTGGCCCAGCGAGGTTTTGCCGACACCCGGCGGTCCCACGAGGCACAGGATCGGCCCCTTGAGCTTCTTCACGCGCTGCTGCACGGCAAGGTACTCGAGGATTCGTTCCTTCACTTTCTCGAGGCCATAGTGATCCGCCTCGAGCACGTCCTCGGCTTTCTTCAGATCTTTGAAGACTTTACTGCGTTTCTTCCACGGCGCTTTGACCAGCCAGTCGACGTAGTTGCGAACAACGGTTGCTTCAGCGGACATTGGTGACATCAGCTTCAGTTTGTTCAGCTCCGAGGTTGCCTTCTCTTTCGCGTCCTTCGGCATACCGGCTTTTTCGATTTTTGCTTCAAGATCGGCAAGCTCGTTCGGTGCATCCTCCATCTCGCCGAGTTCTTTCTGGATGGCCTTCATTTGCTCATTCAGGTAGTACTCGCGCTGGCTCTTTTCCATCTGCTGTTTGACGCGGCCGCGGATACGCTTTTCGATCTGCAACACGTCGATCTCGCCCTCGATGATGCCCAGCACCTGCTCAAGACGACTTTTGATGTCCTGGATTTCGAGAATGCGTTGCTTCTCGGAGAGCTTCAGCGCCATGTGGGCGGCGACGGTGTCGGCCAGCCGACCGGGCTCGTCGATGCCTGACAGCGAGGTCAGGACCTCGGGCGGCACCTTCTTGTTCAGTTTCACATACTGTTCGAACTGCGAAATGATCGAACGCACGAGCACATCGATCTCGCGTTCGTCGTGACGATCGTCCTCAGCCAGCAAGGTGATTTCTGCCGAGAAATGGTCACCGACATTGAATCGATCGATCAAAGCGCGCTCACCGCCCTCTACCAGCACCTTAACGGTGCCGTCAGGCAGTTTCAGGAGCTGCAGGATGGTCGCGAGCGTTCCGACCTCGTACAGGTCAGACGGCTGCGGGTCATCGAGGTCCGCGGTCTCCTGGGCTACGAGCAGGATGCGCTTGCCGGCGTCCATCGCCTTGTTGAGCGCAACAATAGACTTTTCGCGCCCGACAAACAGCGGGATAACCATGTGCGGATAGACGACGACGTCGCGTAGCGGTAATACCGGCACGCCGGACAAATCGTCGCCCGCGTTTTCTTCCAAAGATGAGATTAGATCGTTCTCGGACACCAGGTTAGACCTCGAATAAATAAGCTGTTAGTGGAGATGCGACCTTTCGGCCGCATTTCAAGCGGAGTTGCCACACAAAGTCTATCGGCCGGTAGCCCGTGAGACTTAAGCGCCGTCCGAACCGGTGGGCCGAGGCGGCTGCTCGATATTGACCGTCGGCGGCTCATCAGACTCATAGATGACGTACGGCTGTGTCTCACCGGTGACCACAGCCTCGTCAACGACAACCTTCTTCGCGGTGGTTGAAGATGGCAGGTCGTACATCGTATCGAGTAATACGTTTTCGAGAATCGTGCGCAGTCCGCGAGCACCCGTCTTGCGTTCCATCGCCTTCTTGGCGACCGCACGCAGCGCGTCCTCGCGAAACTCCAGCTCGACACCTTCCATTTCGAAGAGTCGGCTGTACTGCTTGGTAAGCGCGTTCTTTGGCTCAAGCAGAATCTGGATCAGTGCGTCTTCATCGAGTTCCTCGAGCGTCGCAACGACCGGCAAGCGGCCGACAAACTCGGGGATCAGACCGAAGCGGATCAGGTCCTCAGGCTCAACGTCGACGAGTAGCTCACCGATGCTCTGTTCGTCTTCGTCGGTCTTGACGTCAGCTACAAAGCCGATGCCGCTCTTGGTGGAGCGGTCGAGGATGATTTTTTCCAGGCCGGCAAATGCGCCGCCACAAACAAACAGGATATTTCCCGTATCCACCTGCAGGAACTCCTGCTGCGGGTGCTTGCGACCGCCCTGCGGCGGTACCGACGCGATTGTGCCTTCGATCAGTTTCAACAGGGCCTGCTGCACGCCCTCGCCCGACACATCACGCGTGATCGACGGGTTATCGGATTTTCGCGAAATCTTGTCGATCTCGTCGATGTAAACAATGCCGGTCTGCGCCTTGTCGACGTCGTAGTCGCACTTCTGCAGCAGCTTCTGAATAATATTCTCGACATCCTCACCGACGTAACCGGCTTCGGTCAGGGTCGTCGCATCAGCGATCGTGAACGGTACGTTAAGGAGACGCGCCAGCGTCTCGGCGAGCAAGGTCTTGCCGCAGCCCGTGGGGCCAATCAGCAGAATGTTGCTCTTCGCGAGCTCGATGTCGTCCTTGCTGCCTTCTCTCTGACGCTCGTTCAGGCGCTTGTAATGATTGTAGACGGCGACGGACAGGACTTTCTTGGCGCGCATCTGGCCGATGACATACTCATCGAGCACATCCTTGATTTCCTTCGGCTTCGGCAGCTTGTCCTGAGCAGTGTCGCCCGTATCCTCGAGCTCTTCGCGAATAATATCGTTGCAAAGCTCGACGCACTCGTCGCAGATAAAGACCGAGGGCCCCGCGATCAGCTTACGAACCTCATGCTGGGATTTGCCGCAAAAAGAACAGTAAAGGAGTTTGCCGTCCTCGTTCTTACCGCGGGAATCGTCACTCATACCGTGCCGGCCTCTGTGTCTAAAAAAATCAGTCTGTTACGTGCACTTAACGAGACTGGGGATGTATATAACATGCGCTCTTTCGAGGTGCAAAGTGCCACGTCTCGGAAGCGCAAGCCTATACTGTAAGTTATTGATTTTTGGTAAATCAGTCGTCGTCGCGGCTACCCATCTCCTGGCGCTTCGCCAGCACGTGGTCAACCAGTCCGTACTCCAGGGCCGCATCGGCGCTCATGAAATTGTCGCGTTCCAGATCCTGCTCGATCTGCTCAATGTCCTGACCGGTGTGTTTCGACATGATCTGATTCAGCCGGCGCTTGAGCTCCAGTACTTCCTGCGCATGGATGTGAATATCCGTCACCTGGCCCTGGTAGCCGGCGCTGGGCTGGTGAACCATGACGCGCGAATGCGGCAGCGCGTAGCGTTTGCCGTGGGCGCCGCCCGCGAGCAACAGCGCGCCCATACTGGCTGCCTGACCGACGCAGATGGTGGAGACGTCGCAGTTAATAAACTGCATCGTGTCGTAGATTGAGAGGCCCGAGGAAACAACGCCGCCCGGTGAGTTGATGTAGAGATGAATGTCCTTGTTCGCGTTCTCTGACTCCAGGTACAGCAGCTGAGCGACAACCAGATTGGCCATCTGGTCTTCGACCGGACCTACGATAAAGATGAGACGGTCCTTGAGGAGTCTCGAGTAGATGTCATAGGCACGCTCGCCACGCGCGGTCTGTTCGACAACCATGGGGACGAGGTTCAAAGATGTTGCGCTCATAATGTCATTTCCGTTTTAGCCGACGCTTGTCGATCACCAGCGTGGATTATCTCACGAAGCCGGTGCGTTCATGTAGTCCTTGAACGAGATCTTTTTGCTCTTGACCTTGCCGTTCTCGAGCAACCAGTCGATCGCCATTTGCTCGACGACCATCGGCTCGATCTGTTGCATGACCTGCGGATTGCCCAGGTACATTTCAACCATCTCACCGGAATTCTCGTAGCTGGCACACATTTCTTCAACGTGTGCTCGCAAGCTCGCCTCGTCTGCCGACAGTCCCTTGTCCGAGATTACCTGCCGCAGCAGTAAACCCAGCCGGACGCGCTTCTCGGCCGCTTCGAAAAAGTTATCGATCGGCGGCGCCTGGTCGTGATCTTCTATCCCCAAGCGACGCATGGCGTCGTGCTGCAGTGAATGTGCTTCCTGCTGCTTGAGCGTTTGTGGAATATCCAGAGGATTCGCGGCCAGCAACGCTTCCATGACCTGCTCGCGGATGTCGCTTTTTACTTTTTGCTCCGCCTCACGTTTCATGTTCTCGCGCACGTCTTGCATGAACCTGTCCATGCCACCCTCGGTGACGTTGAACATCTCGGCGAACTCGTCATTCAGCTCCGGCAGAACGCGCTCCTCGACGCGGTGTGTCTTGATGCTGAAGTCCGCCTTTTTCCCAGCCAGGTCCTCTGCGTGATAGTCCTTCGGGAACTTCACTTTGAAGGTCTTCTCGTCACCGGCCTTGATGCCTTTGAGCCCTTTCTCGAAGTCCGGCAACATCTGGCCCTCGCCCAGGACCACGGGTATCTCGGTGCCCTGCCCGCCCTCGAACGCTTCGCCATCCAGCTCACCCGAGAAATCGACGATTACGCGATCGTCATCCTTGCTCTTGCGATCGACGGTTTGCCAATCGGCTTTCTGAGTACGCAAGTTCAAGAGCATATCGTCGACGTCGCTGTCGCCGATCTGCACGTCAGGCTTCTCGATCTTGATCTTGTCGAGGTCCTTGAGCTTGACCTCCGGCATGATCTCGAACGTCGCGACATAGGTGAAGGTCTTGCCATCCTCAGCCTCGGTCTCGATCTGGGGACCGCCGGCCGGGTGCAGATTCTGCTCGGTTACTGCATCCGAATAGCTCTTCTGCATGATCTCGCCGAGGACTTCCTCGCGAACCTGTTTTCCGTAGCGCTGCTTGACGACCTTCGGCGGTACCTTCCCCGGGCGAAATCCTTTGATTTTCGCCGTACGACCGACGCTCTTCAGGCGTGAGTCCACCTGCTGCTGGATGGGTTCGAGCGGCAACTCAACGCGCATGCGGCGTTCCAGAGCACCGGTCGACTCGACAGTGACATTCATTCTATTAATTCTCTTTAAATTAGTGACTTATGTTCTATTTCAGGGCCGGACAGGGTTTGGTGCGAAAGGAGAGACTCGAACTCTCACGGGTTGCCCCACTGGCACCTAAAGCCAGCGCGTCTACCAATTCCGCCACTTTCGCACGACGTGTGCGACGTCGAAACCCGCACTACCTGTTCAGCCGGCCATTATATAGTGGTAGCAATCGGCAATGCACGCGCGACGTTATATCCCGCGTTCATCCTGCCGGAAGAAACTTAGCCCGGAACCACAGCGGGAACCCCTGGAGTCAGGAAAGGAAGCGAAAGCGATCCGCGAGCCGCTCATCCAGGCTATGTACCCTGCCCGCGTGCACAGCCGCGAGCACGATGAAGATCATGAACCAGATGACGTCATGGTTCTGAGCGTCGAGAAATCCCTGGCCCTTCGTCGCCCAGAATGCACCGACCATTAGCGCGCCGGCAATGGACGCCCAGCGTGTTGCCAGGCCCAGGATCAGCCCAAGACCGATTGCAAGCTCGCCCCAGGCGACGAGAAACGCGAACAGACCCTTGTTGGGCAGTACAACAGACTCGAGAAACGGCTGTATGAAGCCGGCACTGTCTTCCAGCCGGCCCGACACGAACCCGGCCAAACCGTTGTGGAAGTCCGGGTTTCTGACCTTGCCGAAGCCGTAGTAGAGGAAGAAGACGCCGGTGTAGACCCTGAGTAAGGTGATCGGCCAAAGATGCACGGATTTCCTGCGACGGAATTCATCGATTACTGACATAAGCACTCTCCACGGGCGAGTTCTGTAGCGGCCGATAATAGCGCGAATTGTTGCTTAAAGGCCCCAGACGCTTAATATTCGTCCTATGTCGAACAAGAATCACTCGAACGACGAGCCACACGGCATGAACGTGTCCGGCTTGAGACGCTCCGCGACCGGCTTCGCTCTGGATCGGGAGGATCTGAATGCCGATCCGATCGTTCAGTTTGCGGACTGGTTTGGCTACGCCTGCGAGACGGTGCCAATGGATCCTAACGCCGTGTCGATTGCCACGGTCGACGGCAACGGTCGGCCATCCAGCCGAACCGTGTTATTGAAATACTTTGACGAGAAAGGTTTTGTGTTCTTCTCCAACTTCGAGAGCAACAAGGCGCGCGATATTGAGGGCAACCCGAACGTCGCGCTGCTGTTTTTCTGGTCGGATGCCGCCCGGCAGGTGCGCATCAACGGCACGGCCGAGAAAATTCCGGCGAGCGAGACGCTGAAGTACTTCATGACCCGCCCACGGGGCAGCCAGATTGGCGCCTGGGTCTCAGCGCAGAGCAGCGTGATCTCGTCGCGATCGATCCTTGAAACCGAGTTTCAGAAACTGAAAGACAAGTTCCGCAACAAAGAGGTGCCGCTACCCTCTTTCTGGGGCGGCTATCGCGTCGTGCCGCGAGAAATCGAGTTCTGGCAGGGCCGCCGCAACCGCCTGCACGACCGCTTTATTTACGCCCTGCAGGATGATGGCAGCTGGGATATTGGCCGGTTAGCCCCCTAGAAGTCCGCAATAGTCCGCGCGACATGTATCCCCGGAAAACGCTGGCCTCAAGCCATGAGAGACGAGCGTCGAATACTTTCCTGAAGCAGGACTGACAAATGTCATATTCGGCTACGTAAATACCGAGAATTCGAGGTCAGAAGTGACTATCGCAGAGGATTGCCGCCCTGTGCTTAAATCATCTCTCGGTCACTCAGGCTCGTCTCTATGAACTGCACCAATTGCGACTGCCCGTTCTATGAGCTTCACAGCAGCAACGGCGTGTTTACGTCGACGGATCTCAATTGCCTGGTTACCGACGCGGTCAAGCAGATCAGTTTCAATGCCGGTGACGTGCTGTTTACCCAGGGTCAAAAAAGCTCGAGCCTGTTCTCCCTGAGCAGCGGTGTCGTCAAGATTGCCAGCAACGCACCCGACGGTCATGAGCAGATCGTCGGCCTGGGCATTCCCGGCAAGCTGCTGTTCGGACTGCAATCCATTGAGCAGGATCGTCATGAATACACCGCGATTGCGGCAACCGATGGCCGTGCCTGCAAAATCCGGCACAGGGCGTTGTTGATGGGCGTACAGGAACAGCCGGAGATCAGCCTGAGACTAATTTCAGCCCTGAATGCCCAGTTGGCGCATACACGCTCGCTGATGGAGGTGATGGGCCACAAGAAAGCAGCCGAGAAAATCGCTTCCTTCATTCTGCTGCTCGCGCCGGAAGTCGAAGCCAAAGCAGAACGTTTCACGCTGCCATTTTCGCGCAGCGATATTGGCGACTTGCTTGGCTTGAGCGAAGAGACGGTCTGTCGCCAGATGGCAAGTATGAAGCGCAATGGGGTGATCTATGCGCCTCGCGGCAAGATGCGTATCCAGAATTGGGATCGCCTGCGCGCAATCGCCGACGGACGCGCCGCATAGTCGCTGAATAGCGCCAAGGCGCTGAAATTTCTCTCAAGGCAAGGTCGGCCCGCAACACTGCACCGGCAAACTCACTCTGAAACCGGGGATCTGGCTTTGTTGTCAGGGTATTTGACTGGGGGAGATCAGCGCTTAGCGATCGTCGACAAACCCTACTACTGTCGGCACGTCCTGACTCAGCTTGGGCAACAAGTCCGTATCACCGCCTATAAGCAGTTTTTCAAAACGCGCCAGGGCTTTTGCGATAACGGGATCGACAGGCTGGGCATCATGCTGTGTGCCATCACTAATCGTGCACAGGTCGCTATACTCAATACGATACGTCTCGAACATTGAGTGATCATCGACCGTTATCACATCGTTGTTCTCGAGCACGTGACTCCTCACAAGCTCTGAATTGACATAGGTCCCGTTTGTGCTGTTCAGATCGATGAGAATCGTGGCTTCGTCACGACGGACCAGCAAGATATGGTACTGGCTGACATAAGAGCTCGGGATCGACATGTCGTTGTCGTCCGCACGTCCGATTAAAAGGTGGGGGCCATCCAGTATCAATTCCTGAATTGCGGCTCCGTTTCGCATCAGCTTGAGTGTTGGAAAGCCTGGCGACTCACCGGATTGCGGTTTCGCCTCGGTCGGTACAGCGCTCAACTTCGTCCGTCGCGACAACGTCGGCCCCTCAGTTTTTGGAATCAAATCCGGTCGCTGAATCGGGTTAATAGGGAGCGAAGTGCATGGTGAAGTCATCCACTTGGGGTTATCGCACCAAGCATTGGATCCCTATTTGTCGAACCTAGCAGAATAGAATCCGTTTTATGGTGACGGGGATCACAATTGCAGGATCTTCCTTTGAGAAGACTGCCTGATCTTGTCTCAATTCGATCAATGCCAGTGGCGGCAGCAACGACGGCTTCTTGCTCTGATATGCCTGTTTCGCGGTATGCGAATGAGCCCGCGCGGCGGCCTCTCGCGGCCGGGCTGTTTCGCTGACGTGCTCGAAGAATGGTGGGCCCCCGGGGACTCGAACCCCGGACCAAGAGATTAAGAGTCTCCTGCTCTACCAACTGAGCTAGAGGCCCCACCTGGTTGGCGCGCAAGCGCCCCTTCAATAACTGGGTGGACGATGGGACTCGAACCCCGGTCAAGAAGTTCGCCTCACTCACATCGCCTACCCGGCTTTCTCGTTGTGCCCGACCGGGATCATAAAATCATCGATTCCGGTCGTCTTGATAAGCCACGACGAATCACGACTTACCATCAAAAATGGGGTGGACGATGGGACTCGAACCCCGCCAAGGAGATTCTAAACAACCCAAGCCGACCACCCGACTTTGTCACTGTGACCGACCGGGATCATAAATCAATAGATCCCGGTCGACCCGACAGGCCGTGACGTATCCCGACCCACCAAATAAAATGGGGTGGACGATGGGACTCGAACCCCACTCTGGAGATTCACTTGACCCAATTCACCTACCCAACCTGCTACTTGTGCCCGACCGGGATCATAAAACGATCGATCCCGGTTGTCTGGATAAGCCATGACGAATCACGCCTTACCATTAAAAATGGGGTGGACGATGGGACTCGAACCCCGC
>Ga0316201_10004359_pt1 | contig 10664 bp, 9 predicted proteins | sample CS6wburrow_MG_FD_204516 | JGI IMG/M metagenome (GOLD analysis project Ga0316201, IMG submission 204516) | Coastal sediment microbial communities from Delaware Bay, Delaware, United States - CS-6 worm burrow | ecosystem: Environmental > Aquatic > Marine > Coastal > Sediment | place: USA: Delaware... | reverse complement strand
CGCTATCTCGAAACCGTTCGCAGATGGCGGCGAACTCGTCGGCGATGTCGTCGCGCCGCGGCTCGTCGGCGGGGGCCGCAACGGTCGTCAATGCAGCCGCCAGCACCAGTGCGGGTCTGAGCTTTCGGAGCACGCGGGATTGGCGGGAGAACTGGGACAAAAGGTGTTCGATGGTGACAGCGCGCGAGTTGGCAACAAGCGCAATTATACCCGAAGCGGGTAACGGCAACCCAGTCGGCTGCGGTCACGCACGGCGCGCTGGTGTCGTTGTGCGCCGGCCCCGGGACGGGCGTTGGTGCGGTCCGTTACCCGTGTGGCGTGATAAACTCGGGCTGACATCATCAGGGCCCTTGTTTAATGAGCGACAAACGAATTCTTGAATTGCTGGGGGAGCTCAAGCGCGAGCTCAAAAAGCATGAGCAGATCGATCCGCAGGCGGCAACGCTGGCGCGCGAGCTCGATCACGACATCCACGAGTTGCTCGACCCCGAAACCGATGCCACGTTGCCGGATCAGGCGCTTGAAAAGGCCCGTTCGCTCGAGGCGGATTTCGTTGCCGAACACCCGGTCGCGGCCCAGTTCCTGCGCCAGATCATGGACACGCTGTCGAAAATGGGTATTTAGCCGACACTCGGCGTCTACTGGTCGACGAACATTCCACCAGATATTTGCGAATTACTACCTCGTATTGACGAGATAGCATGTTGGCACGCTGGTGAGTGTGGACACACATTTCTGGAAACGTGACGAAGTGCTACATCGGAGCAATCGCTCTGATGTCGATATTGCCAGGTGTTGTGCAAATTCACGTGAACGGGTGTGCGATCGCAACGCCGTCGTAAAAGGGGAGCCCGTCCGTGGGCTGCGCAGGCATCCTGTCTCCCGAAAAAGTATCAAAGGAAACAGTTAACGGTGTGACCTGCTTCTTCGATGTAAATCAAGATACCAGTCGACGTCAGCGCTGCACAGATGGCAATCGCCCGGGTGACATTTGACCCTGATTCAGTCATTATCATTGAGAACTTAAAGAAACGGTTGTTGTGCCAGCGGCGACTCACATAGCTAGAAACAAGGCACCGCAGCGTGCTTTGCGGGAACAACATGGCCGGCGACGACTCCGAGTCGAGAACGACATCGACTACGTTATTTGATCGCAGTGAATTGCAGGAAGAACTGCACACACTGGGGAATGCGCTCGCGCAAATCAAAATCGGCAATCGGCTGATCGCCCGCGAAGATCTTGATCCCGCCAAGCGTCGCGAATTTATCGAAGAAATCGCGCGCTCCATTGCCGACGCGGAGTCCGTCTTTCGACTTTTGTCGGCCCAGCTCAAATGAAAATCCTGATGGTCGACGATCACAAGGTGATCGTGAGCAGCCTTGCGCAGGTTCTGCAAGAAGAACTGGATATTGCCACGGTCGACTGTGCGGACGATTACGACAGTGCGGTCATCACGCTGGCGCAGCGGGCATTCGATGTCGCGGTCGTCGATGTCGATCTGCCAACGCGTTCGGGGCTGGAATTTGCGCGCTACTGTTTCGACCAACAGCCCGAATGTAAAATCGTGATACTGACCGGCATGCTTGACAGGCGCAACATCGAACAGGCGATGCAGCTGGGAGTTCATGGCTACCTGGTGAAGACCATCGATCCACGTGATCTGGTCTCATGTTTGCGCCTGGTGTACCGCGGCATCAACGTGTTCGACGAAGGCGTTTCGAGCTTGCTTGGTATCGCGGTCGCCGGCACCGACGGCGTAACGGATTCGCACACATTGCTGTCGCCGCAGCAATTGCGCGTGTTAAGAAACGTGGCGCGCGGCATGACCAACAAGGAAGTCGCGCGCGAGATGGGCATCAGCGAAAAGACGGCGCGCAATTACCTGGCGTCGGTGTTCGAGAAGCTTGGCCTTCAGCGGCGCTCCGAGGCGGCCGTCTGGTACACACAGAACATCGGCGAAGTGCCGCACACGTTGGATTCGGCGTGACCGATACCCCAGACCGTTCACCGTCGGGCTGGATTCTGTTTGTTGAAGACTCAGCGATGGTGGGGCGCGTCATTGTAGAGTCGCTGAAATTTGAAGGCGTGACCGTGGTGCTGGCGCCGACCGCCGCAGACGCGTGGCGTGAACTTGAGCAGTCAGCGGAGCGCTTCGCGCTGGTGTTATGCGACCAGAAACTGCCCGACCTGACCGGGCTGGAATTACTCGCTCGCGTGCGTGCGGCATACCCGTCGCTGCGTCTTGTGCTGACGACCGGGTTTGCGAGCGCACAAGTTCAAGAAGAGGTGCTGCAATTTGACGGTTTGTTGACCAAGCCGTTCGGCGTTGCGGACGTCCTTGAATTGTTACGTGACGCGAGCGACTAGTCGCAAAGGTCAGCGGCGGCGGCAGATCGGGGCGCCTGCATTTTTACTTCTTCGACATTTCCCAGGGCTCGCTCAATCAATTCGCGCCGGCGATGCGGCTGCAGCCGGTGGGCGGCCGGTTCGTCGAGTGCCGCATCCGCGCGTGTGCACAGGGCTCGGGCATAGGCTGCCGCGGCGCTGCCGCTCCAGTCGGACGGTTGGGCGAGCAGGCCGTCCATCTCCAGTGCTCGCATCAGGCCGCCGATCTTGGGCGTGTTGCTGTTGGCCGCGATGAACGGTGTTCCCACAAAGGCGGCGGCAATCGTGTGATGAAAACGACCTGAGACCAGCACCCTGGCACCGGCGATGGCGTCGAGCCACGCGCTCTCGTTGTAGACAGGCAGCAACGTCGCCGCGCCGTCGCTCGCCTGGAGCAACGCATCTGCAAACCTGAGTTCCTCGGCGGCTGGAAACGCGCGAGCGCCGACGAGCACGCGAACGCCAATACCGCGCGCGTGAAGATGTTGCACCAGGGTGACCAGCCCGATTGCCGAGTGTTCGTTCCACGTCACACCGCCGGCGATCACCGCGTACGGTGTCACGTCGATTTTCCCGGGACGATACAGACGATCGACGTACAGGGGCAGGCAGTCGAAGGTCTCCTCCACCTCGATGCCCAGCGCGCGCATCACCGCGGCGCTGCCGGGTTCGCGCACTGCCACGCGGTCGGCGCCGGCGTAGACCTTGCGATAGAGAGCGCCGACGTCGCTATGCGCATCGCCGCCGGGGTAGCACGAATGATTGACGATACGCACCGGTTTGCCCAGGCGGGTGGCGCCGACGTGGGCCAGGTAAAGAAGCGAGAGTGCCGCCGAACTGGCGCCATGTAGCGTGCCTTCGCCGTTGACGTAGATGGCGTCGCTTCGTTCCATCGCGGCCAGCAGGCCGGCGTGCGCGCCGGCGAACCGATCGAAAGCCTGCGCGTCGTCAAAGCCGGCGACCGACCCGGGTACGCCCGCCAGCGCCAGGGTCTGGTGAATGGGAACGCCCTCAACGCGGCCGTGACGCTGGCGCAACAGGTCGTGCAGCGCCAGCGACGTGCAGGTGCAGCCGAAATGATACCAGTTGCGCGTGTCGTTGAGCAGTACGGCGCCATGGCCGGGGCCGGAATCCTGGCGCGGTTGCTCGCCGGTGCGGCCAGGAGTCTTGCCAGATGTCAGGGGCGGGCGTGGCTGAGCGAGGTCGAGCGCTTTGCCTACCTCGGCCAGTGGCAGGTCCCAACTGCCGGGCGTCTCGATGCGCTGGCGGAAAAGTCGCACGCTGTCGTACCAGGGGCAGTCGCTATGTTCATCGCCCCAGCGCCACTCCGCGCCCGCGGGCAGCAACACGAACGTGGGCACGCCTAACGCGCCGGCGATGTGGGCCGTGGAGTTGTCGACGGTGATGACCAGGTCGAGCGCCGCGACCAGTGCGGCGAATTCGTCGAGGTCGTTGAGTGGATCGATGCCGTCGATCGCCACGGGCGCGCGTCCTGCGGCCCGGGTGAAGGCGTCCGCTTCCGCCGTGTGGTCGCCGTACTGCAGATCAACCACCCGCAGATCTGAACGCTGCAGCAGATCGCGCCAGCGTTCCAGCTCGATGGAACGCGCATTGCGGGCGCGGGTGTCCAGGCCGCCGCGCCAGGAGATGCCGATGTTCAGGCGGGCGCCGGTGCCACTGAGTGCATCGCGGTAGCGTGCCGCCCGCCGAGTTCCGGCCGCGAGATAGGGCCTGCCGTCGAACGACGTCCGCTGGCGACGTAACAGGTGCGGCAGGGATGCGCAGGATATCGTGCAGTCGATCTGCAGGTGCGACGGTGGCGGTGCGTCACCGATGACAGTGGCAGTGGGAAACGAGCGGGCAAATAGTGTCTGCAGCCGCGGTTCACAGGCGATCACGACGCCCGCCGCACGCTCGATGACGTCGGCATAGCACGACGCGAACAGGACCTCATCGCCAACCCCCTGCTCGGGCGTAATCAGCAGCGTGCGAGCGGCAAGATCGTCGCCCGTCCACGTCGGATAGGGTGCGAATACCGGCGGATGCACGCTGAGAAAGGCCGTATTTGCGCAGCGCCACTCGTATTCTTCGAAGCCCTGTTGAAAGTCGTGTTGGCGCAGCAAAACGGTGGCCAGTTTTTCATGGGCGTCGGGCAGGGCGGGGCACTGTGCGAGCACCTGCTCGAAGTGATACCGGGCGCCGTCGCTGTCGCCGGCATTATTGAGCAGCGTGCCCAGGTTCTTGTGCGCGATGACCGAGCGAGGGTTGAGCTCAAGCGCACGGCGGCAGACGACGATGGCGCCGTCACGGTCGCCCGCGTCGGTCAGTGCCACAGCCAGATTCTCCACGATGCGCGGGTCGTCCGGGGACCGGCGCTGGGCGCGGCGGTACGCGTCGATGGCGTCGTCGTTACGCGCGGCGTTTTGCAGCGCTATGGCGTGGTTGAAATGAAATTCGCCGACCTGGGGTCGTTGCGCGATGGCGAGCTCGATCAAGGCGATGGCGTTCGCATATTGGCCTAGCTGGGTCGCCATCACGCCCAGCAGGTGCAGGGCGTCGGCGTGATTGGGATCGGCCTTCAGCAGGGCCTTGTACAGCGTTTCGGCCTGGGCCAGGTGGCCCTGTTGGTGCAGCGCAATAGCGGACGAGAGGCATTGTGCGAGTTCGCGCTGGTGGGCCGCGTCGGCGGCGGATTGCTTCGTGTTCATGGCGCCTTCGTCGTCAATCTAGAGCGCAGTCTACTGACGACACGCGCCGCGGCACTGTGAACGGCGTCTCATTATGTCAAGCGTGCTTTTTAGCCGGCAAGGTCGTCGTTGTGTCCCGTGGGGACTACAATGCGCAATAAGACCAGCCAGCGGGAGCGCTCATGAGTGGGGAGTCAAAGCCCAACGAGATGTCCGGCCTGCCATTCGTGGCGCCGTGCACCAAACTGACCCTTGGCGCGCCGTTTCGGTGGCTGGCGCTAGGTTGGGCGGATTTTCGCCGCGCCTGGCGCGCCAGTGCGGCCTACGGCCTGTTCATGGCCCTGACGATCGCCCTCGTGTGCTGGGCCGCATGGCGTCACGGCGGCTACTGGCTGGTGTTTGCGACGGTCGGTGGCTTCGTGTTTCTGGCGCCGCTGACGTGCACCGGCCTGTACGCCATCAGCGCTCAGCTCGAGCGTGGTCAGAGCGTGTCGCTGCGCCGTGCGTTGCGCGCCGGATTCAAGCGCTATTTTGGCAACGAAATGGTCTTTGCGCTGGTGTTGATGGTGATTTTCCTCGTGTGGGCGCGAGCCGGCACCATGGTGCACGTGTTCTTTCCCGCCAATCCCGACGCGCCGCTGTCGGACTTTCTCGGATTTCTCGGCATCGGCAGCGCGATCGGGGCCGTGTTCGTGGCTATCACGTTCTCGGCCAGCGCGTTTTCGCTACCGATGATTGTGCACCGCCGCGTGGATGCCGTCACCGCCGTCGTTACCTCGATCAACGCCGTGCTGCGCAACCGCCTGGTGATGGTCGTGTGGCTGTCGCTGGCCGTCGGTGGGCTGGCGGTAGGCATCCTGACCGCCTGCGTGGGTCTGATTGTGATCCTGCCGGTGATCGGGCACGCGGCCTGGCACGGTTATCTCGAGACCATCGACGCGGACGCGTTTCCGCGGCATGAGCTGGGCGTTACCGCCACTCCCCGGCCGGGGACGCAGCACTAGATCAGCAGCACGCTGGTGTGAATGCTTCTGTTGCAAGGTAAACTGTGCGCCATCATCAGTACGGCAGATGCAAGCATGAGCATTTTCGATCATCCCGAGTTCGACCAACACGAAGCCGTCCACCAGTTCTATGACGCCGCAACCGGGCTGGCGTCCATCATCGCGATCCATTCAACGGCGCTGGGCCCTGCCGCCGGCGGCTGTCGTCGCTGGCATTACGCAACCGGCGCCGATGCGTTGACCGACGCGCTGCGCCTGTCGCGTGGCATGACGTACAAGAACGCGATCGCCGGATTGCCCTTCGGTGGCGGCAAGGCGGTGATTCTGGCCAGCGACGCGGCGCCCAAATCGCCCGAATTGTTCACGGCCTTTGGCCGCATGGTCGACTCGCTGGGCGGTCGTTACATTACGGCTGAAGACGTCGGCATGAAAATGGAAGACATGCACCATGTTGCGGCCCAGACCCGCTACGTCTCGGGCCTGCCGCAGGACGTCAACGCGGCCGGTGGCGATCCCAGTCCGTGGACTGCGCTGGGCGTCTTTCTCGGTATCGAAGCGGCCGTGCGCACGCGCCTGGGCAAGGATTCGCTGAAGGGCGTGCGGGTGGCCGTACAGGGCGTTGGCAATGTCGGCTTCAACCTGTGTCGACTGCTGGGTAAGGCGGGCGCCGTGATCAGCGTTGCCGACGTCAACCAGGAGCATCTCGATCGCGTCGCTGCCGCCATGCCCGTCACTGTGCTATCACCGGACGACATCCTGTTCGCCGACGTGGATGTGCTGGCGCCGTGTGCGCTGGGCAAGCTGTTCTCGCAGCAAACCATCGACCGGGTTCGCGCGCTGGTTATCGCCGGCGCGGCCAATAACCAGCTTACAACCGAGGCCGACGGCCAGCGCCTGCGCGACCGCAACATTCTCTACGCGCCCGATTTCGTCATCAACGCCGGCGGCATCATCAGTGTCTGGCACGAGTACCACGGCGGCGGCACCGCCGAGCAGGTGCGCGCCGATGTAGTGCGCATACCCGAGCGTCTCGACACGATCTTTCGTGACGCCCACGCGACCAGAAGGGCAACCAATGAAGTGGCCAACGACATGGCCCGCGCGCTCGTCGCCGCGGCCGGCCAGGCAAGTAAAAAGGAGGCGCTTAGCGCATGAGCACATCGTCACGGCTGCACGTTCCACACCCGTCGGCTCGCCCCGGCGAGGAACCGGATTTCAGTTACCTGCACCTGGCGCCGGCGGGCGCCATTGACCGCCCGTCGATCGATGCCGCGCCGCGCGATATCGAGCACTTGAGCACGGAGCTCGTACGCGTGCTCGATGACAAGCACCGCGCCGTCGGTCCGTGGCACCCCAATCTCGATCCCGCGGAGCTGCAGGTCGCGCTACGCTGGATTACGATGAACCGGATCATGGACGAGCGCCTGTGGCAGGCGCAGCGCCAGGGCAAAATCTCTTTCTACATGCAGGCGACCGGCGAAGAGGCCGTGTCGATCGGCCAGGGCATGGCGCTGCGCCCCGGCGATATGTGCTTCCCCTCGTACCGCAACCAGGGCCTGTTCCTGTACCGGGGCGTCAAGCCCTTCGAGATCATGTGCCAGTGCCTGTCGAATACCGGCGACATGTGCAAGGGACGACAGATGCCGATCATGTATCACTCGGCCAAGGGCAACGTGTTCTCCATCTCGGGCAATCTTGGCACGCAATATCCGCACGCCGTGGGCTGGGCCATGGCCTCGGCGATCAAGGGCGAGGACCACGTGGCGGCGGCCTGGGTTGGTGACGGCAGTACCGCCGAGGCCGATTTCCACCACGCACTCACGTTTGCCGCCGTCTACCAGGCGCCGGTGATCCTTAACGTCGTGAACAATCAGTGGGCCATTTCGACCTTCCAGGGTTTTGCTGGCGGCGAGCGCAAGCCCTTCGCGGCGCGCGGCCTCGGCCTCGGCATCCCGGGTATTCGGGTCGATGGCAACGATCTTCTGGCGGTGTACGCGGTCACATTGTGGGCGGCCGAACGCGCGCGACGCGGCGGCGGTCCGACGCTGATCGAGCACGTTACTTACCGCGGCGGTGCGCACTCGACCAGCGACGACCCAAGCAAGTACCGCCCCAAGGACGAATGGGCCGCGTTCCCGCTGGGCGACCCGCTGGAGCGCTTGAAACAGCACCTGATCACGCTGGGGCACTGGTCCGATGAACGTCAGGACGCGCTGGAAAAAGAACTGCGCGCCGAAATGCTTGTGGCATGGAAGGAGGCACAGGCTCTCGGCACGATGATCGACGGCCCGCAGCTCGATCCGTCCACGATGTTCGACGATGTCTACGCCGTCACGCCGCCGCACCTCGAGAAGCAGCGCGCCCAGCTGCTGGCGCTGGAGGACTGAGCCATGGCACAGATGAATATGATTCAGGCGGTGCGCTCGGCTCTCGACGTGATGATGAACAAGGACAAGACCGTGGTAATCCTCGGTCAGGACGTGGGCTACTTCGGCGGCGTCTTTCGCTGCACCGACGGCCTGCAGCGCAAGTACGGCGAGCACCGCGTGATCGACGCGCCGATCGCCGAGGGCGGCATCATCGGCGCCTCCATCGGCATGGGCGTGAACGGGCTGCGCCCGGTGGCGGAAATCCAGTTTGCCGACTACATCTATCCGGGCCTGGACCAGGTGGTCAGCGAGTTGGCGCGGCTACGCTATCGCTCTGGCGGCGAGTTCTTCTCGCCGGTGACCATTCGCACACCGTGCGGCGGGGGCATCCGCGGTGGACAAACCCACTCGCAGTCGCCCGAGGCGCTGTTCACCCACATCAGCGGCATCCGCACCGTCATGCCGTCCAATCCCTACGATGCAAAGGGCTTGCTGATCAGTGCGATCGAGTCGGACGACCCGGTCGTCTTCTTCGAGCCCAAGCGCATCTACAACGGCCCGTTTGACGGCGATCCGAACAAGCCCGCGGTGTCGTGGTCCGCGCATCCCAAGGGTGAGGTGCCCGAGGGCCATTACACGGTGCCGCTGGACAAGGCCGACGTCGTGCGCAGCGGCAGCGCGCTGACCATCGTGACCTACGGCACCCTGGTACACGTGGCGCAGGCGGCCGCCGATCTGACCGGAGTGGACGCCGAGATCATCGACGTGCGCACGCTGGCACCGTTGGATATCGACACCATCTCCGAGTCGGTCAGGAAGACCGGGCGCTGCATCGTGGCCCACGAGGCCACGCGCACCAGCGGCTTCGGCGCCGAGTTGGCCGCGTCGATCCAGGAAACCTGCTTTTATTACCTGGAGGCGCCGATCGAGCGCGTCGCCGGCTGGGACACGCCTTACCCGCACGCGTTCGAGTGGCAGTACTTCCCGGGTCAGAAGCGCTTTGCCGCGGCCATCGCCAACGTGATGGAGGCAGCATGAGCGAATACATTTTCAGACTGCCGGACCTCGGTGAAGGCACGGTCGAGGCCGAGATCGGCGACTGGAACGTCGGCGTGGGCGACCAGGTCGCCGAAGAAGACGTGGTCGGTACGATGATGACGGACAAGGCCGCGGTGGAACTCTCGGCGCCGGTTGCCGGCCGCGTGGTCTCGCTGGCCGGCGAGCCGGGCGACATGATTCCGGTTGGTGCGGCGTTGATCGTGTTCGCGACCGACGGGGCGGTGCCTGCTGAGGAGGAGGTTGCCGCAGCGCCGGCAGAACCCGCGCAGGAGGCCACACCGGCGGCGACCGCGCCGACCGCACCGACGGCTGTGCAGCCGGCCCCAGCGGCCGCGAGCGGCAAAAAGGTCATTACGTCGCCGGCGATCCGTCGACGCGCGAAGCAAATGGGCATCGACCTGACGACAGTGAGCGGCAGCGGTCCCAACGGTCGCATCCTGCCCGCGGATTTCGACGCGTACATCGAGCGCTCCGACGCGCTCGCATCACGCGCGGCCTTCACCCCGGTGGAGGATACCGAAATCAAGGTGATCGGGATGCGGCGCATGATCGCTCAGCGCATGAGCGAGTCCAAGCGTGAAATTCCGCACTTCGCATACGTCGAGGAAATCGACATCACCGAGATGGAGGCGCTGCGCAATCATCTCAATGAGCGCGGAGGCGATCACCCGAAACTCACGCCGCTGCCGTTCATCGCACTGGCGCTGACGCGGGCGCTGCGCGAGTTCCCGCAATGCAACGCGACCTACGACAAGGAGCGCAACGTGATTGTGCGCCACGGCGCGGTGCACCTGGGCGTGGCGGCGCAGACGCCGGACGGCCTCAAGGTGCCGGTGATGCGTGACGCACAGAACCTGTCACTGGACGCCATGGCCAACGAAATCCGGCGCATCTCCAGCGGCGCACGCGACAACAAGCTCGGCCGCGACGAACTCACCGGCTCGACCATCACGCTGACCAGCCTTGGCAAACTCGGCGGCATCGTCTCGACGCCGGTCATCAACCTGCCGGAAGTTGGCATCGTTGGCGTCAACCGGGCGGTGCAAAGGCCCATGGTGCACAACGGACAGATCGCGGTACGCCTGATGATGAACCTGTCTTCGTCTTTCGATCATCGCTTTGTCGATGGCTACGATGCGGCATCGATGATTCAGCGCAT
>Ga0316201_10004358_pt1 | contig 10666 bp, 10 predicted proteins | sample CS6wburrow_MG_FD_204516 | JGI IMG/M metagenome (GOLD analysis project Ga0316201, IMG submission 204516) | Coastal sediment microbial communities from Delaware Bay, Delaware, United States - CS-6 worm burrow | ecosystem: Environmental > Aquatic > Marine > Coastal > Sediment | place: USA... | reverse complement strand
AATTATGGATATAATAGGGCAAAACCAGCATCAATCCACCAGCCGCGACTCCGACGAGAAAAGTGAACTGGGAAATATAGAGCCCCCATGAAACATCCCGGCTCATACCGGTAAGGCCGAGACCAAAAATATACTGTCTGAAGTAGCAGGCCCAGCCAACGGCAATAAAGGTGCCGAGAATTGCAAGCCAGATCCAATAGGCCGGCTTTCCTTTCAGTGTTTTTTCTATCATGACATCCTCACACTATGTAGAAGACTGACGGCCTGGTGCCGGCAGCAAATTTACGCTGAATGGTGAACTCCTTGCCAAGCACCTCTCTTACCTCTGAGTGGGGATCGTTCAAATCGCCAAAGACCATAGCCCCGGTCCCCTTGCAGGCTTCAACACAAGCAGGTTCAAGCCCTTTTGCCAGGCGCTCACCACAGAAATTGCACTTCTCGACAACACCCCTCATGCGGGTCGGCCATTCCGGGTTGTAGGTCTTGATAAACGGACGTGGATCCTGCCAGTTGAAACTTCGCGCCCCATACGGACAGGCAGCCATGCAGAAACGGCAGCCGATGCAACGGTGAAAATCCATTGCCACAATACCGTTTTTCTCAACCACGAATGTCGCCTTGGTCGGACAGGCTTTGACACATGATGGATTGTCGCAGTGATTACACAATACCGGAAAACTACTGTTTAAAACGGTCTCCGAGCGATGGTTTTGAGACTGCTCGGTAAAGGCATTGCCAAAACCCGTCTTCCATATCCATTTAATCTCGCTTTTGCGATCAGGTATATCCGGCACGTTGTGCACCTTGTGACATACAGCAATCGCCTCATCCAGCATCTGCTGGTTATCGTAAAACTTGCGCATGTCAATTACCATGCCAAGGCGGACGCCGGCTGGCTGTTCTTCGGCATGTCCTGCCGCCGGAGCATGTCCCGCAGCGGGCTCGGCGCTATGACTGTCTCCGGAAGCAACAGCGGGTGATGATGTCAGTTTGACAACGGCAGGCGCGCTGATACCGGCAAGCACGGTGGCGCCAGCCATCTTCAGGAATTTTCTTCTCTTGGTATCCATTATTGCGCCTCCTTCTTCAATTCGGCCTCTGTCGGGCTGATATGACAGCTCCAGCATGTAGGTTGAACAGCTGCGTATTCATGACATGAGTCGCAGAATTTTTCTTTGTTCGAATGACACTGCATGCAGGCAAGCTGAAGGCCCTTGCCATATTCCTTACCAGCAACGACGATGACCTCGCGATTGGAGTTACGAGTCACATCATCGCGCCATTCGTTAAGCAGCTGCATGTGCGTATCCCGCATTACCGCAGCCGGGGCCACACATTCTTTTTCCCCACCAGGCGGCAGTTCGGGTTTTGGCATTGGGCCGGCGTCCAAACGGTTGAACCAGATGGGAAACGTTACCAACAGAACAAAGATGATCAGCCCTGCCATTACCATTCCTTTGTTATACATTATTTGTTACTCCTCTAGTCTGGTCAGAAGTTAGAAAACCATTGTTCGCAGGCCTTCATCGAGCTCGCCCCTGGTTTCACCTTCTAAAACGATCGCGTTACCAACCAACTCAGTTACACCACATACACCAACATTGGGATTCCAATAATCCATCAGCGACGTCAAGGTAGCACGGTCGATGGCACATACGCAGGAAAGCATGTTTACCCCGTGCTTTTCCTCCACATATTTAACCGCATTAGCCCTTGGCAGTCCTGAGCGCATCCTCAGTTCCATGATCTCATCGGTATTCAGGCCGGTGCCGGATCCACAGCAGAACGTCTGTTCACGAATGGTATTTTCAGGCATCTCATGGTACTTGTTGACAACATGCTCAAGGATGTAACGCGGTTCATCCATCAAGCCCATGGCACGGGCTGTGTTGCAGGAATCGTGGTAGGTGACGGTGAGAAAATCGTTTCGGCTCTTATCGAATTTGAGTTTATTGTGCTTAATTAAATCTGCTGTAAATTCACTGACGTGAATCATTTTGGTGGATGCTGCGTTTTGAAAGACGGTGCCAGTAAGAGGGGATTTAGGTACCTCGAGAAAATCGGCCGGACCGTTCATGGTATCCATGTATTGGTGCAGCACGCGCCACATATGACCGCACTCACCACCAATTATGAATTTGACCCCGAGTCGTTCGGCTTCAGCATACATCTTGGCGTTGAGCTTTTTCATGGCCTCGTTGTTGGTAAAAAGCCCAAAGTTTCCACCCTCTGAGGCATAGGTGGACCAGGTGTAGTCCAATCCTATTGCCTCAAAGAGGATCAGGTAGCCCATGGCGGTATAGAGACCAGGCTCAGCAAAAACGTCTGCTGAAGGGGTGATGAAGAGGACTTCTGCACCTTTCCGGTTGAACGTCGGCTCTATTTTAACTCCTGTCAGGTTTTCCACATCTTCGGCCAGAAAGTCGACATTATCCTTGAATGTATGCGGCTGCAGCCCCATATGGTTGCCGGTACGATTGGAGTTTGATACCGGCTCCAGTACCCAGTTAATGCCAACCCCTACCAGATGCAGCAGTTCACGGAGCATCATGGTAATCTCAGCGGTATCGATACCATACGGACAAAAGACCGAGCAGCGGCGGCACTCGGTACACTGGTAGGAATACATGAACCACTCTTTCAAGACGCCGACGGTAATCTCTCTGCCGCCCGCCATCTTGCCCATTAATTTTCCGGCAAGCGTGAAGTCGTTGCGATAAACCGAACGCAAAAGTTCAGCACGCAGTACCGGCATATTTTTCGGGTCGCCGGTACCAAGGTAAAAATGGCATTTATCGGCACAGGCACCGCAGCGTACACAGCAGTCCATGAAAATTTTCAGGGAGCGGAATTTCTCCAATCGTTCCTTGAGGCCATTGAGGATGATTTCTTGCCAGTTTTCAGGAAGTTTCCAATCATCATCTTCAGGCGACCATTCCCGCGCGTTCGGGAAATGTAACCCCTTCTGACTGTTGAGATATTCTACTTTATCTTTCTTGGCAGGATAGGCATAGTTTCCCGACCGGAATGTGAACGGGAAATCAACCCAGTCCAGAGAAGGTACAGCGCCGGTGGCCATGGATGGATCCTGCACGACGCTTTTGGTTAGTTGTTCTAATTTGGGAACTGACATCGTTGTTATTCCTTATACGCTAGTTTATTCAATACGCTTACGCTTCTTCCGGTTTCGGAGCCAACTCTTTTTCAACAGGAATACCTGCATCTACCATGAACTCTCGAAACTCATCTTCATATGAGGCATAAGCATGAGGTTTGATATCAGGGTTCCATGGATTAATATGACGAACCTCACGGCTGTTGTTCTTCATATTTCTGGTTGGACTCATGAATACCCCGCCCAAATGCATTAATTTACTAAATGGGAAATAGATAAACAGGATACAGACCAGGAACAGATGAATGTAGAAAATGGAACCGAGGTCTGTGGCGATTACCGGTTGAAAAGTTACCAGGCCAACACCAAGCTGTTTGATGGCCGCGATATCGATTCCGTCTCGCAGAAACATGCGCATTAAAACACCGGTAGCACCGATTGCAAATATCAGCACAAGTGGGAAATAATCACTGATAAGCGAGATGTAGCGTACCTGACGGTTCGACAGCCGGCGTGCAAACAGAAAAAGCACACCTATAAGCAGCCCGGCATCCGTCATGTAGAGCGCCGGCGTGCCAATCTCAAACATCGAGTCGGCCCAATCAAGCCAGCTTATAAATCCTGGAACAGGGTTCAAAAACAGGCGCATATGACGAATCAGGATGACCAAAAACGAATAGTGAAAAACCAGGGCAAACAGCCAAAGCCATTTTGACGACTCATAGGTAAGGTGCGGGCCGTTGTGTATTTCTGCTTTGGTATGCCTGAACAGTGATCTAAAGGTCAGAATCTCCAGAGCCATCCTGGCAATTACTTCAGATGTCGTGTGCGGTGCTTCAAGTCGATTGTGCTTGATGAAATCCAATGATTTTCCCTGTCCGCATGTTGTCTGGATAGAAAATGGAACAGGCGTTTTGGCCCATTCCATTATCTTGTAGACAAAGCCTCCCAGAAAGACCATGACGGCCAGATACGGCACTGCAACACCAAAAAAGTATTGCATTCCCGGTATCTGGGACCCGAGCCAGGCAATCAGGATCAATGCGATGACTGCCAGGAATGAATAGGCATACTTCATTTCATAACCTCATTTCAAATTTAACTGTGTTTAGATTACCTGCCGAGATGATCAGCCGTTATCATCCACCCCGGTAATCAGCTTTTTCCTATTTGCCCTTTTCTTTCTTTAGTTCTGGTGCATCCATTAACGCCTTTGAGGGGCAGGCACTGTCAGTTATGATATGGGCGCCAGATTTAATTTCACCAATGCGGACTTTATATACTTTCTCACGACATTCCACATAGAGATCGAAAGCTGCCAGCACTGCTAAATCAACAGCAAATTCGAAATCATAGAGCTCTGCCATGAAAGATTCTGGTTGCTTACTGTTCTCGAGAATCTCTCGAGTTATGTGCTTGACTGCATTCAGGGGAGCCACCGCCTGGGATGGAGAAAATTCCTGGACCGCGCGGAGATGCATTAAATGAGAGAGTGGCGCGCTGAAAACTGAGGAATCCCCACCTTTGATCAAAAGCGGCAAAAGCGTCTTCAATGTCGCTCTGACACAGCCGCCGATTGGGTTGGCAAACTGGTCCTGCTGTTCACGAAACATGCTTGAAGACTGATACGTCGAGAGGGTGTATGCCACCCATTTTTCAAGAATTTGATCCTTATTATTATGCAATACTTCTTCAAGACTCATGCACGTGCCCAAAACGCTAAGTACCTGTTATCTAATACATACTCGCCAACAACGAGCATTATGAATGAATGGCCATTCACCAAGGCAGAGGTTTAGCACTTTTGTATCGCTTTTTCAAGACTAATTTGAAAAACACAAAGGAAGGACAGCTGCTTAGTATTCTGTCACGCTTCTCGTTACCGGGGCAGGAAGGTTACCAAATCATTGATAATCATCTCAGCTTCACTGACGTAAGGATCTTTTTTTAATTCTTCGAGCCAGTCATCACCAGAACGATCACCGTCATTCTCGGGGCCATTGCTTGGTTCATCCGTATCCAATCCCCGCTCATCCAGTCGTCGATAGAGTTCGCCAACCGTTTCCCGGGCGACTCTCTCCTCTTCTCGCTTTGATCGCATGGAAGAGATATCCAGCTCGATGACGGTCTGTTCACTGCGCTCCACAGATCGTGCCGCCTCTTTTTCTATCAACTTTAAACCTTCAGACTCAGCAACCCGTTTTCGGCTCCGCTCCTTGATGGTTTCGAGGTCGGCAATCTTATCTGAGTAAGGAGTAAAATCAGCAGGCGCATCCTGATCCCACGGCAGAGAATAATCAAGATACTGCTCTCCAGATTTGAGATGCTGAAACAGGCTTGGCAGAATGATATCGGGCTCAACTCCCCGATATTGTGTAGAACCGCCGTTAATACGATAAAATTTTTGGATCGTTGCCTTTAATGCCCCAAGATCATCATAACGACGGAGATGCAACAAGGGGATATTTTCATTGAGATCAATTATGGTTTGCACAGTACCCTTACCATGGGTGTGCTTGCCGCCAACAATAATGGCCCGCCGATAATCCTGCAATGCTGCGGCAACGATTTCTGAAGCCGAGGCAGAAAATTGATTAACCAGAACGACGAGCGGCCCGCCATAGACAAGTGTTTCGTCGTCGTCTTCAAGTATTCTTTTGAGTCCGTAACTATTCTTTACCTGTACCACGGGACCGGAATCAATAAACAAGCCGGCAATATCTACCGCATCGACAAGCGAACCCCCGCCATTGTTACGCAAATCAAGAACAATGCCTTCAATTTCCTGCTCTTTTAGAGAAAGGATTGCCTCTTTGGTATCGCTGGTCGAATTTCGTCCCCCACCATTCCTGCTGGCCTCGAAATCTCGATAAAAACTGGGAATTTTTATATAGCCAAATTTTTTACCGTCGACTTCCAGTACAGTGTACTTGACAAACGCCTCCTCAATCTGAACGACGTCTCTGACAATTGGTATAATATCTTTGCTGCCGTCTGGTTTGCGCACGGTAAGCCGCACTTCCGTGCCCTTTGGCCCACGAATCAGCCTGACAGCATCCCGCAGGCGCATGTCTGTAATTTCGACAGGTTCATCTGCAGCCTCTGCAACTGCCAAGATAATATCTTCAGCCTGCAGCCTTCCCTGACGAGACGATGCACTTCCTGGTATAATACGAACAACCTTGATAAAACCATCTTCTTCACGAAGCAGAGCCCCGATCCCTTCCAGGCTGCCCCGCATCTGGATATCAAAATCTTCCTTGCGGTCAGGGGCCATATAGTTGGTGTGAGGGTCGAAGGCACGGGTAACGGCATTAAAAAAGCGATCATAATGATCCTGCAGCGTTTCCTGGTTCAGGCGAGCAAAAAAATCATCGAAACGCTTGGTTACCCGCTCGTGTGCCTCTTGCCAGAGTTTCTCGCGATCAAATTCTTTGTTTTCCTCAAGGGCCTCTTGTTCGAGATCGAGATATCGGTTGATAACCTGTGCTTTCAAGATCCGCTGCCATCGCTGTTTCAGTTCGTCAAGATCGGTCACGTAATCGAGCTTCTCAGGATCAGTTTCCATCTTTTCCTTGATGTTTGGGTCAATGTTGTCCTGTTGCAGTCCAGCGACGATTTTTTCAACCTGGCCTATCCTTTCTGTGAGAATATCATAGCCAGTTGCTGGAAGAACGATTGTCCCCCGAACAAGATTATCGTCAATATGATCTGCAAAGGAGCGCAATTGATCGACATCGGACTGCAACAAAAAGCGTTTTTGATAATCAAGCTGTTTCAGGTAAAGATCAAACGTCGCGCGCGCAAATTCATCATCAACCTCAATGTCACTAAAATGCAATGAAGGCAACTGTTTACTAAGCATATAACCGATGAGCTTGTTTCTTTTCTGATCCAGATCCTGGTTGTCTGCATGACAGGTTCCAGCAAAGAAAACTAGTGCGAGTAAAAGCGTGAAGATCAGGGAAAGATATTTGCTGTTTTTCATGAATTCCTTTACATAATGTTTGATGTACAAAGGGGCTGTCACCCATTATTCTGAGGCCGAAAAAGAAAGTCTTACCAAAAGCAGTGGACAAATACCATGACAAAGACGGGCAGGATGCAAAAATTGCTTGAGGATATCAAACTTTTTGCTCAAAATCGGCAATGGCAAGAATATCATACTCCTAAAAACCTGGCCATGGCGTTATCGGTCGAATGCTCAGAGCTTGTTGAGATTTTTCAGTGGATGACACCGGAGCAAAGTATTCAGCCGGATGAGCAGATGAGAAAACATATCGGTGAAGAAATCGGTGATATTATGATCTACCTGAGCATGATCGGATCCGCCTTTGAAATCGACCCGATTAAGGCGGCTGAAGAAAAACTCAGACTCAACGAGCAAAAATATCCCACTCCATAATCTGTTTCGTTTCTGTTTTAAGCTCGGCAGAGCGGCCTGACATACTCAGGCAGGCTGAGGTTCACCAAGCCGAGACGGCAGGCAAAACCGCTGAGTTCTGAAAATGTGCAATTGATTGACGACAATCGCCTGCCTCTCTCGACCTCAACAATTTCTTGCACCAGGAAAACCAGCAGCGCCGCGGCAACTTCGTGCCGAAACCGGCTATTTTCGACAGCATGTCTACGGCAGAAAACTTCATACCGCTGCCAATTGACGATCGATCGTTTCACCCCCCGATAGATGGCTGTGTTTCTGTTCTTCTGCAGCAAATCTCGTAAAATAATTTCCCGGTACCGTATATCAGCTGCCTCGACAAGAACACGTGATTGCCTGGGGTCAAGCACCATTCCCGGTCCATTGCCATCTTCTGTCAGGTAGTAAATAGCTGAATGAAGGGCTATTTCAGGAATCTCTCCGGAGTGCCGAACGCCATACCACTCGTTCTCAAGCGGTTCTGACAGATCAACTGGTATCATCGTCATTCTCAAGGCCAAAAATGGTTCTGATCATGTCAACCTTTTCGTCACTGCCCTTTCGACATGAATCCGTTTTTATAAAACGCAGCGGATGATGCAGCATTTTGGCAGAGATGGCCAGTGCCATTCTTTCAATTTTATCTCGTGCCGGCTTGTCAAGGTCCAACTTGGGGAGTGTTCTGGCCAGCTCTTGCCTACAAATATCATCAGCCTTGTGCCTTAATGCCGCTATCGTAGGACTGACAGTCATATTTTGCTGCCAACGAACAAATTTCAACGTCTCTTCATCGACAATTCGCTGCGCTTTGACCGCCTCTTTTTCTCGCTCCGAGCGATTCATTTCAACCACTTGACTGAGATCATCAATGTCATATAAGAAGACATCATCAATGTCATTCAGTGCTGGATCGAGGTCTCGTGGAACGGCTATGTCAATAAAGAACAGGGGCCTGCTTCTTCTGGTCCGCATCAATGGTTTTACCTGTTCGGCGCGGATAATCAGATCTGGTGAGCCCGTCGAAGAAATGATGATATCAACGTGTTCCAGCTGCGTTGTTAACTCCTCAAGGACACAGGCAGTACCGTTAAACTGCTTGGCCAGATCAACAGCTTTAGAAAACGTCCTGTTTGCAACAATAACGCCACCAACACCCTGGCCCACCAGGTGCTCTGCGGCGAGCTCAGCCATTTCGCCAGCGCCAATCAGTAAAACCTTTTTGTCGTCTAATTCGCCGAAAATCTTCTTTGCCAACTCCACGGCAGCATAGCTGATTGAGACCGCCGATGAACCAATACCTGTCTCGCTGCGCACCCTTTTTGCCACTGAAAAAGATTTATGCAACAGCTTGTTCAACTGGGGACCAGTACAATTTAGTTCAGTGGCATAACGATAAGCCTCCTTGATCTGGCCAAGAATCTGAGCTTCTCCGACCACAAGTGAGTCCAGTGAAGCGGCAACCTGAAAGAGATGCCTTACCGCCTCGGCATCATGATATATGTATGAATATTTATGCCAGTCCTGATGATCTACGGCATCGCCAAAAAGAAACTGCATCATCTTCGTTTCAATATTTGATTCACTCTCGGAGATAAAAAGCAGCTCAACCCTGTTGCAAGTGGAAAGCAGATAGTATTCCAGACAACCTGGAATGCTTTTTAATTTCTTCAGGGGTTTTTCGTAGCCGTCGGTCAATGCCATCTTTTCACGGACGGAGAGAGGGGTTGACTTGTGATTAACCCCTAGCAGGCTCAGACGATTAACAAACATATCCGCGCACACAACCCATTACCTGAGAACCTGCCACAAAGTGACGACAACAATGACAAATCCAAGAATTACCATAATTGCTGCCCTTCTTCCCCGCCAACCTACGGTAAAGCGCTGATGGATCTGGACGAGATAAACCAGCCAGATAAGTAATGTACATACCTCCTTTGGGTGCCATCGCCAGTAGGTTCCCGAAGCCTGTTTAGACCAGAACGAGCCGGTTACCATGCCGAGGCTGAGCAAAATAAATCCAACAGCCAGACAGTGCGAGTTCAGTTGATCCAGCGCTTCTAGTGAGGGTAAACGGGAATAGAAATACCCGAGCCGTCTGCTTTTGAGTTCATACTCCTGAAGCAAATACATCAGTGCTCCGCAAAAAGCCAAGCCCAGAAAACCATAGGCAGCCAGAGACAAACCGGCATGGACCGGCAACCACCAGCTCTGCAGTGCTGGTTCAATCGGGATGACTTCCCTTGAGACAAAAGTAGAGGTCAAAATAAGCAGAAATATCAGAATCGATACGAATGTGCCAAAATTCTTTACCGTATATCGCCAGCGAAAGGTAAGATAAGCAGCAGTTGTCGCCCAAGCAAAGAAAAAGATAGCCTCATGGTATGTGGTGACCGGCGTATTGCCGGCGATATAATATCGAGAAATAATATACAGCGTCTGTAAGCACCATGAGGTGACTAAAATAGTTCGTGCCCATTGACGCACATGTTTTTTTTGTGTAATGAAAAAGACCATATAGGCAGCACAGGCAGCACATGTTACTCCGAGAACGCTGAGAAAAAGTAGATAGCTCACTTCATGTATCATTGTCTGTTATTCCCATTGAAGTAGGCAGGTTCATGGCAGTTGATCGACGGACGGGTTTTGCAGCCGGGATATCAACAGATCGCAATCGATATTCGTCGGCAATACACGCTTGAGATGGCTGCGTAAATCATGCCACTTTCGATCCTTTATACAAGCAAGAATTGGTAGTTGGAGAATTTCATGAAACAGCAGGCGGTTCTGATCAGAAGGCTCGCCGTTATTGATTACTTCTCTTCGTACTTGAGCCATAAGCGCAAGCAGGGTGCCATATTCAGAACCAAATTCTGTGCCGAGCTTCTTCTTTATCAGAGTGGACAGGGCTGGACTGCTGCCCCCAGTAGAGACGGTGATCAGTAAATTACCGCGCCTGATTTTGGCTGGCACGTGGAAATCGGATCCTTCAGGCTTGCTGGCACTATTAAGAAGTGCGCCAGATTTGGCTGCTTGCTCGGCAATCTGCTGCTGTACATCATCAGAATCTGTGGCCGCAAAAACGAGAAAGACATCCTGCATATCTGTATGCCTGTATCTGCGTACGAGCC
>Ga0316201_10004357_pt1 | contig 10666 bp, 8 predicted proteins | sample CS6wburrow_MG_FD_204516 | JGI IMG/M metagenome (GOLD analysis project Ga0316201, IMG submission 204516) | Coastal sediment microbial communities from Delaware Bay, Delaware, United States - CS-6 worm burrow | ecosystem: Environmental > Aquatic > Marine > Coastal > Sediment | place: USA: Delaware... | reverse complement strand
CCGAAATCGGTAGATGGACTGCATTGGATCACCCACGCAATACAGGGTTCGGCCGTCGCCCTGCTCCCAACCGCCGGTCAGTGCCTCGAGCATCCGGTACTGGGCGCTGGACGTGTCCTGCATCTCGTCGACCAGCAGATGGCGCACCTGGTAGTCGAGCAGCAGCGCTACGTCACCCGGGTTCTGTGCCGTGCCGAGCGCGGCCGAGGCTGCCAAGGCAATCTCGGTATGATCAGAGACGCCCTGCTCTGCGAACAGCCGCTTCAACTCTGTTACCGCAAGCGGTAACAGGCGAAACAGCGCGAGCAGGACATGCCACTGCTCGTCACTGTAATGAACCGGTGGCAATGTGCGGACCCCATGCAGCAGTTCCGATACCTGCGGGTGCCCGGCCAACTCTTCGAGCAGAGCGTGCATCGCCGTTTTCTGTCCCGCGTCGCCCGGCGGGAAGCCCTGGCGCTTGTCGACTCTCTTCCGGAATTCACCACCCTTCGTCAGCAATAGTTCGGCGAGACCTTTCCATTGGGGAATTTGATCTGACTGCGGAAGGGGTAAACCCGATAGTCCCTGCATTTCACTAATCGGATCCGACAAGTTTCCGCCGTCGCGCAACGCCCCCACGGCATAGTTTTGCAGGCCGGCTATTTCTTCTGTGACGGTGGCCGGGATAGCCGACGCGGTTCGTTGTAGATGATCCGTCACCGCCGCTTCCAGGTTTTCTTCGAAACGATATCGAAGTGCTGCCGACTCTTCGTCCGTGAGTAAACCACTACCGACGAAGGGTAACCACTGGTCTCTCGTTGCGAGCATCTGTGCCAGGTAGGACACATAAACCCAGGTGTTGTTATCAACATGGACCAGTACTTCCCGGGTAGCGGCATCCATGGCGCCACTGTCCGAGAGCCAGTCCAGGGTTGCTACGGCCGCCGCGCGATACAGGTTGCTCAACTCAGCATCGACCACGACGCGCACGCCGCTCGCGCTTTCGGGCGAACTTATCGGACGCAGGCGGGCGATCATCGCATTAAGCGAGTCGAGCGTCTGAATCCGCAGGCGCCGGGGATTTGCGACGAGCTGCCACCCTAGTTCCGCGTCGCGCTGCAATGCAGAACTCGCCAGGGTATGGGTCAGCTTCTGATGTTCCTGGGATGGCGGCTCACCTCGATGTGCCAAACGCAGCGCGCTCAATACACGAAACTGCATCTCTGCTGCCGCTTTGCGAGTGAATGTTATCGCGAGTACTTCTTCCGGATTGTCAACGACCGACAACAGTTTGAGATAGCGCTGAATGAGTAATTCCGTTTTTCCCGAACCCGCCGGCGCCTGTACGATGAAAGACCGTGAAACGTCCAGCGAGTCGTCCCGCGACTGTTGGTCATCCTCGAGAAGCCGCTGATTAGTCGCCACGTCGCAACTCCGTGTAGCGACTCAGCAAATTGAAGTCGCGCGCGTCTCTCACAGCCTGCGTCCCATTTATCCGGACATCTCCGGCACTCAGGTCCGTGCAGGCCGCACGAACGAGACTCTTCCAGCCAGCCAGAGTTTCGTCCCAGACCGCGTTATCAGTGTAGCCATGCCCGGCGCCTGAAAAGCTCATCTCTCGGGAGTCGATATTGACAATGGCGACGGCGGAGACGGGATCATCAAGAGCGAGTGCGTAGGCAATCAGCTGTATTTCTTTTGGCGACCCGTCGCTGTTCAGAAAGGTCTTCTTTCCTCCTGTCTTGTAGTCCAGAATTTCCAGCGTGCCGTCGGGCAAGCGATCTAACCGGTCAACACGAAGCTGCATTCGCACGTCGGCCTCTGCAAACGCCAGCTCATCCTCGACCGCCACGATCGAAAATTCGCCACGTGCAGTGTCCATATCGATGAACTGCGCCAGCAGCTCGCTAATACGAAGCCGCTCCAACTTCAATAACTCGATGAGTACGTCATCGGTATTGCGTTCGTGACGCACGAATGCGAAATCCACAGCGCCAGCGATACGCTCCAGCGAATCCTTTTCTGTCCACATGGAAATATCGTGGTGCGTGGGTGTATCGATGTAGAGCTGATAGAGCGCGTCGTGAATGATGTTGCCGCGCAAGGATGCCGGCAGTCCCACAGCCTGCGGTTGAAGGGAACGAACACCCAGGCGTCCGCTAATGAATGCGGCCAGCGGATTGCTCAGTTGGCGCTGAATCGTGCCGGCGCCACCGGAGATGCATTCCCCGGGAACAATCTTTGGCACGTTGTCGCAAACAATGGCGGTTTGAGCGAGCGTCAACAAGCGAGCGGCATGCCATCCAGGATCGGCTTTAGCGGCCTGCTCTCGAGGCGCCAATTCCTGCAAAAGATCGCTGGGTGTTTGCTCGGCATCGTCCTCGCTGAGCGCATAGCTGCAGATAACCTGTCGAGCTGAACCGCCCAGCCGCACTAACAGGCTCCGGGCGTAATCGACCGTGTCGGCGGGATCTGCGTCCGGCATGCCCCGATTCCTTTGCAGTCGACGGGACACGAGTGGCGATGGGTTTCCGGGCGGAGGCCAGTTTGCGGCGGATAGACCGCTGATCCAGATTGCATCGAACTGTGCGCCAGAAGCCTCGAGAGGACCGATCAGCTGCACGGCGCTGCTGTCCGATTCCGGCTGAAAGACCGTTTCGGTCGCCATCAGTTCGAGACGGCGCAATGCCGTCTTCAGGTTCATCGCGGGACTCACGAGGTCCAGGCGCGCGAGGTCATTGAGCAAATCACGCCAACGATTGACGAGTTGGAAGTCGTCGCTCGATAACGCGTCCCTGCCCGGCCAGCTGCATGCAGAAAGTGTGTTGTCGATGTAAACCGCCCATTCCGCCGGGGACGCACTTCGCTGGATTTCTCTTCGAGCCTTGCTGATCAGGGCGACAATCTTCAGCCATTCGGTTGCATCGGTTCCGTTGTCGCGGCCGCGCAGCGCGGCTGAAATCATTGCAGGCGACCACTTGCGATCAGGTAGCTGCCGAAGCCGCAGCTCGAGGCGGCTGCGAGCGCCGACCTGCGACGGACCCAGCATCGGAGTGCGCAGCAAATGCCCAACCTCTCCGGCACAGAGGTCCCGAACCAGCCACTGCAATACCAACAAGGCCATGCTCACTGCCGGATAGTCGATCAGCTTTTGCCCGTACGAAACATTGACGGACTGAGCGAGGGACGGCGGCGCGTATTGCCACCCCGGCACAAACCCCTCCCTCACAAGGCGAGTCTTAACTTCGGCGTCTTGTTCCAGGTTGGCTGCGATAATGGCGATCGTCAGCCGCGGATCCTTTTCAAGGCACTGACGCGCCCACGCGCCGGCGGCGCGCATCTCTGCGTCAGAAGTCTCGAAGCTTTGCAGGCCCACGGAATCAGCTATTTTGGGCAAGGGCGCCATGCACACCTCACACCCGGTTTGGGCGAGCAACGTCATCATCGAGCTGGTCGCCGGTCGTTCCCGGTCGAAACCAACAAAGGTAACGCGACCCTCGCAATTCGCGCGCCCGGATCGCATCAACTCTAAAATCAGTCCACTGAGACCCGCATCATCAACCCAATGCTCCCGTTCGAGAATGCCGAGGTAGCGACCTGCTGCCCCTGCGAATAGTCGCTGATCAAGACTCTGTGCTGCTCGCGCTACGTCTCGAATCGGGACCTGCCAGTCTGCGAGCCGCTGCCAGGCGTCCCGTGAGAGGCGTACCAGGCCGGTAATACCACCCGACGATTCACCAATCTCCTTGCTAAGGCAACGTTCCCAGAGCAGCTGGCTTTGATGCACATTGATTCGCGTTGGCAGAGAAGCCTGATCCGACGCTCCCTGCATTCTGATTTCCAGCCAGTCCTGCCACGCGTGGATTGCCGGGCTTTCCCATGCAAGTTTGTCGGCCTGCAGTTGCTGATTTGCAAACGCTTCCCGTAACACGCGGGCGAGTCGACGATTCGCCGTTACTACGCTCGATGGGCCCTGCAACGCGTCCGGCAGCCATTGGTACATCGGTCAGACGTGTTGCTCCAGGCACGACTCGATACGCTCGAACACGTGGTTGATTGTCTCAGTGTCAGGCAATGTCGTAATACGAAAGTGGTTCGAGTACGGCGTGTTGAAACTGCTGCCCGGCGCGACGAGGACATGATGGTTCTCGAGCAAATCCAATGCGAATGCCTGATCATCGAAGCGTTCGTCAAATCGAGGATCCAGCCGAATGAACGCGTACATCGCGCCCATCGGTGGCTGTACGGTCAGGAATTTGCTGTCCTCCACGCGGTCGATAACCGCCTGCCTTGACTGGTATAGCCGTCCGCCGGGTTGCACAAGTTCCAATATGCTCTGAAAACCGCCGAGCGCCGTCTGCACCGCCCACTGCCCGGGCACATTGCTGCAGAGACGCAGCGCCGAGAGCAACTCCATGCCGTGGATATAAGCCTCGGCACGATCAAGGTCGCCGCTAAACACGCACCAACCAACGCGGTAACCGCATGCGCGGTAAACTTTCGACAAGCCGGAAAATGTCAGACAGACCGAACTGCCGATCAGCGTAGCCATCGGAATGAACTCGGCGTCGTCATACGTCATCTGGTCGTAGATTTCGTCGGCCATTATCACCAACTGGTGACGCTCCGCCAGCTCGACGATTTCCTTAAGCGTATCCCGGCCGTATACGGCACCGCTGGGATTATTCGGGTTGATGACGACTATGGCCTTGGTGTTCTTGCTGACCAGTTTTTCGATGTTCGCGATGTCCGGCAGAAAACTGTTGTCGGGGCTGCAAGCATAGTGTCGGGTGATACCACCGTTGAGTGCCACCGCGGCACTCCAGAGCGGGTAATCCGGACTGGGAACCAGAACTTCGTCCCCCGGATTGAGAAGTGCGCGCAGCGAAAGGTCGATCAGTTCACTCACGCCATTACCAATGAAGACCTCGTCGGCAGTAACGCCTAGTATGCCGCGGCTCTGTTGTTGCATGACGACAGCTTCGCGCGCCGGAAAGATGCCTTTCTGGTGACAATACGGTTCGGCCTGGCCGAGGTTTTCGATCATCGCGAGGCGCATGGTCTCGGGCGTGCGAAAACCGAATAGGCCTGGATTGCCGATGTTGAGCGAGATAATTTCGTAACCGCGTTTTTCCAGTTCTAGTGCGCGATTCGCAAGCTGCCCCCGAATCTCATAACGAACGTCTTTCAGAGTTTCACTGGTGCGTATTTGCTGTTCCATAATTGCTTTCAATCAGGCTTCTGGCGTCACACTGCCGCGCTTTCCCGAAGCTCGGCAATCAATTCGTCAGAGTAACCCAACCACTCCCGCAAAACCTCATCCGTGTGCTCTCCGAGCAACGGCGGCGCGAGTTTGTAGCTTACCGGCGTCTCAGAGAAGCCGACCGGGTTCGAAACCGTTGGAACATCTTGTCCACGCGAATTGCTGAGATGGCGGACCAGCGAGCGTTCCCTGGCATGGGCGTTTGTCAGAACCTGCTCAATGTCATTGATGGGTCCGGCGGGCACGCCGCGATCTGCCAGCCGTTTGAGCCATTCAGCGGTGCTGTGCCCGACGAGGATCCGCTCGAGTAGCACCACCAGCTCCGTGCGATTGGCGATGCGGTCGCTGTTGCGCTGGAAGCGCTTGTCCGTCGCGAGGTCTGGTTCGCCGATACAATCGGCGAACGCCGCAAACTGCTTGTCGTTACCTACAGCCAGCATCAGGTCACCATCGCTGGTTGAAAAAGCCTGGTAAGGAACGAGGTTCGGATGAGCGGTTCCCATTCTTTTCGGTACCTCTCCGCCGATCAGGAAGTTCATCGACTGATTGGCCAGCCAGGCAACCTGGCTATCGTAAAGCGGCACATCGATGTGCTGGCCAATGCCGGTTTCTATCCTGGCATTCAACGCCGCCAACACCGCCGTTGATGCATACATGCCTGCCATAATGTCCGCGACAGCGACGCCCACTTTCTGAGGACCGCTCGAGCCCGTACCCGGCGACCCGGTGATGCTCATCAGTCCCGCTGAGGCCTGAATCATCGCGTCATACCCAGGCTCGGAAGCTCTCGAACCGTGTTGACCAAACGCGGATATCGAGCAGTAGATCAGTCGCGGGTTGACAGCCATGAGTTCGCCGGGTCCGAGGCCATAACCACTCAGTGTGCCGACTTTGTAGTTCTCGAGAAGAACATCGGCCTTCACAACGAGGTCACGGATAACATCTTGTCCTCGCGCGGTGGCGATATTGATGGTGACCGAGCGTTTGTTGCGATTCGCGGACAGAAAGTAGGCCGACTCACCGTCCAGCCACGGTGGGCCCCATCGCCGGGTATCATCGCCGCTTTGTGGCCGCTCGATTTTGATCACATCGGCACCATAATCACCAAGTAACTGGCCGGCCCAGGGACCGGCGAGAATCCGGCTCATATCGACGACGCGGATGTTCGAGAGTGGCGCAACCATAGAACAGCTAATCCCCTAATAATTGACTAACGCTTACTAATCCAACATCCCGCGCTCAAAAAAACCCGGCCAACCTTGCGGTTGGCCGGGCGGGTCCGCACGGAGATTGCGGATTGCGTGACTCAGTCACCAGACGATTAGTCTTCAGCGGCTGTGTCCAGCTCTTCTACCTCGGCGCCCTTCACTTCCTGGGGCGCCGGTGTTTGTTCGAATTCCGGCTCCAGCTTACCGTACCGGATGAGAAGGTCTTCCTCCTCTTCAGGGCTAAGCTCCCTGATTGAGGCGATTCTCACGGATTCGCCGTCAAACTGACCTTCAAAAACGACCTCACTAAATGCCGCGCAAACCCTGCCGGTCGAAGATTTGAAGCCGATCGCCCAGTTGGACCGGAGTCCGTGGGCCCGTCGCTGAAGGACCACGTGGTACTGGCGGCGCCCCGACGCCGACACGATGAGATTCGATTCATCGAGGACGGTGTATCCTCGGATACTTGGCTGAGAGATGCAATGCGAGCGCACCGAATCTGTCCTGTCTTCGCCGGTACTCGTACCCGCACAAGCTACTAAACTACTTAAATAAATTAATATAAGTATATGATATATAATATTTTTAATTTTCTGTATTCTGCGCAGCATCACGATACCCGTGTTCGGCCAAATTCATCTTCGACATGGCAGTTGGACAACAATCGGGCATTAAGTTTACGCCATATCCGCAGCCGTCAGGCCCCCTTTCCGGCCGTCACCGAGGGCAATTGGGCGCTCCCGATCCCGGATCCACTCGCTCCAGGATCCAACATAAAGCCGCGGCTCCCGATATCCCGCCTCCATCGCCGAAATTGCCAGATGGCAGGCGGTGACACCTGATCCGCACATGACGGCCCACGCCGTTTCCTTGTCTTCGCCGAGCACTTCGAGCCACAGACGCTCGAGTTCGTCCCGTGATTTCCAGGAACCGTCATCTTTCAGGCTGGCCGGAAACGGCAGGTTTGATGAGCCTGGAATATGGCCTGCTATCGGGTCAATCGGTTCGTGCTCACCTCGAAAGCGGGCCGCGTCGCGAGCATCAATCAGCTTCATGCCCTGAATGGCATCAAGGTTGCTCACAAGTTCGGCGGTGGTCACGACCTTGTCGTGATTCGCGCGCGGTAAAAAACTGCCGGCCGCGACAACTTCATCGCCGGAGACCAGCGGTCTGGCCTCGGCACTCCATTGTTGAATGCCGCCGTCCAAAAGTCGTACACGCTCATGTCCCAGCCATCGCAACATCCACCAGGCTCTGGCGGCAAGGGATCCAGCACCACTGTCGTAAACGATAACGTCTGAAGAATTGCTTATCCCTAATCGAGCGAGCGTTGTTGCGAAAGTCTCAACGTCCGGAAGCGGATGCCGCCCACTGTCTTGCGTCACAGGTGCCGCCAGATCCAAGTCCAGGTCGGCAAATACTGCGCCCGGAATATGCTCGTAAAGATAGGCTCGCCGACCTGCCAGCGGGTCGGAAAGCTCGAATCGGCAGTCTATGATGTTGACGCCAGGGTCTTCTATACACGACTGTAATGCGCGTGCGCTGATCAAATTACTGCGGATTGGCATTCTCAAGCCTCAAGTATTGCCGTTTTTGATCTTGTACACGGTGAAACCGTCATAGACAATAGCGAGCCGCGGGAGAAGCCCGCACCAGCAGCGCTGGCAAACAGGGAGTCAAACAAGTGGAAAAGATATTGGTCGGCCTGAAACGTGTTGTGGACTACAACGTCAGGGTTCAGGTCAAGAGCGACGGCACTGGCGTCGAAACGGACGGTGTCAAGATGAGCATCAATCCGTTTGACGAAATTGCGCTGGAGGAGGCTCTGCGCATTAAAGAGCGCGGTGATGCAAGCGAAGTGATCGTCATATCGATTGGTTCATCCGAGGCGCAACAACAACTACGCACGGGCCTGGCCATGGGTGCCGATCGAGCGATCCTGGTCGAGTCAAGCTCTTCGACGGATGCATTAACTGTCGCTCGAGTCTTCAAGGCAATTATTGCCAAAGAGAACGCCGACCTAGTCATTCTGGGTAAGCAGGCGATAGATGATGACAACAGCCAGACAGGCCAGATGCTTGCAGCGCTTTGGGGACGCCCACAAGCGACCTTTGCATCGGAAGTAACGTTTGCAGGATCCACGGCCAAAGTCACTCGTGAAGTCGATAGCGGCCTGGAGACGCTTGAGATCGACCTGCCGGCCGTCATCACCGTTGATCTGAGACTCAACGAACCTCGCTACGTGAAATTGCCGGACATTATGAAAGCCAAGAAAAAGCCGCTGGAAACAATTCCTCTCGCCGACCTTGGCGTGGAAGCAGCACCGCAAATCAAGGAAACAGAATTCAAGCCGCCGGAAGGCAGGCAGCGTGGCGTCATGGTGAACGATGTGGCGGGCCTGGTCGCGGCACTCAAAGATAAAGGACTCGTGTGATGTCAAAAGTACTCGTAATTGCTGAGCATAATGGCGAATCGCTGAACGCCAGCACGGCCAAGTGTGTGGCCTGCGCCGCACAAATTGACGGAGCGGACATCGAGGTTGTTGTACTCGGGGCATCTGTTGCCGGCGTCGCGGCCGAGGCCGCCGAGATTCATGGTGTGGGGCGTGTCGTGACAATAGAACGTGAGGAGAATGATCCCGCGATTGCGGCGATCCTGGCACCCCAGGTTGCTGCGTTAGCCGCTGATTACAGCCACGTATTCGGTCCATCGACAGCCTTTGGAAAGGACCTGATGCCCCGCGTGGCCGCCCTGCTTGGTGTCAACCAGATCAGTGACATCATGAGCGTCGAGGGAGCTCACAGCTTCAAGCGGCCGATCTACGCGGGCAACGCCATCGTATCGGTGGAGGCGCCGACTGATAGCACGGTCGTGGCTACGGTCAGGATTGCCTCTTATACGGCAGCCGCAGGCGGCAACAGTGCTGGGATTGAAAGTGCCGAAATCACGGCCGAGATACCGACACATACCCGCTTTGTCGAGCTACAGACAGGTTCGTCAGACCGTCCGGATCTTCAGGCCGCTGCCAGAGTCGTATCTGGCGGGCGAGCGCTCGGCAGTGAAGAGAACTTTGAATTGATCTACAAGCTTGCTGACAAGATCGGTGCAGCCATCGGGTCATCCCGCGCGGCCGTTGACGCTGGCTATGTCCCACCGGAAACACAGGTTGGACAGACGGGGCAGATAATCGCGCCGGACCTGTACATTGCGATCGGTATTTCAGGGGCGATTCAGCACATTACCGGCATAAAGGATGCCGGGACCATCGTCGCGATCAACAAGGATGAGGAAGCGCCAATCTTCGAGGTATCAGATATTGGACTGGTTGGTGATCTGTTCAGCATCGTGCCGGAACTAACGGATGCGCTAGGCTAGGCGCCGCCAATCGACAAAAAAGGGGCGGTCCATCACGGGACCGCCCTTTTTTATTGCTCTGTTTTCTTACAGCGCTTCCAGGATAGCCTCAGCCTTACTGACCTCGAACTGGCCGGGAGCCTCAACGGCGACGTTAGTCGCGACACCATTGTCCACGACAATTGCGAATCGTTGACCGCGCATGCCCATGCCGAATCCCGTGCCGTCCATTTCCAGCCCCAATGCCCTCGCGTATTCCCCATTGCCATCGGCGAGCATCATGACATTGTCTCCGACGCCCCGATCTTTGCCCCAGGCATCCATGACAAACACGTCGTTGACCGCCATGCAGGCGATCGTATCAACACCTTTTGCGCGCAATGCATCCGATTGATCGACGAATCCGGGGAGATGATTCATCGAACATGTTGGCGTGAAGGCACCAGGCACCGAAACAAGCACTACTTTTTTCCCGGAGAACAGATCGTCGGTGGAAATTGCGCCAGGTCCTGCGTCAGTCATTACGCCGAAAACGCCCGATGGCATCTTCTGGCCAGCTGAGATCGTCATGAAAAATTACTCCTGTTAAGGTATTGAGATTCCGGGCGCAATCGGCAATGATTTTTGCCCGCATTGGAACGATTCTAGCAGGAAGAGAAACGCTATGGACTTTGCATTAACTGAGGAGCAAGAACTCATACGAGATGCCGCCCGCGAGTTCGCCCAGAAAGCGATCGCACCAATCGCAGCCGAATTTGACGAGAGTGGAAAATTCCCGGTCGAGACTATTCGACAGGCTGGCGAATTGGGATTCATGGGTATCGAGGTGCCCGTTGAATACGGTGGATCAGACCTCGAC
>Ga0316201_10004356_pt1 | contig 10667 bp, 9 predicted proteins | sample CS6wburrow_MG_FD_204516 | JGI IMG/M metagenome (GOLD analysis project Ga0316201, IMG submission 204516) | Coastal sediment microbial communities from Delaware Bay, Delaware, United States - CS-6 worm burrow | ecosystem: Environmental > Aquatic > Marine > Coastal > Sediment | place: USA: Delaware... | reverse complement strand
CTTTATATTGGATGAGGGGCTCGCGCTACAGCCAGCAGTGCAAGCGGTTTTAGATGGGGATCATTTGAGCGTGCCGATTGGCGGGGCACAAAGGCGCCAGCTTTCGGAGATATTGCATTATTGGTCTTCGGGTGCCCACCCGTCGACATTAGGCCATCTAGAAAGCGAGCAAGTCCTTGTAAGTAGACGCTACTTGGAGCTTTTGGCGCAAGGTCATTCAAACAAGGAAATCGGGCGCATAATGGGCGTATCGATCAATACGGTGAAGTACCACCTCAAGCAGATATTTGGCGATTTGCGCGTTAACAATCGGGCGCGCGCGGTTAGTCAGGCGCGTGAGCTCGGAATAATTAGCGACTAACTACCCGAATGGGTAGTCGTGTCACAGGCCGCTCAACCTCAGACTGATATCTATAACTGCTGATCGGATCAGGGGGATTCGTTGTTGAGCTGGGTTCATTTGATCACACCTATCGTAGCCCAAGGTTTTCGAGCCGCTGCTCTGCCTGCGCCCGATGGCTGTAAAGTGACGAACGCTCAAATCCGTCAGGGCCCGGCCTCTATAGAGTCTGCTGTTGATGAGGTTTTGGCTGCACCGGGGGTGATCGACGCGGCGATTATGGCCGAAGCCGACGGCGCACAGGCCATCGTGATTGATTGCATGCTCGATCCTGGCCTCGATGCTGCACGCGAGGCCATATCCATCCCCGTGATTGGGTGCGGAGAAGAAGCAATGCGCGCTGCTGGGGCACCCTTTGCTGTGGTCACAGTTTTACAGCGTCAGGAGCGTGCCTTTGGCGATCTGGCCCGCAAGTACGGGTTCGCGGACCTGATGACCGGTACGATCGGGATAGGTGTTCCTGTGTTGGCGCTTGAAACTGACCGAGCCAATGCTGTCGCGGCCACCATAAAGGGATCAGAGAAAGCGGTCTCAGGTGGCGCTGAAGTTATTATCTTTGGGTGCACCGGGATGCTGGGTTTTGCGGATGAGGTCAGCGCAGCACTCGATGCAATCAAGGTGATCGATCCTCTTCCAAACGCGATCGCTGCAGCCCACATTGCCGCTCAGAGTGGAAAAAAAACCGATAAGTTGGTCTACCCCGCCCCGGACGCGAAATCTGTTGTGGGATTTTCAGAGTGGAGTGCGCTGGACGCCTTGATGAGAGGGCGCAGCGATGGCTGATGGAAAAATGTCCCAGCCACGCAGCCTGTCTCAGCACCAATTCAAATGGCTGCTTGTTGTGCCGCTTGTAGCATTTTTTATGTTATTTTTCGTCATCCCGGTCGGGCTGTTGTTCGCAACATCTTTTAACCCGGCAAAAGTCGGGCAAGTTGCGCTTGTTTCCGACCTTACCTTTGACAACTATATTCGGTTCTTCTCGCGCTCGAACTATTTGATGGCCGCCGGGCGCTCGATCCTATTGGCCAGCATAGTTTCGGTGATCACATTGATCGTCGCGTATCCTATGGCCTTTGTTATAGCCAAAACAGAGAACCCCGCACGCAATACATTCCTTTTGATCTTAGTTTTGGCGTCAATGCAGCTGGATATGGTTATCCGTCTATATGGCATGATGGTGATTTTGGGCGACAACGGGCTGATCAACCAGATCTTGCAGGAGCTCGGTCTAACGGATGGTCCGGTTGCACTGATGTACAACTTCCGCGGTGTGGTTTTTGGTTTGGTACAATTCGCAATACCCTTCATGGTCCTTACATTGGTCGGCGTAATCAAGGGCATTCCCTCCAGTCTCGAAGAAGCCGCGCGCTCGCTTGGCGCATCGCGCAGGCGAGCGTTCATGCGCGTTACTCTTCCGGCATCAATGCCGGGTATTTTGTCGGGGTCGCTTCTGGTTTTTGCACTGTCAATTTCATCCTACATCGTGCCTGCATTGATGGGCGGGTTCCGTGTCGGTGTGCTGCCGATCCATATTTATCAGCAGGTAGCAGAGAGCGCTCGTTTTCAGTTTGGCGCGACGATCGCTGTGATCCTGTTTCTGATTAGCGCAGCAGCCGTTGCAATTTACTTGAGGCTGGGAAATCGGAAATCAGGGGGGCTTGCCTGATGGAACGCGCTATCCCTATCCCAATGCTGATCCTCGCGATCCTTGGCTTTTGCTATCTGTTGTTTCCGATATTGGTTGTGGTCTTGGCCGGGCTTACAACTGGCGAGTTTTTGACCTTTCCCCCCAAAGGTCTTTCCTTGCGATGGGTGATCTCGTTCCTTCAATCTGAGAAATACCTTTCGGCATTCTTCTTTTCCTTCAAGCTTGCTTTGATGACGATGGTTGTTTCGACGATCCTGGGAACGGCGGCGGCTGTATTCCTTGCCCGGTCACGTTTTGTAGGACGCTCAGCGCTGCGTGCTTTCTTTCTGTCGCCAGTGGTCCTCCCGGGTGTGGTGGTTGGATTTGCCCTCTACGCGTTTTTCATTACGAGTGGTTTGGGCATATCACGCACGATCTGGGGTTTGTGGGTCGGTCATATTCTCTACTCAACACCCTACGTAATCGGCACTGTTGGCGCGTCTTTGGCGACATTCGACGTTTCCTTAGAAGAAGCCGCGCGCAGCCTCGGAGCCTCTCCGCTTCGCGCATTTCGCAAGATTACCTTTCCCAACATTGCGCAGGGCATTCAGGCAGGATCAATCTTTGCCTTCATTGTCAGCTTTGGTCAGTTCGAGGTCTCGCTGTTCCTCTCAGCGCCTAATTCCGAACCACTGCCAATCGCGATGTATAATTCTCTGCGCTATAAATTCGAGCCCGATGCTGCCGCGGCTGGCATCTTTGCAATCACTCTTGTCATCGCATCGGTTCTTCTCACGAACCGATTGGTGAACATCCGTCGCCTGTTGGAACGGCAAGACGGGTAATTTCGAAACCAACCTTATGGAGCAATATCAAATGACCAAGAAAGCAACACATAGCAGACGTTCCGTTCTTAAGGGCGGATTGACACTTGGCGCTGCTGCAACCGTGCCAAACATGTTCTACATCAATCACGCTTGGGCCCAGGACGTTGTATATGACGGCGGTGTATTTGACGCAGGCGGCGCAACACTAAACGTCGCAGAATGGGGCGGCGGCTGGGAAGAGTTTGTGCGCAAGGCACTGACCAACCAGTTCGAAGAGGACTTCAATTGCAAAATCAACTGGGACACCTCGTTCCCTTGGTTCCCAAAATTCGTGACCCAGGGAGCTAACGATCCTGTTTATGATGTGGCCAACTGGAACTTGCCCAATCTGATGCAGACGAATGCGGCTGGTGACTTCTTCCTTACAACGGACGAGATCAAGGCCAATGTCCCCAACGCTGCGGACTGCTGGGATTTCGCCTTTGCGAGTGGCGCCGGGGTGACCTGGGCCTATCAGCCTTACGTCTATGCATACCGCACGGACCGGGGTGCTCCGGTAAACAACTTCCGCGATTTCTTTGCCGCGCGCTTCGCTAATAAGCGGGGCACCTACGCGACAGAAAATGGTCTGATGCACGCATTCTTCATGGCGACGGCCAAAGAGTTCGGTAAGGATCAGTACGACATGGAAGCTGCCTTCACGGCGCTTGAAGGCGCTATGCCGATGAAGATAAGCGAATTCACGTTCAATATGCTTTCGCTTTTGGAGCGTGGAGAAGTCGATATAGCGGTGCATATCGAAGGTGAGGCTCTTACGCTCAAGCGCCAGGGCGCTCCAGTCGATGTATGGGAATGGGACAGCAAGCCAATCTTGACCCAAACTAAGACGATCAGTCGCTATGCAGATCCGATGCAAAAGAAACTGGCTCTTGCTTTGCTAAATAGAACTCTGTCGCCAGATTTCCTTGAGCCATTTGGTGAAGAGTTCTTGTGGCGCCCGACGAACAGTAAGGCAGCGATGCCATCTGCGTTAGCCGCGGAAGGTGTGACCAATACTGCAGACGCCGTATCGGCATATTGGGTCCCAGACTGGGATTTCTTTGTTGCCAACAAGGAAGAGATTACGGACCGTTTGAATCAGATTTTCGGACTTTGATCCCTGTTGACCGGGGGCATATTGCCCCCGGTCACCCCAGAAGGAATGCCGATGGCCTACGTAGAATTCAAAGCAATCGCCAAGAGCTTTGGCAATTTCGTTGCCGTCGCAGATCTTGATCTAGAAATTGAACAAGGTGAGTTTTTCTCCCTGCTCGGTCCTTCAGGCTGTGGAAAATCTACGACGCTGCGGATGCTTGCTGGCTTCGTCAAACCCACAAAGGGCCACATCAATGTCCATGGTCGCGATGTTACCGCTCTGCCGCCAGAGGCCCGGGACATTGGGATTGTTTTTCAGAATTACGCGATTTTTCCGCACATGACCGTGTTCGACAATATTGCCTTCGGTTTGGTGGAACGCAAACTTTCCCGCCCCGAGATCAAAAAGAAGGTTGATGCCGCTTTGGCCGAAGTTGGGATGACCGGCTTTGAAGATCGCTATGAGCGCGAGTTGTCTGGTGGACAGAAACAGCGAGTAGCGCTGGCGCGGGTTCTGGTGATCGAGCCTGAGATATTGCTTTTGGATGAGCCGCTATCAGCGCTGGACAAGAAGATGCGGGAGGAGATGAAATTCTGGATCAAGAACATCCAGAAATCCGTCGGCATCACAACGATCTATGTCACCCACGACCAGTCAGAGGCCCTGACGATGTCGGACCGCATCGCGGTCATGGATCAGGGCCGTGTTTTGCAGGTTGGCTCTCCAGTAGAGATTTATGAGCAACCTGCCTCGCGTTTCATCGCCGAATTCATTGGCGAATCCAATCTTTTGAAATGCCAAGTTACAACGCTTGATGGCTCAGCCTGTAGCGTCAACCTTGGGGATGTATCCATCCCCGGACGTTTGTCTTCAAACGCATCAGTTGAGCCTGGCCAGGATGTCGCCCTTTTGGTCCGTCCCGAAATGATCCGGTTGCGCCCGATCGAAGCGAACGAGCCGCCAAAACTGCAAGGAACGGTGTCTGAAACAATCTATCAGGGCTCTGTCGTGCGCTACCGCATTCACGCAGCTGGTCAGGAAATAATGGTCGAAGTTGCCAATCGCCCAGATCTGCCCCGGCTCAATACTGGTGACAATGTCGCGACATATTGGAGCGCGGAAAGCGGCGTGGTGATCCCGTGAAAATAGGGGTGGATGTCGGCGGCACGAATACGGATGCGGTTGTGTTGGGCACAAAAGGTGTCCTTGGCTGGCGCAAAACCCCTACCACAGCGGATGTCTATTCGGGTATCGTTGCAGCCATCAAAACGGCCATCGCGGATGCGGGCATCGACCTCGCAGATGTCGATTGTGTGATGATAGGCACTACCCAGTTTACCAACGCCGTAATCCAGCGCAGGTCGTTGCTGCCGGTTGGAATTATACGCTTGGCGCTTCCCGCAACCTCGGCCATTCCGCCACTGACAGACTGGCCGGATGAATTGGTTCACCAGATCGGGCGCAATGCATATCTGGTGGGCGGTGGCTACGAGTTCGACGGGCGCGAAATCGCGCCGCTGGACGAAAAGGCTGTGGCCGAAGCGGCGCGCGCATTTCGAAAGGAGGGAATTCGGACGGCTGCGATTACTTCGGTATTCTCACCTATGAACGGCAACATGGAACGGCGTGCCGCCGAGATCGTGCAAAACGAAGTTCCGGATGTTGCCGTGTCTCTCTCCTGTGAACTCGGTCAGTTCGGCCTATTGCCTCGCGAGAATTCCACGATCATCAACGCGGCCCTGTCCGAATTATCAAGTCATGTCGTGCATGCGTTTCGCCGCGCATTGCACGAGCTTGGGCTGGATGTCCCGCTGTTCATTAGCCAAAATGATGGCACTCTTATGCGCGCCGATGATGTGCAGCGCTATCCGGTTCTCACCTTCGCCTCGGGTCCTACGAATTCCATGCGTGGCGCGGCCTATCTGGCTGGAATTCAAGATGCGATGGTGGTTGATATTGGCGGCACGACGTCTGATATCGGCATGCTGCGGAACGGCTTTCCACGCCAGTCCACCAACTTCGTCGACGTAGGCGGTGTAAAAACGAACTTCCGCATGCCTGATGTGTTGGCAGTGGGGCTGGGCGGGGGGAGTCTTGTTCGCGAGGATGGACGAAAAGTCGGACCGGACTCCGTTGGATATGAGCTGACAAATAGTGCGCAGTGTTTTGGCGGGGACACACTGACTGCCACTGACATCGCTGTGGCAGGTGGTTGGGCTGACATCGGTGACCGATCGCTCGTACGTGCCAACAAAGCTACGATTGACGCGGCCCGCGCTGCCATGCGCCAGTTACTTGATGTGAATGTTGAGCGTATGAAAACAGAAGCGGCAGATTTACCCCTGTTGGTCGTTGGCGGCGGCGCAATCCTGGTAGATTGGCCAGTTCAGTCAGTCTCGGAGGTGCTAAGGCCGGACTACTCCTCTGTCGCCAACGCTGTCGGCGCAGCGATTGCCCAGGTGTCGGGCGAGGTCGAGCGTGTCGTTACCCTAAACGAAGCAAACCGGAACACCGTGTTGGATGACGCCCGCCAAGAGGCCAAAGACAAAGCAATCAGCGCGGGCGCAACGGATGAGAGCGTGGAAATCATCGAGGTTGAGCAGGTGCCAATCAGCTATTTGCCCGGCAACCCGACGCGTCTTCGCGTTAAAGCCGTCGGTGATCTGCCAATTTAGGAAGTATTATGGAACTGAGGATCGAAGATGTTGACGACTTGTGCACCGGGGCTGCATTTCTCGGTGCCGGTGGGGGAGGGGACCCTTACATCGGTGGGCTGATGGTAAAGCAGGAACTGGCCGCCGGCAGGAAAATTGAAATTCTTGATCCAGATGGGCTGGACGACAGCAAACTGATCATACCCACGGCTATGATGGGCGCACCAACGGTGCTGTTGGAGAAAATCCCATCGGGGGAAGAACCGATCCGGGCTCTTCGTGTCGTTGAAAAAGAACTTGGACGGCGGGCTGACGCGACAATGCCAACTGAAGTTGGCGGTATCAACTCGACAATTCCACTATTTGTTGGCGCGCGGTTGGGTATCCCAGTGGTGGATGCGGATGGTCAAGGGCGTGCCTTTCCTGAATTGCAGATGGAAACCTTTGCCATCGAAGGCGTCGCGGGTTGCCCGTTGGGCATTTCGGACGAAAAAGGCGACACGGCATTGGTCATGACTGACGATAACCATCGTATGGAGTGGATTGCTCGTGGCATCACCATCCGGTTTGGTGGAACCGCCTATTTTGCAAACTACCCTATGAGCGGCGCTGAGGTAAAACGAAGCGCCGTTAAGCATACCTTGACTCTGGCACGGCGTATTGGCGAGATCATTCATAATTCCCGCCATCGCAAAAATGATCCCTTCGAAGAACTCTGCCAATTTATGGGAACGACAAGCTACGCAGTGGCGCGGGTAATTTTTGATGGCAAGATCATCGATGTCGACAGGCGGACCATGGAAGGGTTCACATTGGGCAGCGTCTCGATCGACAATCCAAATGGCCGTTGCACCATTGAGTTTCAGAACGAGAACTTAATTGTCCGCGCTGAAGGCGAAGTCTTGGCCATAGTGCCGGATATTATCTCAATCCTCGATGCGGAAACTGCAGTGCCCATCACAAACGAAACTTTGCGTTACGGGCAGAGGGTTAAAGTCGTCGCAGTGAGGGTGCCGCCCATAATGCGATCTGATGCAGCGCTACGCCAGTTTGGCCCGCAGGCCTTTGGGATGTCGGAAACCTACAGTGCGCTTGAGTGACGGCATGAATGTCGGTTTTCTCCCTCTTTTCCAACTTTCCTGCCCCCTTTAACTCGGCCTCCAAACGTCGCTTGAGAGGGCACTTGGCGCACCAAGGGCGAGCCCGTAAGAACGAGGTGCCAAGCGACCTGGTGCTAGGCTTGGCAATTCACATGACGGGTCAGATACTGGATTTTACTAGCACTTCCTAAATCTGCTAGGTGCCAGTGGTCGATATCCTTCTCACAACAAAATTGCAGGTATAGGAAAGCAAATGACCGTCTATCTAATCCGGCACGGACAATCGGAATTCAATGCTGCTCACAATGATGGTGACCCGGACCAAATGATTTTTGATGCGCCGTTAACGGAAAAAGGGCGCAGACAGGCGGAACAAGCAAGAGTCGCAATCATCGAGCTTGGAATTCAGCAGGTCATAACGTCCCCGTTGACCCGCGCCGTCCAAACAGCCCTTACAATTTTCCAAGGTGTTGCGCCGATAAACGTGCTGGCAGGCCACCGCGAACTTCTAAGTCATAGTTGCGATGTAGGTCGCTCTCCAAGCGCTCTGCAGATGGAATTCCCGAGCCTGTCTTTCGACCATTTGGATGAGATATGGTGGCATCAGGGGCCGACGAACAAGTATGGCGTTCCGGTCGAGCCAAGGGATATTTTCAAACAACGTATAAGAAATTTCGCTCTGGAACTTAACCAGATGGCGGATATTCAATTGGCGGTGGTCGGCCACGGAGACGCCTTTAAAGAACTGGCGGGGGTCTCGATGGAAAATTGCGAAATCTGCGAATACCTCAATTAATTAGCGATACCTGCACCGGTTCGGGGTGGCTCCGTCGGTTCGAAATGTCGGGAGGCGTCGAACCGGGAAGCGCTCTTATCTTAATTAAGTCTGGTAACCCAAGTTCGACAGTTGGAGGCCGGATTTGGGGGTCTCTGTTTGATCGGTTTCAATAAGATCAATAGCTTAGGCGCTGGGAGGGTGCGGGTTTTCGGAAGTTCTGTTGTGGCACGCGATCTCCGCTTTAGCATTGATATATATGACGCTCCTGCGATACAGTTGCGGCATGTATACAAAGATCACGAAATCTGGTGGCCGGTGCTATCTGCAACTCGTCGAAGGCTATCGCACTGAAGAGGGGAAAGTCCGCCATAAGGTGGTCGCCAACCTCGGCCGGATCGATGATCTCACCCCTGAAAATCTCGATCCATTGATCAATGGGCTCAACCGGGCGCTTGGACGAGCCGAGAATACCGCCTCGGAGGTCACGGCCGAAAGCGCCAAATCCTATGGCGATGTCTTCGCTCTGCATGAACTGTGGAAGGATTTGGGCTTCGATCGCGCCCTCAGCCGCGCCCTGCGCTCGGGCAAACGCAAACTCGACGTTGAAGCGCTCGTTCGGGCGATGGTCTTCAACCGTCTCTGCGATCCCGCAAGCAAGCTCGGTTGCTTGCGCTGGCTGGAGACCGTGGCCATGCCCGCGATCCCGGAAACCATCACCCATCAGCACCTTTTGCGCGCCATGGACGCGCTGATGGACCACACGGGCCGGGTTGAGATGGAACTGGCGAAGCAGATCCGGCCGCTTGTCGACCAGGATCTCACCGTTGTTTTCTATGATCTGACCACCGTGCGCATCCATGGCGGCGGGAAGGTTGACGACGACATCCGCGCCTTCGGCATGAACAAGGAGACCGGCGGCATTGCCAGACAGTTCGTGCTTGGGGTCGTGCAGACGGCCGATGGCCTGCCCCTCATGCACAACGTTCACCCTGGAAATGTCGGCGAGACGAAGACCCTGCAGGGCATGCTGCAGACGGTCCTGCAGCACTTCCCGATCCAGCGCGTCATTCTGGTCGCTGATCGAGGGCTGTTGAGCCTGGACAATATCCGGAACCTTACCGAAATGGCGGATCAGGCAGGGCGCAAGCTGGAGTTCATCCTGGCTGTCCCGGCGCGGCGCTACGCCGATCTGGCCGAGACCTTTCAGGGGCTCAGCTTTATCGACGGGCTGGCCGAAAGCCGCTTCGCCGGGCATCGCTTGATTGTCGCACATGATCCGCTGCGAGCCGAGGAGCAATCGAAGCGGCGCCGCGAACGCATCGCTGAACTCGAGGCTCAGGCCGAAAACTCCGTTGCAAAGCTCGACGCTCAAGATGCCGGTCAGACCTCCCGGGGACGTCGCGCCTCCGACCGAGGCGCCTACAGCCGGTTCACCCGCGCCGTGGCTGAAGCTGAATTGACGCGTTTCCTCAAGGCGGATCTACAGGCCGACAGGTTCAGCTGGAGTGTCGATGAAGACGCCGTTGCCAAGGCGGAACTCTTCGACGGCAAGCTCGCGTTGCTGACAAACGCCCCCGATCTCACCCCTGACGAAGCCGTCGCCCGCTACAAAAGCCTTGCCGACATCGAACGCGGGTTCCGTGTCTTGAAATCCGACATCGAAATTGCACCCGTCCACCACCGCCTGCCGGACCGAATAAGAGCTCACGCGATGATCTGCTTCCTCGCACTCGTCCTCTATCGCATCATGCGCATGCGGCTCAAAGCCAAAGGGCATTCCGCCAGCCCCCGAACCGCACTGGACCTGCTCGCAAGGATCCAGCGGCATACAACCCACATCGGAACCAAGACCTTCACCGGAACCTCAAGGAGCCCGCCCGAACAACTCAATCTCTTCGACGCCCTCAACATTCCAAAGCCAGCCTGAAAGCAGTCGGTTGTGGCAATAGCCGCAATGCAGACACTGCAATATCAATTACTTATCGGTTTTACTGTCGAACTTGGGGGGTATCGGCATTAAGAACCGCTCATCCGTTCTTCAGTCACCGACGTCCACTTTCCGGATACTACCTTTTATTTCGGCGAACAGGTCGCCGTTCTCGTCAGCGATCTCAACCTTGCGCGTAAAAATGCGCTTGCCTATTGA
>Ga0316201_10004355_pt1 | contig 10668 bp, 10 predicted proteins | sample CS6wburrow_MG_FD_204516 | JGI IMG/M metagenome (GOLD analysis project Ga0316201, IMG submission 204516) | Coastal sediment microbial communities from Delaware Bay, Delaware, United States - CS-6 worm burrow | ecosystem: Environmental > Aquatic > Marine > Coastal > Sediment | place: USA... | reverse complement strand
TAAACCTGCATGATAAGGAACGGCTTTTACTCCATTAACCTGAAGGACTTGTGCTAATTCTGCTACCCGTTTTCTGCTAAGACAATAAATGATACCAGATTTTCCTTCGTTCTGTTTTACAAAACGAATAATATCGGCATCTACATTTTTTGTTTTTGGTCGTACTTCGTAATATAAGTTTGGTCTATTAAAGGAGTCTTTAAAAGTAACAGCATTAGGCATTCCGAGACTCTTCAAAATATCCTCTTGCACCTTTGGTGTTGCTGTTGCGGTAAGACCAACAATAGGAATATCATCACCAATACGTTTAATAATAGTTTTCAGATTTCTATATTCTGGTCTAAAATCGTGTCCCCATTCACTAATACAATGCGCTTCATCAACCGCCATAAAAGATATTTTGACTGTTCTTAGAAAATCAACATATTCTTCTTTAGTCAACGATTCTGGTGCTACATATAGCAATTTTGTTACGCCACTAACGATATCATCTTTTACGCGTTTAACTTCGGTTTTATTTAAAGACGAATTTAAAACGTGGGCTACACCTTCATGCTCAGATACCGCTCTAATAGCATCAACTTGATTTTTCATCAAGGCAATAAGTGGAGATACCACAATAGCAGTGCCTTCTGCAATTAAAGCAGGTAGTTGATAGCATAATGATTTTCCGCCACCAGTCGGCATAATAACAAACGTATTATTACCAGCTACGACGTTTTTTATAACTTCTTCTTGAAGGCCTTTGAATTCTGAAAATCCAAAGTACTTTTTTAATGCGGAGTGTAAGTCAATTTCTGCAATACTCATTAATCCCTATTGGTATTTTATATACATTTGCAACAAGTTTAAAGATAACATTTTCTTTAGATCTAAAAAACCCAATAATTAATAAGTTTTGAACACTAAGCAATCCATATTAAATACTGCCAAAAGCACCATAAAATTAGAGAGCAAAGCCATAGGTCATCTGTCTGAATTACTTACAGAAGATTTCGCCGATGCAGTAGAATTAATATACAATTCTAAAGGTCGAGTTATTATCACAGGTATTGGTAAGAGTGCTATTATAGCTAATAAAATAGTCGCTACATTAAATTCTACTGGAACTCCATCAGTTTTTATGCATGCTGCAGATGCTATCCATGGAGACCTTGGATTAATACTTGAAGATGATGTCGTCATTTGTATTTCTAAAAGTGGAAACACACCAGAAATTAAAGTTTTGGTACCACTAATAAAGAATGCAAAGAACAAAATGATCGCTATTACTGGTAATAAAGATTCCTTTTTAGGTCTGCAAGCTGATTATATTTTAAATGCTTACGTCGAACAAGAGGCGTGTCCTAATAATTTAGCACCTACAACAAGCACTACCGCACAATTAGTAATGGGAGATGCTTTAGCAATTTGTTTATTAGAATTGCGAGGGTTTTCTAGCAAAGATTTTGCAAAATATCATCCAGGTGGAGCTTTGGGTAAGCGTTTGTATTTAAGAGTAAATGATTTATCCTCTCAGAATTTAAAACCTCAAGTAGGTTTAGAAGCCAGTTTAAAAGAAGTTATCGTAGAAATTACCGAAAAGATGCTAGGTGTAACTGCCGTTGTTGATAACGACAAAATTATTGGTATTATAACAGATGGTGACTTAAGACGCATGTTGAGTAAAAGTGATGATATTATTGGCTTAAAAGCAAAAGATATTATGAGCAGCAACCCAAGACGCATAGCTGAGGATGCTATGGCGGTTGATGCAAAAGAAATGATGGAAAAATATGGTATTTCGCAATTATTGGTAGAACATGACGGCAAATATTTTGGTGTTGTTCATCTTCACGATTTAATAAAAGAAGGCATTATATAATGGCAAAAAAGACTATTAATGAGATGTCCTTTTTAGACCATCTAGAGGATTTAAGATGGCATTTAATACGAGCGACAATTGGTATCGTAGCAGCTGCTACCTTAGCATTTATTTTTAAGAAATTTATATTTGACGTGATTATTTTTGGTCCAACTCATATGAACTTTCCAACCTATGAAGGCCTCTGTAAAGTATCTCAATTTTTAGGTATGACAGATACTACGTTTTGTGCAGAAAAATTTCCATTTATTATTCAGAATAGAACCGTTGCTGGTCAGTTTTCGGCACATATTTGGACATCTATATTTGCTGGTTTTATAGTTTCATTTCCTTATGTACTGTATCAGTTATGGAGTTTTATAAGTCCTGGTTTAAAAGTAAGCGAACGTAAAAATTCTAGTGGCTTCATAATCATTGCCTCTATATTATTCTTTATTGGAGTTCTTTTTGGATATTATATTATAACACCTTTATCACTAAACTTTTTAGCTAATTATCAAATCAGTGATCAAATATCAAATGAATTCGATGCCAGCTCAGTTATTGCTCTAGTGCGTTCTTCTGCAATAGCCTCAGGCTTTGTATTTGAACTCCCAATAATCATATATTTTTTAACAAAAATTGGTTTGGTAACTCCTCAATTTCTTAAAAAATACAGGAAAATTGCATTGGTAATTGTACTTGTGTTATCGGCAATAATTACACCACCAGATATTGCTAGTCAGGTAATTGTAGCTATTCCTATTTTAATTTTATATCAAGTCAGTATTTATATTTCGGCTGTAGTAATTCGAAATCAAAACAGAAAAAATTCAAAAATTAAGTCTTAAAATCTATGTCTGATATTGTCAAAGAATTCAACGACTATCGTGCTAAAATGAATGACAAAATTTTAGCTGATAACAATAAAGTAATCAAGCGTATTTTTAACTTGGATACAAATGCCTTTCAAGAAGGAGCTTTAGATAAGAAAACTAAAGAACTTTTAGGATTAGTCGCTTCTACTGTGTTGCGCTGTGATGATTGTGTAAAATATCATCTAGAAGCTTCCTATAAAGAAGGTTTAAGCAAAGAAGAAATAACCGAAGCACTTGGCATTGCAACTTTAGTTGGCGGCACTATTGTGATTCCGCATTTAAGACGTGCTCACGAATATTGGGAAGCCTTAGAGCAGAATAATTCACAAGGTTAAACTTTTTATAAATGAGTGCTAAAGCCAACAGAATCTATATGATTTTGTTATTTTTAGCGTTGTTAGAAAGCATATGAAGTTACGAGCAGAACATTTAATGAAGTCCTATAGTGGACGAAAAGTAGTAAAAGATGTCTCTTTAGAAGTTAACCAAGGAGAGATTGTAGGATTACTAGGACCTAATGGTGCAGGTAAAACCACTTCCTTCTACATGATTGTTGGTATTATAAAGCCCAATGGTGGCAATATCTATTTAGATGATACGGATATTACGAAATACCCAATGTACAAGCGTGCTCAAAACGGTATTGGCTACTTAGCTCAAGAAGCTTCTGTGTTTAGAAAACTAAGTATTGAAGATAATATTCTTAGCGTTTTACAACTCACTAAGTTGAGTAAGAAAGAACAACACGACAAAATGGAATCTCTTATTGAAGAGTTCGGTTTAGGACATATAAGAACCAATCGTGGTGATCTACTTTCTGGAGGTGAACGTAGACGTACAGAAATTGCTCGTGCTCTTGCAACAGATCCTAATTTCATCTTACTAGATGAACCTTTTGCTGGTGTCGATCCTGTGGCTGTAGAAGATATTCAGCGCATTATTGCTAAACTGACTAAAAAGAATATTGGTATTCTTATTACCGATCATAATGTACAAGAGACATTAGCTATTACAGATAGAACCTACCTTATGTTTGAGGGTAATATTCTTAAAGCTGGTAAACCAGAAGAGCTCGCCAGTGACGAAATGGTGCGTAAAGTTTACCTAGGTCAAAACTTTGAGCTTCGTAAGAAGAAACTCGAGTTTTAGTCACCACTTATTATTTTATTACCTACGTTTTAAGTAAACCTACTTAAAGGGTCATGCTCTAAATTATTTTCTTTATAATTCTAATCCCTCCATAAACTGCGAGAGTTTGAATGACTAAATTTAATGCCCAAAACATTAGCGTAATATGTATGCCCTCACCAGAATAAAAAGGTAAACTTTTACTAATTAAACTTAGCGGCAAACTAAAAATAGAAATAATAAAAGACGTTATGGAAGACAACGAACTATCTGCATTATGGAGCAAAACATCGGTCATCCCAATAAGGAATTGAATTACCAATAGAAGAAAAAATATCTTCAAAAACAGTTTAAGTTTTTTCTTATTCATTTTTTATAGTTTTAATTGGTTAATCATCTACTATTTCTTCTCTAATCAATTTTTTCTGGTAACGTCCTTGTACTATATCTACTATAACCAAAACCACAATTACAAAATAGAATGTTGTTTTACTCATTGGTACAATTTCGTTTCCAAATATTTTTAAATGTGCTAAATGACCACCTTCTGTTATTAACATAATACCAACTATAAATAATATAAATAGACCCAATACCTCATACATTCTATTTTTTGCTAAAAATGTAGAAATTCTATCAGCTAAAAACAGCATTAATAACCCACTTACAACAATAGCGATTGCCATAACAATAAAGGCTATTTTAGAATCTTCTATTTCACTTGTAAGCCCTATAGCCGCTAAAATTGAATCGAATGAAAATACCAAATTCATTATTACTATACTTGTAACTACGGCATTAGAAGATTTCATTCGCTTTGCACCTCCTTCTAAATCATGACTTAAGTCACTAGTGGAAATCATGTGCCAAATTTCTTTAATTGCTGTATAAATTATAAATCCGCCACCTAGTAAAACAATAATACTGTGTCCATTAAAAGCAAAATCTAGTACGTTTTCAATATGACCTGATAAAAACGAAAATGGTTCTTGAAAGTATTCGATAACAGACACTAAGATAAAAAGCAACACAATTCTTAACACTATGGCTATTAAGATACCCACTTTTCTAACGCGTTGCTGATCTTCTAATGGTGCTTTTTTAGATTCTAAAGAAATGTAAAGCAAATTATCGAATCCTAAAACTGCCTGTAGCATAACGAGCATTAATAGTGTAAAAAGAACTTCAGCCATATTTTATTTGATGTTAGTTATCTTGTTATCGGTTGGTTTAATGAATATTTTTTCGGTCTAAAACTGATAAAATAATGTATAATGCAATTACTAAAGGTATTGCCGCAAAATGAAGCACAATAAGCATAACAACACTTATGATTAAGAATATATAACGTGTAGCATTATTCTTAAAACTCCAATCTTTAAATTTTAGAGCAAATAATTTTATATTAGAATTCAATAAATAGCAGCTTAAAAGTGTTAAGCCTATTAAAAACCATTTATTAATAATTATTGAATTCATTAAATCGCTATTCTGATATTCTAAAATTAGCGGTAAAGACATTATAACTAAAGTATTCGCAGGCACTGGTAAACCTTTAAAATAGGTTTGCTGATCTTCATCTAGGTTAAACTTCGCTAAGCGGTAAGCAGATGCAAGCGCAATAAATAAACCTATTAATGGTAATATGGATATTTTAAATCCTTGCCAATGCATTGTAGAATTCCAACTATCAGTGTAAGAACCAAAATCTGGAGCATCAGTCGCTAAAGAAATAAGCTTAAACATAATAACACCTGGCACTACTCCACTGGTTACTACGTCAGCTAATGAATCTAGTTGAATACCTAACGGACTTTGAACATTGAGCTTACGAGCCAAAAGTCCATCAAAAAAGTCGAAAAATATACCTAAAAAAACAAATATCGCAGCCGCAACAAAATTGCCATTAACAGCAAATATTAAGGCAATACAGCCCGAAAATAAATTCAGAAGTGTTACAATATTAGGAATATGTCTTTTTAAACTCATAAACTTAGTTTTTGTAAAAATATAAAAGTATTTGAGTCTAATCCCATTATTTTTTCAAATTGCCTGAAAAGAAAACAATAAGAACCCACTTTTACAGTTAAATAGATAGAAAAATATTGTGCATCTTTGTAAAAATTTTGCTGTTGAAAAATTACTATGTAATTCTCTTAACACTTGCTACGCTTTTCGTTTCGGCTCAAACTACTAGAAAATATTCTAATGAATTTATGAATATTGGAGTTGATGCCGCTGCTTTAGGCATGAGTAATGCTGTTGTGTCACAAACTGCTGATGTAAATTCTGGATATTGGAATCCGGCTGGTCTAGTGCACCTTGAAGACAACCAACTTGCATTAATGCATTCTAGTTATTTTGCCAATATTGCCAATTTCAACTATATCGCTTATGCCATGCCTTTGGATGATAAAAGTGCTGTTGGTATTTCTCTTATTAGATTTGGCGTGGATGACATTTTAGATACCACACAACTGATTGATGACCAAGGCAATATTAATTATGACAGAATAAGCACTTTCTCTACTGCTGATTATGGTTTAACCTTTTCTTATGCTAGAAAATTACCCTTAGATGGTTTAAATTTTGGAGTTAATGCTAAAATTATAAGACGAATAATAGGTGACTTTGCCTCTTCTTGGGGCTTTGGACTAGATGCTGGTATTCAGTTTGAAGGAAAAAACGATTGGAAATTTGGCTTAATGGCCAGAGATATTACAACCACTTTTAACGCTTGGTCGATAGACGAAGAAAAATTTGAACAAATCAGTGGTGCGATTGATGATGAAAATCAAGAATTACCTGAAACCACAGAAATAACAATTCCTAAATTACAATTAGGAATGTCTAAAAAGTGGATTTTCAACTATGACTACACGCTTTTAGCAGCAGCAAATTTAAATGTACGTTTTGCTGAAAATAATGATATTATTTCAACATCTTTTGCAAGTATTAATCCTGCTTTAGGGTTTGAGTTCGGTTATACCGATTTGGTTTTTTTAAGAGCTGGTTTAGGAAATTTTCAGAATGAAATCCAAGTTGATGATTCTGAACAAGTTTCTTTTCAACCTAACTTTGGCGTTGGTTTTAAATACAAGGGTATTCAAATAGATTATGCTTTTACTGATATTGGAGACCAAAGTGCAGCTTTATATTCGAATGTGTTTTCATTAAAAATAGCCTTTAGCGTCTTTAGATAGTTTAACTATGAAACTTAAACTTTGTTTTTTTGTTTTCCTTTTTACAATATTTTCGTCATTTGCTCAGCAATTTCAGTTATCGCCAGAAGCAAAACTATCCGTATTGACTATTGGGCCTGGAGAATCTCTGAATGATGCATTCGGTCATAATGCCTTTAGAATAAAAGATGAAAGTCTAGGAATCGATGTGGCTTATGGTTATGGTGAATACGACTTTGATGCCCCTAATTTCTATTTAAAATTTGCACAAGGAAAGTTAAACTATCTCATTAGCAGGCATAATTTTTCTGATTTCTATAACCATTATGTTACATACAATCGCACTATTTCAGAACAGGTTTTAAACCTTTCATCTGAGGAAAAACAGAAGTTATTTAACTATTTAGAAACAAATTATAAGCCAGAAAATAGACGATACCTCTATGACTTCTTCTATGATAACTGTGCCACTCGAATTAGAGATGTTGCGAACACAGTTACAGAAAGCACTATTACCTTTACTCCTCCTGAAAATTTTAAACTAAAAACGTTTAGAGCACTTATTCACGACCATGTTGGTTTCAATTCCTGGGGTAGTTTTGGAATTGATATTGCATTAGGTTCTGTGATTGACCAAAAGGCAACCGCTAATGAATATATGTTTTTGCCAAAATACATTCATACTTTTTTTGGGAACGCAAAAATTAATCAGTCGAAAAACCTAGTGAAAAGTTCATCTACGATTTTTCAGCAAAATGAAACATCTACTTCTTCAAATTTTATTATAAGTCCTTTGATGATAATGGGACTATTAGCTTTAGGGATTCTATTTATTACTTATAAAGATTTTAAAAAGAACACAAGAAGTAAATGGTTAGATCTAATATTATTTGGAGCTACAGGTTTAGTCGGTATTCTTCTTTTATTTTTATGGTTTGCCACTGACCATACAGCTACGGCGCAAAATTATAATGTTTTATGGGCTGTTCCTCTTAATGTTATAGTGATCGCTCAATTATTTAAAACGCGAGTAAAGCGTTGGTTTAAAAGCTATTTAAAATTTTTAATTATTATGCTCTGTTTGTTAACATTACATTGGCTAATTGGAGTTCAAGTGTTTGCTATAGCCTTAATCCCATTCTTAATAGCATTAATGATAAGATACTTATATCTTTTAAAGTATTATAATCAAAACTAATGGCTATTGCCCTCTGTAGAACAAAATAGTACTCATCGTTTTAATAAAAATATTAAAATCTAGAAATATACTTCTGTGTTTAATATAAAATAAATCGTATTGAAGTTTGGTTAAACTATCATCAATTGAAGAGCCGTATCTTGTCTTTACTTGAGCCCAACCTGTAAGTCCGGGTTTAATAATATGACGCGTTTCGTAGAATGGGATTATTCTTGATAGTTCATGTACAAAAAACGGCCGTTCTGGTCTTGGCCCTATAATACCCATATCACCTTTTAATACATTGTAAAATTGAGGAATTTCATCTAACCTAGATCGTCTTAAAAATTTACCAAATGCCGTAATTCTTATGTCATTTTTTTTAGCCCATGTAACACCGTCTTTTTCGGCATTGACAATCATAGTACGTAGCTTTAAAATTTTAAATAACTTACTATTTTTGCCTACACGTTCTTGCGAATAAAACAATGGCCCTTTATTACCAATTAGGTTTCCTATTAAAACAAACGGTATAAGAAGTGCGCCAAAAATCAGTCCTACTATAGATGAAATAATCTCAAAACCTCGTTGAAAAAAGATATAAAGCTTGTTTTCATTACTTCTGCTAAAAGGGAAATATTTATAAAAATCTTTTCCAACAAATTGAATTGGTACTCTAAAGAGTAGTTCTTCGTATACCTGAGAATAGTCTCTTATTTTAAAACCACCTTCTAGCAACAACATTAAATCGTGATATACTTCAGCCAATATGGCTTCAGTATTAAAACTTGCTACTAAAACCTCTGATATTCTCTCTTTTTCTATTATTTCCAAGAAATCTTTGTGATCAAATTCCTTGAGTCCTTTAAACTTTACAGATTCTGAAGTTGAAGCTTCGCTATTAATGAAACCAACTATTTTATAATTAGAATCAGCAGTCGCTAAAGATTTAACTAGTCCATCAATATTAGAAACTTCAGCAACTAAAAGGACACGCTTATAAAAACGTGGTGACTCAATTAAATTAATATAAAGAACTCTCCATAACAAAATAGAAAAAATTATAGTGATGTAGAAATACACAATCTGGATTCGTTCTTCTGGTAAATAAGGTGATAAAACAGGTGTTAATAGGTAAAATAATACTACTATTGAAGCTGTGATCACAATATTTCTGAACGTAGTATCAATTCTACTCGCCTTTTGAAGATCATAAATTTCAAAGATGGTACCAAATATGCTGATATAAACTCCCAATAGAATCAAAGCAACACTATTGTCTGCATTTATATCTAAATATTCAAAATCAAAGTAAATACTCAAGGTGTATAGACCCGCGAATATCGCAACTAAATCCAAAAGTCTAAGTAGAATTTTTCGTTCAGAAACTTCGAAATGAATGCCTTTTTTTTTAGTCATTTTAAGGGAAAACTATTTTGTAAAGATAATAAGTACAAATGAGTTTTAAGATTAATCTATGACAAAAGGGTTTCCCATTTTGGTTTCACAACATTCCAGCTAAAATTTTCAACTTTAGAACGCGCATTAGCAACTAATTTCAACCTTAGTGCGTCATCTTTTTTTAATTTCACAATTGCATTTGTCATTGCGCCTACATCTTGAGGTGGTACAAGGATTCCATCATTATAATCTGAAATTAAAAATGGCATACCACCAACATTTGTAGACACCACAGGTAAGCCTAATGCCATAGCCTCTATTACACTTACTGGTGTATTATCGAAATTAGTGGTATTTATAAAAACATTACAGTCTTTAGAAATCTCAATCCATTGAGACTTTGATAATTTTCCGGTAAAATTCACATTCAGATTTTTTTGCCTTGCTAAGCTCTTAACCTCTGCTAATGAACCATCTACATCTGGACCAATCATGGTTAATTCGGCATTATAATTCATTTCAAATAATTTATCTAATACTAAAACGGCTAGTTCTGGATTATAAATAGATGCGAAGGATCTTACCCATAATAATTTTATAGATTGAATGTTTCTTTTTTTATACTTATAATTATTTATGTCTATAGTATTAGGGATGTGTAAAACATTATTATAATTGTAAGTTTTAAAAATTGATTTTAAAAAGTTGGATGGAGCTACTAATACATATGCATAATTAAAAACAAGATGACTTAATTTAGGGTTATGCTTTAATCTGTTTTCTAAATTACCTCCATGTAGAATAGGAATATATTTGAGATTAAACAACCTACATAATTGACTTATAATCAACGCATAGAAGAAATTAGTGGTGCTATAAGTGTCAATTAAAACATAATCTGCTTTAAATATATTTTTAATAATTAATTGCATCATATCTAATAAACGCAACACTTTATTAGTCTTACCAGATGCAACTTTAACGGAGCAAGTTTCTTTTAAGTGCTCACTTAATGTATCTATTACTGTACTTGTCTTTCCTTTATTGGATAAGGCGTTT
>Ga0316201_10004354_pt1 | contig 10670 bp, 8 predicted proteins | sample CS6wburrow_MG_FD_204516 | JGI IMG/M metagenome (GOLD analysis project Ga0316201, IMG submission 204516) | Coastal sediment microbial communities from Delaware Bay, Delaware, United States - CS-6 worm burrow | ecosystem: Environmental > Aquatic > Marine > Coastal > Sediment | place: USA: Delaware... | reverse complement strand
ACAGTTCCGCCGCGCCGCAGGGTCTGGCGCATTTCCGGCAGCACGCCTTTTTGAGAAATGATGCTGGTACCGAATCGTGTTCGCAAATGGTGCACCCATCGGTTAAGCGGTTTAAACCGAATTCTTTTGGCAATACCGAGGACCGGCTTCTGCATGAAGCAGGCCGCAAACTGCATTCCAAACTCCCAGTTTCCCAGGTGGGCTGAAACGATAATTAGACCCTGTAGATTATCGAGGGCCTGCCGCCAGCGTTCCGCGCCGACAACGCGCACTCTGTCGACAACATCCGATTTCGAATAGGTTGCCAACTGACAGATCTCGACGCAAGCAGCCCCCAAATGCTGAAAAACGCGTTTGGTGGTCAGTCGGTTTTTTTCCGTGACCATTCCGGGAAAGCCAACCGCAAATTTGTCTTGACAATTCGTCGATGCGGCACATCGATGACATATGCCAGGTTCCCAATTAGGCCTCCCCAAAAGATAGCGGACTTCATTTGCCGTATCGTTTTTGGATAACTCATGGTACTGCTAAATATATATAACCAAATCAAAAGGAACGGGCGGAGTTAGACGGAATTGAAGCATTTTTTTCCGGGCCCTTGACACAATAGAAAAAAAGAAACACCCACGTCGGCCACAATTGAACTATCAGCCGCCGCAGCGAAGAACCCATATGCCATTCTATATTATGAGGGGAGATAAAATAGGAGAAAAAATAACCGCCCAGCATTAATAACATCAATAATACATGAGATGCTATCCCCTTTTTGACAAAAGAATATCTGTCAACGCCGGAAATCAAAAAATAAACGATCAACAAGCTGATAATGTGATCGTTAAAGGTAAAAATCTTTTTGGTCATTCCTAACAGCACTTCAAGATATCGGTCAATGTCAAAAAGGTAATCACTCAATTTTTTTAAATTTGTTTTATTCACAAGATCATTTGCGATTGCAAAACCTATTTTAAAATAAATTAATGTACCCAGTACGAACGACATCCCCAGGGAAAAATAAAGAAACTGTTTTAATATGCCGAACCAGTTATTGCGGCGCATTTTACCGATAAATCGAATTAAAATAATCAATACTAAAAACAGAACACCTTCATTTTTGGTCCAAGCTGCACACGAAGCGGTGAGTCCGGCTAAAAAAAGCAGGCGGAACGATAAATTTGGATAGTGATCTTTCAGGCTAAAAAGGACAATCGTGCCTAAAATAAAAAAAGCTAAAGGCGCATCACCGTATTGATAGGTTGAAACATTTAGAAATTGGGTGGTTATAAACATAAATATGGCGGCAAGATAACCCTGATTTTCACCTCGCAGGATAGCAAGAGAAGAAAATATAATTAGAATAGATCCAACAGCCAATAAGCCTGCAACCGTAATAGGTATCGCTACATGATCAGTTCCGAGCATACTCCACATGCGAAAAACAGATCCGGTAACCAGCAACGGGTAATCTGGCGAGTCGGCGGCATTCAGGTAAGAAAAGGCATAAGTCCATTGGCTACCACCCCGAAACAGCCATCGCGCACGATAATTCCATATAGCCCAGGCATCATGTGCGCCGTGCGGGCGTTCAAAATAGGCTTTTAAGATAAAAGAGGCCACAAATGCTATCATTAAAATTAGAAAAATTATTTTTAACCACTCGATTTTAACTATATTTGAATCATGAGAGGATGCCAGCTCTATCTTGATCGTATTTTTAGCATAACGAAAACGATAAATAGCAAAAAGAACTAGAAAAATAGACAGGCACAGCTCTGCTATAAGATAATTCCCGCCGGGGTGGGCAAATACAACCAGCCACAAAAAAGCAGTAGAAGACGTGATGCCTAGTCCGATACCCATTCCTAGGCAGCAGGTTAGAATTAAGCAGGCTCGGCTTAGGCTGTATTCTGGAAATAAAGCGACGATTATCGCAGAGCCGACAAGAAAAGGTAAGATAAATACCAATAAATCCATTAATCACCTGCTCCTTTGGAACAGCATGACACCGTTTTCGTAATTTTTCTTCAAAGTATATCCTTCAAAGTTGGGGATTTTTGCAGTATCTAAATACTGAACGACCAAATACTCTTGCTTAGACGTTAGACCATACACAATGCGGGCCGGTACTAAGGCATATCGTACAAGAATAAAGTCCGGGGCATATTCTTGATCCGTCACATAGTTGACGTAAGCATTAGCAGGGAGATCTTTTTGAATCGACGCAAACCGGTTTTCATAATCAGCCACGTTACTGCGTCTTTTTTCAATGACAACCTCTGATAGTATATTTAGTAAAGTGTAAATTCCGATCAAAAGCGCCGGTATTACTATGAGTAATACGGGCCAGCGAACTGCCGGAAAGTACTTATTCAATCTGCTCTCTAAATAGGATTTAATTTCTTCTTTTAGCATTTTGAAATCTGAATTAGTGCCACATTAGGAGAATTATAGAATGGTTGGATTTTCAAAATTATTGTCAGGATAAGGTAATACCATCACCAGCGGTTTTATACAAGCTATTGTCGAGCAGCACGATGTCGTCCCGCGACACCGAGACGGTCAATTTTTTCCCAGCCCGCGTCAGGTGAATTTGTGGCAGGTGAATAGTCATTGGTTGATTCGATTTTGAATGTCGTACCTGAAGGCGGTGATTGGTTCCGAAAAAAGAAACTCCCCGTACAGTTATCTGCCATTTGCAACTTATGTCTTTGGTCTCAAACTGCATAGAAGAATCTATGTCTCTTTATGATATTTTTACGACTCAGTTGACACTACAAAAATTTCCGTGCTATTGTTGCTAATATTTCAAATATTTCACCGAATCTTCTTAGAGGTGGTTTAAAGTCATGAAACTTAAAAGATGGCTTTTTACAGAATTTTCCACAACCAAAAAATTTTATAACCTTCTTTTGGCCAGTCTTCAATGGAGATTTTTTAAAAATTCAAGGGTTTTCACATACCCGGCACGACTGACGATATGTCCCGGGAACGTTTGCAACCTGAGTTGCGTACTATGTCCAACCGGTCAACATGACAATCAAAGAAAGCAAGGCTTGATGAATTTCGATCTCTTCAAGCAAATAATTGATGAATGTGGACCATATGTTTATGAGCTGTCCTTGTTCAATTGGGGAGAACCCCTGTTGAACACGGATATTTTTAAAATGGTTCGCTATGCTAAGCAGTATAAGATCAGAGTTTTAATCAGTACAAATTTAAAACATTTCAATGATACGATCTGTGCAGAATTTATTCATTCAGGAGTCGATAATGTTGTTGTTTCGCTGGATGGAGCCAGCCAGGAAAGCGTGACTAAATATCAAGTCGGCAATGATTTTGAAAAAATTATCACCAACATGGGAAAACTGGTTAGCTATAAAAGGAAAATAAACGTAAACAAACCTTCCATTACCTGGCGATTTCTAATAAACAGATTCAATGAGCATGAGCAAGAAAAAGCCGGTAGATTAAGCAAAAAAATAGGAATTGACGTCTTAAAATTTAACAAATTCAGGTGTGATATGGGCCGTGAATTAACGCTTAGTAACGAGGAGCAATATTCAGACGTCAAGAATTGGCTGCCCCAGGATGAATCTTTATCCATGTACGATTATTCAAGAAAGAAAAAAAAGAAAATCAAACTAAACCACTGCAAATGGCTATGGTTTCAATCGTCAATAAATTGGAATGGATCCGTAGCACCTTGCTGCGCAGTTTGGAATGAAAAATACGACTTCGGTAACGTCAGTGGCTCTACCTTTGGTGAGATATGGAATTCCTCAAAATACAAGGAGGCACGAAGAATTGTGAGAGGAGACCTCCTTGAATCAACTGAAAATATTTGTTCCGTCTGTCATTCAAATAGAGCGATAATTTAAAACCTGAAATTTGATAAGAAGGTTTTCAAATAGCGCTATTTCTTGTTTTCAACAACGCATCATTAATTTAATCTGATTTAGGTATTTTCGTTTTTTTTTGCATAGCGGTTCGATTGCCTCCACCAAGCGTTATCCGCCGACGCCGATTGGCCTTGACGGGGAATGACTCCATGGTTAAAGATAGATTCGAAATCTTCAGATCTTATGGCAAGGCTGTTAAACACCGCTATTTCCCCTCCGTGCGAGGGGCTGTGCTGCTGATCGTGTTCCCGGCCATTATTATCGTCCCGATTTATTTTTTAACGGTGGTCAAGGAAATTGTCATCGACAAGAGATCGGATATCGGCGCTGCCTATGAAGAGCGGTTCGCCGCAGTACGGCGGGACCTGCCGGCGCATGCCCCGTTCAACTATGTCTCCGACTATATCCACCACGAGGATTTTTTCTTTGCGCGCTATGCCTTGATCCCCGCGCGCCTGGTGCTGGGCTTGGAACCGGCTTATGAGCTGCTGGTCGTTCAATATTTGACGACACCCGGCGTTCCCGAATTCGAAGGTTACCGGTTGCTGAAGAATTACGGCAACGGGGTCATGCTGTTTAAAAGGAGCGTTGATTGATGGAGATTCTGGCGTTTATCCCGCCGGTTCTGATCGGCTCTGCATTGGTCGTTATAATGCTGCCCCAATTCAGATTGAAGGGTGTCTGGGCCATATTTACGATTTGTTTGGGCTTCGGAATCGGTTTGGGCCTAACCTCTTCGACAATTTTTCTGTGGCTGGCCTGTTTTGGACGCCCCGGTGCGACCTATCATGTTTTTGAAATCGGCAGCGCAATCCTCCTGACCATAATTGCCGCATTTCGCTATCAACGCTGCCGGTCCGTCGATCAACACCATTTTGGCTCGGACGCTGGGTCGACAGATGTTCCGATCGGATGGCTCAAACGGCTTGTAATCATTTTGTTGCTGATTTCTTCGGGTTCCTTTGGCTTGAAAGCCTTCATCGAAGATACCTATGGGACGATCGATGTCCGGATTGTCTGGAATTATCGAGCACGCTGGCTGTTCAGAGGCGGAGAACAGTGGCGACATGCGTTTTTTTCTCCGGTCGCCCGCGATGCTGAATATGAGGATGACAAGGGCCATGCCGCAGATTATCCGCTGTTGATTTCGGCATCGGTCTATCGCGGTTGGGAGGTAATCGGCAAAGATCATTTCTCGATACCGATACTCATCGCCGGGCTTTATACGTTCGGTACCTACCTCTTACTGTACGCATCCCTGGCTATGCTGCGCAACCGTAATCAGGGTTATCTCGCCGTTTTGCTGATGCTGGTATCCACTCAATTCCTGCACCTGGGAACCGACCAATACGGTGATGTCCCACTGGCTTTCTTTATCCTGAGCACCGTTGGGCTGTTCGCCCTGAAACATCGCTTTCCCGCCATTTCAGCGCAGTTGCTGGTGCTGACCGGATTCACCGTTTCGTGCGTGCGCCGCCTGGACCAAAAATGAAGGTTTGTTGTTCCTCGTGCTGGTCCTTTTCGTATACTTTGTCGGCCGGATCCGCATTAATGACCGATCTGATTTGGCCAAAGAATTCTGCTTTTTCGTCCTGGGCTTGCTGCCGGTCACGGCGACACTCCTTTATTATAAGATCGGATTTGCTCCCCGTAACGATATGATCAATATCCCCACCTTGAAAGAGACCGCTTTGCATCTTTTTGACCTGGACCGTTATCTGATTACCTTGTCGGCTATTCTCAAGAAGATTTTTTCATTCAACAACAACATTATCCTATTATTGGCTGCGTATTTTTTTCTTTCCGGTCTCGACCGAACCGGCACGACCCGAAGACAAACCCGGTACCCTGTATTATTGCTGCTCCTGATGCTTTGCGGATATTTATTTGCGTATGTGATAACGCCCTATGACCTGGAATGGCACATCGGCTCCTCGATCAGACGGCTTTTAATTCAGCTCTGGCCGGCGTGGGTTTTTATTTTCTTCTATTGCGTGAAAGGGCCGGAATTGTCTGCGGAAGAAAATCAAAGGTAAGCAAATAAATTTTGAAATCCCGCTGCTCAATAATTCCGACCTCAGGTATATCCGCCGCAAGCGGACTCAAACTGGCCTGAAATTGCAATCCCGACGCAAAAAAATAATCTTGACAACTTTGAAGACCTCATCGTCAATTTGACAAAGGAGGAAGAGTTCAATTTTGGGGTCAGGCCGGGAATAAGCTTACGGAGCATACAGTGTTGGAATGGCTATTTGGGCATGGAATTCAGCATTTTCCTGTTTCATATAACCAGGATTCGTTTTCTTAAGTTTGCCTAGAGGCAAAAGTCAAGTAAGTGGGTTTTCGTTCAGGTACTATTTAACTATTTAACTGTGTTTTTTAATAACGATTTTATGAAAACGACTATTACAGCAGCATACGAAATGAGAATGAGCAAAAATAAACTTAAAAGAAATTCTTTTGTTACCCAATCAGGCTGATTCCAAGTTAAACGATGAATAATTGTATCTACATAATCATATAATCCTAATGAGTTGGTTTCAAAGATAAAGCGTTTCTCTTCTGATTTGTAAGCAATACCTGAATAAAAAGGTAATAACCTTAAAAAGATGCCATAAGTTTCAGTAATTATAAAAAAGAAAAATATAGTTAAATAAGTAAGCAATTGTAACGATGCTTTACGAAAGAAAAAAGAATATCCCTTGACTAAAATTACTACTTCAAACACAATAACCGCACAGAGATACCAACCTCCCGTCATAATATGGCCCTTTAAATTCCAAGCTTGTAAGGTATGATAGTACATTGCAATCCAGAATATGGTATAAAATAGCCAAATCAATATATTAGTAATATTTTCCTTGTTTACTCTCTTTTTGACGATTGCATGGAGGATTTTTATAGTATACAAAAAAATTCCCAAGAAAAATATTAGTCTATAGGTTCTGCTAAAATATTTTGGAATTTTTACAAATGACCAATGGCCTGGCCATAAATGAGTGTCAAGAACCCGTCTATAAAATCGCCCCAAATTAATATCATTAATAGCCAAATACCATGACTGGGAATTATCAGAATGATTGATTATGGATTCATAAAGGCCGGTAAAAGTACCATAATTCATATAGTTTCTTATATACCACCAACTCGAAATGATTAAAGTACCAAAAAATAATATCACTAAGTGATTTAAAAAGTTTTTTAGAGAGGTATGGTCATATAAATTCTTTAATAAAAATAAAGCTATTATTGGCGGAATTGCGGCAGTAAAGTAAGCTTTAGTTAACAATCCAAGACCAAGTATAATTGCCAATCCAGCTGTTAACAAAAAACTCCAATTTCCATTCCATATTGCACCGCACAAGAGAAGCATAACCGTAAAAAGTGGTACGCCTAAAGAATCATTACCAATGCGAGATGTATCGAAATAGAACACTGGCATAGAAATTATGATGCCTGGTACAATAACCTGAATGACCTGATCAGAGTGAAACCATTTACGAATAGCTAGATAACCAAAAGGGATGGTAAGTGAGCTTAGAATTACACTTAGCAATCGTAGTGAAAATACTCTATAAATTAAATCGTAATCACTCATCAATGAATATATAGGAACGCATATTAGATAGTAGAGAGGTGGATGCTGCGCCTGATATTGGCCCCTTTCCCCTTCAGAATCTAATTTGCGAAAATCCCTTGGTATATTTAAAAGAGAGTTTCGCAGCTGTATCCGATCTTCTCTTGAAAGTTTCCAATAATCATAAAAAGTATAACCTTTCTCAGAAAAAGGTGGGTGTGGTAAATATGAGAATGACTCATTAATCTCCATTGAAATTTTAGATTTCTGAGCGTGGGGAAATCGGAAATGTTCAGCTATTTCTTGAATGTAAGAATAGTGCCATGGTTCATCAAACCCCTCGAAGACGGGTGTAATTGATATATATAAAACCCCCTTAAGTACACAAATCCCCCAAAACAGCAATATTAATATTCTGTTTGATGAAAAAAACGCATGTATTTCCTTAAAGATAACTTGTGCCATTAGCAAAATAATTCAACAAGATCTCAAATTTTTTTGAAAATTTCACTTTATATTTGGAAATCACTTAGGCGGTATTAAAGCAAGGTTTTTCAGCCGTATCTCTTCTCCGGCAATTAAGGCGATCGGCATCCAAAAAATAATCCATCCCAAATTTGGCTTGTGTAGTATATGGGTATAATCAAATGTCATGCAGATAATGAAATATACAAAAATTGAAATAAATATCCAATTTCCCGAATCAACAAAATATTTATAACTATGCATAAATGTTGTCAAAATCAATAACAAAAGAAGCCCGCCTCCTATTACACCGCCCTTGGCGCAAACTAAAAGCAACAAATTATGGGCGCTCCTCCATATATTTTCTTCTATCAGTAGTATATTAACATTTGCGAACCAGCCTTTCCCAAACAATGGGGCTTCCGATATATGCCTAATCGCTCCTTTCCAGAGAATTAACCGATAAGAAAGTCCCCTTTCGTAAAAACTTCGAATACCCAAATCATAAAATTCTAAAAATACCATAAACACAATCAATAGCGTTAGGAATAGTGCTATCATCTTCCAGTTTTTAGCAAAAATGGACTCCATCACCAGCACTATGATGAAAGCAAGCAAAGGACCGCGGCTTTGACTGAGTAAAATATACACAAATAAAGTCAGATAGACAAACCAGTAGAATATTTTATGCCATGCGTATTTTGAGCAAAGGATTGAATGAAATGCAAGAATTCCGATAAATCCGAAATACATTGAGGCTTGATTTGGATTCTGAGTATATTCAAAGTAGCCAATCAATCTGACTCTTGGAAAATTCTTTGAGTCATAAAAAATTAATACCATTACAATCGCAGAAATACAGGCAGCAGAGCACAGCCAAAACTTCATTTTATCAAAATTCTCCTCCGAGATTGACGAAAGCATCATTGTCACCATTAAAAAGATGACAAGCATAAGTAAATAGCGACTCAGGTCGTAATAATTTTCACTGGATAAATTTGTATCTGTCCAAAACATACTAGCCCAAAAATACAGTAAAAATAAAATGCTTAGTTGGAACAGCGTACTTCTTATACAATTTCGAATAAAACTTGAGTCGAGACCGATTAAAAAAGGCACTATGACAAAGAGATAATAATAATTACGGTGTAAATGATCATCCGGCGAGAAAAAAAAACCTGCTAAAAAAATTAAATAAGTATACCTTAAAAATTCTGTTTGTTGTAACTTATATCGAATAGTATGAACAATACTAGAAATATTCTGGTTGAACTCTTGGTTCATCCTAAATTCCTTTTAACACCATGATCTTCTTATGACGTGTCGGAACGATATTTTCACCTTCGGTAATCAGTTCTTCGTATAGCTTCTCACCCGGTCGCAGACCGATCTATTCGATTTGGATATCAACATCCGGTTCAAAACCGGAAAGCCGAATCAAATCCTTCCATATCGGCATTTTTTTGGGTGTGCCCATGTTCAAAAGACAAAGGTAAGGTATTGCTTTTTTGAAAGAAAGGTATAGTGGAATCATCCTTGTATGTCAAGAACAAATGGGGCACAATATATGGTGCTTAAGAAATATGGTAAAGCAGAAAAGGTTGTGAGGGGTTGTAAAAAGTGGGAGTAGATGCGATCACCCTATTAAATTGATTGGAATTACAATATTCTCGGCCAATTTTGGTCGGACTAAATCCTTGAGTCCCCGGACTTTTTTAATTATGAGGCCAATGCTGTCCGGGTAAATTTATAAAGTTTGTCTTGGAGCGTCCTGATATTCCTTTGCATAACAATGGCGCTGAAAGCGCCATCCGTGAGTATGTCAAAAAGCGTAAGATCAGCGGCTCTACCCGTAGTGAAAATGGGCGTCGATGCCGTAATACATTTACCAGCCCTAAGAAAACATGCCGAAAGTTGGGACTATCTTTTTGGCAATATCTTGAAGACCGAATCGAAAAGATTGGTTTGATTCCGGATCTGTCTGAGTCGGTTAGAGAACATGCGTTAAAACCCGGCTAAAAGTATTTTGCTTCTTTATTGCCTATCAAATATCCTCCAATGCTATTTTGATGATTGCAAGTTACTGATGAATTTCTATTTACTACCATCATTGATTGAGTTGTTGCTTTTTATGGTGAAAATTGACCCGTACCAAGTAATTTTTGATAGAAATTCAGCGTTCTCTCGGCCTGAAGCAGCGGCGAAAACCTTAGGATGGCTGTTTTAAGAGAACTGTGTCCCATTTCGCGCACTTTGATTTCATCCTGAATAAGTTCCTCAAGGATTTTGGCCAGGCTCCCCCATGATAGATCCAGTAATCTTCCGGTAGCATTATCCTCGATGAGTTCAGGCAGAAAACCTATATCGGCGGCGATGACCGGAATGCCGGCTGCCATTGCTTCGCGCACCGTCCGGCAAGATTTATCTGAGCCGGGACTGGCATAGACCAGAACATCCATGGCACGGTAGGCTGCGACAAGACGATCGCCTTCACAGTATCCCGCCATAACAATTCTATCCAAAATGTCCATCTCCCGCGCCGGCTTTTCCACCACCATTTCCATTGCACCTTCTCGCCCACGCCCTACCAGCAGCACCTGTAATTGTGGATGCGCATTTGCAAGCGCATGTATAGCTTTCAAAGGAATGTCTAAACGGCGACTTTCTCTTATGCGGCTGACAATCCCGACCACAAAGGAATTGTGCTTTAACCCAAAACTGTGCCGATCTTC
>Ga0316201_10004353_pt1 | contig 10671 bp, 11 predicted proteins | sample CS6wburrow_MG_FD_204516 | JGI IMG/M metagenome (GOLD analysis project Ga0316201, IMG submission 204516) | Coastal sediment microbial communities from Delaware Bay, Delaware, United States - CS-6 worm burrow | ecosystem: Environmental > Aquatic > Marine > Coastal > Sediment | place: USA... | reverse complement strand
TTTTCATCCACGTTCAGGTACTCATAGGGTGGCTCCGGTCCGGTATAGTTCAGATTGGTTTGTCCGTCCCAGGGATGCTTTGAATCGCTGCCCTCATAGTCATACCAGGAGTGTGCGATCTGCTCCTGGATCTGCTCCGGATCCGTGGCATCCAGGGGTACAAGCTCATTCAGGTTCCGGTTGAGGATGATCCCCCTGGGAAATTTGAATGAATCCACATCGCCAAATCCATTGGTAGGAAGGTCCCCGTAAACCAGGTAATTGGACAGGCCACCTCCGATAGCCCCCCAGTCCAGGTAGAAAGGCGCGATAGCCATAAGGTCCGGGATGTATACCTGTTCGATAAAGGTGCGTGCATCCTCCAGCAGTTTGCCAACCATGGCCAGACGTTCGGCATTGATCGCGTTGTTGTTTTCGAGATTGAAGGAGCAGGGAACTCCACCGACCAGGTAGTTGGGATGAGGATTCTTGCCACCAAAGATGGTATGGATCTTAACAATTTCCTTTTGCCATTCCAGTGCTTCCAGATAGTGAGCCACTCCTATCAGGTTTACCTCGGCCGGCAGTTTGTAAGCCTTATGCCCCCAGTATCCGTTGGCAAAAATGCCGAGCTGACCGCTTTCCACAAATTTGGTCAGTCTTTTCTGGAGGTCAGAAAAGTAGCCCGGAGAGGATTTGGGCCAGTTGGAAATGCTCTGGGCCAGTTCAGAGGTGGCTTTGGGATCGGCCCCAAGGGCAGAAACCACATCCACCCAGTCCAGCGCGTGCAGGTGATAAAAATGTACCACATGGTCCTGCATGTACTGGGCAGCGAACATCAGGTTTCTCACCAGTTCGGCATTCTGCGGAATGGTAATGCCCAGGGCATTTTCCACGGATCTGACCGAGGCCAGGGCATGAACGGTGGTACAGACCCCGCACACCCTTTCCGTAAAGGCCCAGGCATCCCGGGGATCCCGGTCTTTCAGGATGATTTCAATGCCCCTTACCATGGTACCGGAACTGAAGGCGTCCACGATCTTACCGTCCTTGATTTCGGCTTCGACCCTCAGGTGGCCCTCTATTCGCGTAATTGGATCTACGACTATTCTTTGTGCCATTATCTTGTTTTTATGTGATTATTCTTCTCCGGTGTCACCCAGGTTTATCTCCTTCCGCTTCTGGATATTCGTGGATATGGCATGTGCAGCAATTCCCGCTGCTGTGACAATACCCAGCCCTATTCCGATTTTATCTGCGGTTTTTTCAATGCCGAATCCTTTAAATCCGGGCAAATGCTGATAGAATGGACCGTTGTCCCAGAAATTTGCTTCCGAGCAACCAATACAGGGGTGACCCGACTGGATGGGGAAGCTGACTCCGTTGTTCCATTTGATCACACCGCAGGAATTATAAGTATTGGGACCTTTGCATCCAATTTTATACAGGCAATACCCTTTTCTGGCATTCTCGTCATCGAAGGATTCCACGAAGAGCCCCGCATCGTAGTTGGGCCTTCTGTAGCAGGTGTCGTGTACCCGGGTGGAGTAGAAGGCCTTGGGCCTTCCCAGGGCATCCAGCTGCGGGATCCTGTCAAAGGTCAGGATATGCACCACCACCCCGGCCATCACCTCGGCTATGGGAGGACAGCCCTGTACATTGATTACCGGCTTTCCTTTGATCACTTTGTGCACAGGTTTGGCCCCGGTGGGATTAGGTTTGGCCGCTTGCACACATCCGGCCGAAGCGCAGTTGCCCCAGGCAATCACCGCCTTGGCTCCCTCGGCAGCCTCGTGCAGGATATCCATGGAACTGCGGCCACCAATCGTACAATAGGCCGCATTTTTTGTGGGGATACTTCCTTCCACCATCAGGAGATACTCTCCCTTGTATTTCTCCATGGTATCGTGCAATGATTTTTCTGCCTGGTGCCCGGCAGCTGCCATCAGCGTTTCCGTATAGTCCAGGGATATTTTATCCAGAACGATATCTGCCACGATGGGGTGGGAGGACCGGATAAAGGACTCGCTGCAGCAGGTGCATTCCTGGAAATGCATCCACAATACCGGTATACGGGATTTGGATTCCAGCGCCCTGGCCACCTGGGCTGCTCCTGAAGCTTCCAGTCCCAACATGGCAGCCATGGTACCGCAAAACTTAAGAAAGTCGCGGCGGGAGTAGCCCTTTTCCCGGATTTCATCATACAGTGTTTTCGGCGTTTGATTCATAGCTGTTGATTTAAGAATAAGTTATCTAGGTTGTGTTTTCTGTCGACTGCACGGATTCTATGTGTATGCTTCCCGTGACCTGCACCTTCTCGCCCAGCTGCATGTTTCCCTCATCGGGGATCTCAATAATAAGTGTTCCTGGGTTGCACAGGACCCTGATGATCCTGCTTCCGTTTCTGGAGATCAATTCGGCCACTTCACAATGGAAACTATACCGGTTCGCTTGTATCAGGCTCATGTCCCTGGTTTTGCCAGGCTGTATTGCAACAGTGGTGCCAGAGCTTTATATTTGAAACTGTTAGTTGAATAACAGGGGCTATGATATTGACTATCAAAGGTATGGAAAAAATACTCCCGAGCTTTATTTAGACCGGATAAATGTTTGGTTTACGGAATTCCGAAGGAAAGCTGCGGAAATCCGCAACTAAATCAGGTCACTGCAATCGGAGGGAGCCAACTCGTATTTTTTCAACTTATCCCTGAAGGTGGAAAGGCTCAGGTTGAGCAGCCTGGCAGCCTGGCTTTGATTCCCCCTGCTTTGCTTCAAGGCCTCCCTGACCAGCTTGTGCTCCAGGCAGGACATAATGCGGTTAAAATGCATGCCCTTTTGAGTAAAACATACGGAGCAGGCGCTGATGATTTTTTCAAGGGGATTGTTCGATCTGATCTCAGATGGGATATCGTCGATGGTAATCTCATCATGAGCAAACAGGGTGGCACGCTGAACCACATTCCTCAGTTCGCGGATATTGCCTGGCCAGTGGTAATTCATCAGGTAGGACAGAGCCTCGTGGGAGATGGCAAGCTTCCGGTTGGGGGCATAGCGATGGGTAAAATGTGTTACCAGCAAGGGGACATCATCCAGCCGCTCACGGAGCGGGGGGATCGTCAGAGTTACCACGTTAATGCGGTAAAGGAGATCGGCTCTGAACATCCCGGCTTTGACCAGGTCCTTGAGGTTTACCTTAGAGGCGGCAAGGAGCCGGATATCCACCGGAATCGTTTTAGTTCCCCCGACCCTGTTCAGCTCCCTGGATTCCAGTACCCTCAGAAGTTTAGTCTGGATCTCCAGGGGCACATCATCAATATCATCCAGGAAAACGGTACCCTGATCGGCCAGTTCAAAGAGACCAATTTTGGTTTCAATGGCGCTGGTGAAAGAGCCCCTCTCATGGCCAAACAACTCACTGGCCATCAGATCTGTAGGCATGGCCGAAAGCCCGATCTTTACGATGGGGCCCTGGCTTCGGTTGCTGATCCGGTGAAGATAATCTGCAAAGATCTCTTTCCCAACCCCGGTTTCCCCTTCCAGCAATACCGATGAATCCGACGCTGCCACCCGATCGGCCACTTTTAGGATCTCTCTCATCCGTTGGTTCTGGGTAATAATACTGATCAATTCTGTGCCTCTCATAACTTTAGCTTTTTCTAACAGATCCTCGGAAGTTGTTCCCCGCTGATCATGTCCACAATCCGCGTACTGCCAATGGTGGTCAACAATTTTACCAGACCCGGATGCTCAGGAGTTACCTCGCCGATAATTGCGGAGTCCCTGCCTTCCGGATGCGTTCTCATTATTTCCAGAATGCCCGCTGCATCCTCCCGGGGAACAATAAGCAGAATCTTGCCCTCATTGGCAATATAGAGGGGGTCAAAGCCCATGATCTCACAGGCTCCACGTACAGCTTCGCTAACCCGGATCTTATTTTCGTAAAGGAGTATTCCCGTTTGCGAAGCCTCGCTAATCTCGTTCAGTGCGCTGGCCAGACCGCCTCTGGTGGGATCACGCATAACATGAACGGACTTATATTTAGTAAGGACATCGGCCACCATGGTGCTAAGGGAGGCTGTATCACTCTGGATGGCAGTCTCGAAGCTAAGCCCTTCTCTTTTGGAAATGATGGCGATTCCGTGATCGGCAATTGTTCCGTTGATGATAATGACATCACCTGGCCGGCAGAGCTCAGGTCCAATATCCGTGCCTTCAATCACTTCCCCTATCCCTGAAGTATTGATAAAAATTTTGTCTCCCTTGCCCTTTCCCACCACCTTTGTATCTCCGGTAACAATGCTTACACCCGACTTATCTGCGGCTTTCCGGATGGATTTTACGATCTCCCAGAGATCTTCAATAGCCAATCCTTCTTCCAGTATAAGAGCCAGGGAGATGAAACGCGGGATGGCACCGCAGCAGGCCAGGTCGTTTACTGTGCCATTGATGGCCAGGTCGCCGATATTTCCGCCAGGAAAGAAGATGGGATCTACCACGAAGGAATCGGTGGTAAAAGCCAGGGTATGGCCGGTGGAAGGGAGGTAGGCTCCGTCGTGTCCCCGGTTCAGGATTTCGTTGCCAAATTCGGCATAAAACATACGATCGATGAGTTGCCTGGTGAGTTTTCCTCCCCCTCCATGACCAAGCAGAATATGCTCATAATCCGATTTGGGGATCGGGCAGGCGGGCTCAAATTTGCTACCAGAGTTCATGGGCAGTCAGCGTAGATCTATGTTAGTTTACTCTATTGTATCTATAGTAGGCCGCGCAGGCTCCTTCGGAACTGACCATCGGGGCTCCAAGAGGTTTCTCCGGGGTGCAGAGGGAGCCAAATGCACTGCACTCACTGGGTTTCCGGATCCCTGTCAGTATTTCTCCAGCCATGCAGTGTTCGGATTCCCTGGCCTGGATCCCTTCCATGCCCGGCAGGGTCCCGGCGTCGAATTTTCGATATCTCTCCCGTAAATGATACCCGCTTTGGGGGATATTTCCAATGCCTCTCCAGCTGCGGTCACCGGACTCAAATACCCGGTCCAGTAATTCCCGGGCCCTGACATTGCCTTCCCTTTTTACGGACCTGGGATAGGCATTTTCCACCCCAACGACACCATTCTCAAGCATTTGCACTGTTTTCTGGATCCCCAGCAGGATATCCACCGGTTCAAATCCGGTCACCGCAATGGGAATGTGGTATTCTTCTGCAATGGGGATGTATTCCTCATAGCCCATGACCGTGCACACATGTCCCGCTGCCAGAAAACCATCAATGCGAAGGTCCGGATTTGACAGCAGAGCTCTCATGGCCGGGGGGACCAGCACATGTGCGACCAGTACAGAAAAATTTTTGATTTCTTTTGCCTCTGCCTGGCTGAGTGCCAGGGCCACTGCCGGTGCGGTGGTTTCAAATCCCACGGCAAAAAACACGACCTGCTTCCCCGGATTAGCGACAGCCAGCTGTAAAGCATCCAGGGGGGAATAGACGATCCTTACGTCCCCGCCGCCGGCCCTGGCACTCAGCAGGTCACTTCCGGTCCCGGGAACCCGCAGCATGTCTCCGAAGGAGGCCAGGATGAACCCCTCCTTTATGGAAAGGGCAATGGCCTTATCGATGAGTTCCACCGGGGTAACGCAGACCGGGCATCCTGGTCCGTGGATCATGGTGATTCCCCCGGGAAGCAGATCCAGGAGGCCGTATTTCATGATTGAATGGGTCTGGCCCCCGCAGATCTCCATGAGGGTCCAGGAGCGGGTAAGCTGTTTTCCGATCTGGCGGACGAGCCTGTCGACCAACTCTTTGTCCCTGTATTCGTCAATATGCTTCACTAAATGTCCCCCATTTCTTTCAAGGCATTCAGGGTATAGAGGGCATCAGCTTCGTCCACTTTGCTCAATGCGGTCCCTATATGAGCCATCACATATTCACCCACTTTCACATCATCCACCCACTGGATACAGATATCCTTGACAATTTCCCCGAACTTAACTTTTGCCATTTTCATATCCGGATCGGACAGGTCAAGGGAAATCACTTTTCCCGGAACAGCTAAACACATAGTAGTCAGGTTTTATTCCCTAAATATATCAGAATATCTAAATATTGCAACATTTAGACAGGAATCAGGCCCCCTGTTCCATCTCCTGAAGGATCTCCGTGACTGTCCGGTGAACATCTGGCAAAAGGGTCGCCAGAGTTTCTGAAAGCCCTATCCGGACCTTGTTGAACTCACTGATATTTATAGTGACAAGGTAGATCTCCGGGAGGTCGCCAATGAGTTCGGCAGATTGCATAAGATCCCTTAAGCCGATATCATGAGAGGTGAGTGAGCGTGGAAAGTCAGAGGCAAATTTGGGCTTAAGTACGTGAATTTCCCCGATGGTTTCCTGCCCCAGGGTGGCATCGATAATTATAAAACGATCATATTCCTTGAAGAGGGACAGCAGGTGAAATCCCCCGGTTCCTCCATCCAGCAATTTCACATGATCAGGGAAAGGAAATTCCTGCATATATTCAATGCTTTTTACACCGACGCCTTCATCCCCCATCAGCACGTTTCCCAATCCGAGCACCAATATTTCACCTTCCATCTATTCCATTGCTTTTAAAGTCAGGTAGAGGTGCGTATCCTCCGGGCCCTTTTTTTGATCTTACGATATACCTTTTCATATTTGGGAGGAGGTCCCGTACGCAGTTCTTTCCCATCGATGAAAATGCCATCCGATATTCCCCATTCCTCCACGATGCTTCTATCCAGGGCGTCATATTCTTTAAGGTCGATCCGGTCCCCGAACTTTTCCGAAGCTCTGAGCGTCCGTTCATAGGCCAGATTCATGGCAGGGCACCAGCCGGTTTTGAAGAGGCTGATATCTACCTTGTTCAGGCCTTTTCCCGGGGACTTCTTTTTCTTCATAAACCTGGGAGGGGAGACTCCCTCCTGGAACGGTTTCCATAATAATCGCATAACCCCGCTTTTGTCTACCACCTGGTAGCCATGCTTTTTAAACCAGGAGGCCCGCATAAAGGCAGGGATGCTAAGTCCCCAGGCGACAAGCCCCCCGCTTCCCATCTCCCTGCAATCTTTTTCAGCCGCCTTGAGCAAGGCCTTGCCCTTACCCTTCTTGCGCTGATCGCCAATCCCCTGCTTGTGGCCATGCACCCAAATACAAAGAACAACATGCAAATTCTCCCCCAGGTACATGGAATGTTCTATGGGAAGGTACTGGATCATTCCGGTTACCAACTCGTTTTCGTCTTTCGCCAGTTTCACCCGGACCCCTTTATCCTTCATGTGTTCGTACCAGCGCTGTTTATGGTCTCCCGCTTCCTTCATTTCATCAGACCAGTCCTCCAGGCAGCAGAAATAGATGGGTTCAGTTTCCGGTGAAAGATCAACGATTTTCATGACAGTAAAATTTGGACCAATAAGTTATTACATTCTTGTCAAACAGACCTGCTTGCGCCTTAAGAGTTTGACTGAAAAAGATTCTATCTTACTTATTCAGGGGCAATTCAACTCCGAAATTATGCTTTGAATTCTCCCGCTTTAATATCAGGGCAAACAGGAGTCCTGCCAGGCTTAAGCCTGCAAACATCAGCATGGTGGGCGTATAGTTCAACACCTCCGGGGTGCCCGGATTGGTTCGGTCGAGCACCATGCCGGCCAGAATAGGCACGCCCCAGAGTCCGAGGTTCTGGACAGAATACATCAGCCCGTAGGCGGTGCCTATCTCTTTTTCCTTCACCAGCTTGACCATACTGGGCCACATGGCTGCCGGCACCAGTGAAAATGCTACTCCCAAAAGCACCAGGAAGAAGTGGGGTTTCAATGGGGTCAGTGCAAAAATAAGATGAACGAACAGAAGGGTCGCAGCCCCGATAATCATGGCCGTGGCACTGCGTCCCTTGCGGTCCACCAAAAAACCAAACAGGGGGGTAAAAAGCATGGTTCCCAGCGGCAACAGCGAAGTTATCTTGCCACTCTCCAGGGTGCTTATTCCGAATTTGTGATAGAAAAAATCAGGGGCATAGGCCACAAAGGGAAATACGGCCGAATAGAAAGTCACACAAAGCAAAAGTATGTAGAGGTATGCGGGATTCTTAATAATCCCGAGTATATCCCGGATGGCAAATTTTTCTGCCTTGTCTGCCACTTCCGTTTGTTTTATTTCCCGGTCGATCTTCAGGTCAAACAGCATGTAGATGATAAAAGCCAGCAGTCCTATGCACACGAGGATGGAAGCAAACCAGATGGCTATGGTCAGCTGCGCCCCTTCCTGCGCCAGGGTGGGTGATATCCGGAGTGCGAGGAAAGTTCCGAGTCGCCCGAATCCCACTTTCAATCCAAAAGCCAGGGCCAGGTCCCTGCCCTTGAACCACTTGACCAGGATCTTGCTGACTACCACAATGCTTGTTTCAGCCCCTAATCCGTAAAAGAATCTTCCTGCAAGCATCATTTTCAGTTCCGGACTGTATTTGGGCAGAAAGGAATCCATCATCTGATATCCCATTCCTCCGGAACGATATAAATCACTGGCACCGTATGCCGTCAGGACTGCGCCGAAAGCCATGAAGAATATGAACATAAACCCGGTTCGGCGTATGCCCAGCTTATCCAGGATCATGCCTCCGAGCACCGCCATTAACAGGAAGGTATTGGGAACTGCGTAGAAGGAGACAAAAAGACCGTACTGCGTATTTGAAAAACCGAATTCTTCCGTCAGAAGAGACTTCAGGGAGGAGAAAGCATCGTAGAAATAATAATTGACCGACAGGATAATTCCTACCAGGATTAGTATTCCCCATCTCGCATAGGGAGAATTGCTGAGTAAGCTGCGGGCTTTATCCATAGAGATAAAATCGAATCCAAGATACCTATTTTTCGAAAATAGTCATGGGGGAGGGGATATGGCTATCCCCGGGGACGACCAGTGCGGTGAGTAATCCCGGTCCTAGGGCATCAATTGGCTCCAGACAGCTCTCAACACACGGCTGGATTCTGATTCCGGGGCATATTCGGTAATGGTTTTTCCTTTGATCATGGCCTCCACGACGGATTCATCAAAGGGCAGCTTTCCCAGAACTGGTATGGAATGCTCCTGCAGGAACAGTTCTATCTTTGAGGCCATTTCAGAATCAATGTCCCATTTGTTGATGATTACAGATATTGGAATATTGAATTGCTCCACCAGTTCGATCACTCTTTGTGCATCATGCAGGCTGCTTTTACTTGGCTCCATAACCAGGAGCACCTGATCGGTTCCGGTAATGGAAGAGATGGCTGCACACCCGGTTCCGGGAGGGCCATCTGTCAGGAGCATGCTGGCTTCTCTTTCCCTGGCTATTTCCCTGGCTTTACGCCTGACCTGTGCGACCAGTTTCCCGCTGTTCTCTTCCCCTGGTCCCATTAATGCATGGGTCATGATTCCGGCGCGGGTAGCGGAAATAAACCAGGAATTATTGTTGCTTTTTTCTGAATGAATGGCCCGGGAAGGACAGATCCTTTCACATAACCTGCAACCCTCACATTTAAATGGATCGATACTGCGCATCCCTGAATCGTCCATGTTAATAGCATCATACCTGCAGTATTCACTGCAAATGCCACATTGTGCACATAGGTCCTGGTTAATGGAGGCCACCCAGGCTCCTTCGAACACAAAGGTTTCCATGATTTGTGGTTCCAGGATCAGGTGCAGATCAGCGGCATCCACATCCCCATCACACAGCACCAGGTTTTTTCCGGTAGTAGCCAAAGCTGCCGTAACGGTAGTCTTACCTGTGCCACCCTTTCCGCTGATAATGGTAATCTCTTTCATGGGATCAGCTTTTTTGCTTTCAGCTTATCCACGATCTTTTGATGAGCTTCCAGGACTTCATGCGGTATTTCAGTAAACAGATCGGCCCTGGCATATTGGGAAGCGTAGGATCTGCTGAATGGAATTTCGCTGAGGATTTCCACCTTCTCTTCCTTCAGGTAGTGGTATAAGTCCTGATTGCCCAGGTTGGCTTTATTTATAACAACTCCAAACGGTATCGCTATTTCCCTCATAAGTGCCAGCATCAATTTCAGATCATGCAGTCCGAAGGGGGTGGGTTCAGTCACCAGGATTACATAGGAGGCACCGGAAATAGTCTCCACAACCGGGCAACTGGTCCCGGGCGGGGCATCGAGAATGACAAGTTCTTCGCTGGCAGGAATAGCCTGTTTTAAGCTGCGGATTACCATTGTTTGCATGGCCGATCCAATTTTCAGGCGGCCTTCCAGTATCCCGTCCTTTCCCTGTTCCTGGTACCTGGTGATCGTACCAATGGGATCATTCTGCACCTGGATAGCCTCAGCGGGACAGGCCACCAGGCAGGCTCCGCAGGAATGACAGAGACTGGGATTAATTTCTGCGAATTCTGCAGGCGGTATTACCAGAATGGCATTAAATTCACACCATTCCGCGCATAAGCGGCAAAAGGTGCAACTGTTTGTATCGATCGTGGGAATCTCCTGGCTGATGGAAGTCCGGCTCACTTTCTGTGCTTGTGGAAAAAACAGGATATCATTGGGCTCTTCCACATCACAATCTACCAGTAGCACATGTTTTGCTTTCTCCCGCTTGATGGACCGGAAGAGATTGGTGGCCACAGTGGTTTTACCCGTCCCCCCCTTTCCACTGGCAACAGCGATACGAATAGACATTTTTCAG
>Ga0316201_10004352_pt1 | contig 10672 bp, 6 predicted proteins | sample CS6wburrow_MG_FD_204516 | JGI IMG/M metagenome (GOLD analysis project Ga0316201, IMG submission 204516) | Coastal sediment microbial communities from Delaware Bay, Delaware, United States - CS-6 worm burrow | ecosystem: Environmental > Aquatic > Marine > Coastal > Sediment | place: USA: Delaware... | reverse complement strand
GCCGGCAGCGGTGGTGAAGGCGGTGCCGGTGGCATGGCCGGCGCGGGCGGCCAAGGCGGCACGGGCGGCGGCGGATGTGATTGTGACTGCGATTCCGACGACGATTCGGACTCAGACTCGGACTCAGACTCGGACTCCGACTCGGATTCCGACTCGGACTCCAAGTGGAAGCGCGAACGCGATGGCGGCCACGAGTGGACGTACGGGCACGACTACGACGACGAGTGCGATTGTGATTGCGACGACGATTCGGACTCCGATACGGACAGCGACAGCGACAGCGACACCGACGAAGACAGCGACAGCGGCATCCACGAGGGCAAGCATCCACACAAGTCGTGGAAACACTGGTACCACTTCTGGAAGCGCTGGTGGAACGACTGAACGCTCCGCGCGACCGAGACATGCGAGCGCAGAGCCACCGCGTGTGGACCGAGCGCAAGGGTCAGATCCTGGGCACCTGCGTGAGCTGCTACGAATGATGGCTCACCGAAAGTCATCACAGACCTTGTTGTGGATGTCATTTCGCGGGGTCTCGAGCGGGGCCCGCCGTGACCGGCAATCCATCCAGTCGCTCGGGGATGTCTAACGCACGGCTACCGTTTCGGCCGTGTACTCCTCCGCGTTCGCGGATTTCCCGAGGATCCGCTGGGGATCCTACAGTGCATGTACTACAGTCGCGCGCAGGATGGCCAATGGCGCACAGGCTCTAATTCGGACTCTCGTCAACGCCGGCGTTGACACGTGTTTTACCAATCCTGGCACTTCGGAGATGCACTTTGTGGCAGCGCTCGATGGCACGGACATGCGAGGTGTACTGTGCTTGTTCGAGGGGGTGGCCTCCGGGGCTGCCGACGGATACGCGCGCATGGCAGACAAGCCGGCCGCCACTCTGTTGCATCTCGGATGTGGTCTCGGCAACGCCCTCGCGAATCTGCACAACGCGCGCAAGGCACGTGTGCCCATGGTCAACATCATCGGGGACCACGCGACCTATCACACCCAATACGACGCGCAGTTGCAGTCGGACATCGAGACGGTCGCGAAGAATGTTTCTACGTGGATCAAGACTACACCTGAAACGAGTCGACTCGCCGCCGATGCCGCCGAGGCAGTGGCGGTAGCCAAAGGTCCGCCTGCGCAGATCGCCACGCTCATCTTGCCCGCAGATGTGTCCTGGAACGAGGGTGCCGAGCCCGCGCCAGCGCAGGCGCCTGTGCAAGCGCCGTCGGCCTCGGACGCGACGGTGCAAGCGATTGCAGAGGTCATCAAGAAGTCAGGCAAGAAGGTTGCGTTGCTGTTGGGCAATCGGGTGCTGCGTGAGGCGGGGCTGCGCGCGGCATCGCGGATCGCGGAGAAGACGGGCGCCACGCTCTTCTGCGAGGTCTTTCCGACGCGACTAGAGCGAGGCGAAGGGCTGCCTGCCGTCGAGCGCATTGCGTATCTCGCCGAGCTCGCCTCTGTGCAGCTCAGTGGCTACGACCATTTGGTCCTGGTGGATGCCAAGGCGCCGGTGTCGTTCTTCGCGTATCCAGGCAAGAAGAGCTATTTGGTACCGGACGGCTGCACCGTTCACACCTTGGCGCAGCTTGATGAAGACGCGGTGGCCTCGCTGCAGGCTCTCGTCGAGGCCGTTGGCGCGTCCGACACCGCGCCCAAGCTGCAGAGCGCCGGGCGTCCGACGTTGCCGAAAGGGAAACTCAACGCCGCCAAGGCTTGTCAGGCGATTGGTGCCCTGTTGCCGGCAAACGCGATCATCTCAGACGAAGCGCAAACCTCCGGCATCAAGCTGCCGGTTTCCACTGCGGGGGCGCCTCGGCATGACGTGCTCGCCTTGACCGGCGGCGCCATCGGGCAAGGCCTGCCAGTCGCCGTGGGCGCGGCGGTGGCCTCACCGGACCGTCCCGTGCTCGCACTCATTGGCGACGGCTCCGCCATGTACACGATTCAGGCGTTGTGGACGATCGCGGCTGAGGGTCTCAATGTGACCACCGTCATCTTCAACAACCGCTCGTACGGAATTCTCAACATTGAGCTCGAGCGGGTAGGGGCAGAAAGAATCGGCCCGGAGGCCAAGGCGCAGTTGGACCTGTCGGAACCCGCGATCGACTTCGTGTCGATGGCCCAAGGCATGGGCGTGCCGGCACGGCGGGTTGCAAGAGCCGAGGACTTCTGCGCAGCCCTGAAGGACGCGTTCGAGACGCGTGGCCCGTTTTTGATCGAAGCGATTGTACCGAGCGAGTACGAAGGCCTGAAACTCAAAGCGCTGCCGCATATGCTGAACGCGCTCGGCAGCGTCCCAGCACCCGTCGCGAAGGCAATCAAGAAAAAGATTGCACCCTGAGCGACGAGACCGGCTCTGCCCCACGGCGGGTTTCGTTGCGGGACAGACTCGAGTTCAGCCGGATGGGTGATCAGCAAGAAGAGTTGAAGAAATCGACGTTTCGCGCGTCTGCGTCGCGCACCAGGAACAGCTTGTGTCTTGACGGTCTTTTTTGCGCGCGACGGTTCTCGGTGGCCCAGCGCCGTGTCATACGAGTCGGCTCTCGGAACCTGCCGTCTGGTCAAAGGGGAAGACCATGAGGTACAAGTTCCACGTGATTGAGGCGGTAGGGGCAAGCTGGACTCAGCGCGTAGACGGCCACCCACGGATGAACGCGGAGCAAAGCGCTCCAAAGGAGACAGGATGCCATGCAGGAATTGACTAATCGACTCACCGAGGTTCTCGGTCCGGCGGGGTCTAGCGCCCTAGGCCATGCGTTGCTGGGGCTCGCGATACTCATCGTCGGTCTCTTCGTCGTCAAGCTTGCCTCCGACCTCTTGAAGAGGCTGCTGACGAAGATTCCCGCGCTGCACCGCACCCGTGAAGACGGCGGTGTCACCGATTTCGTTTCGCCGATCGTCTCGCTCGTGAAAGCAGTGCTCACGATCTTCGTCCTCATCGCGGTGCTCGAGCACTTCGGGCTGATGAACGTTCTCGATCCGCTGAAGTCCATGGCAAGCAAGTTCGCAGCCGCGGTGCCCAACATCATCGGTGCGGGAGTCATCGCCTATGCGGGCTGGATCATCGCGAAAGTCCTCGCGCAGTTGGCAGGCGTTGCGTTGGAGAAAGTGGACGAACGGGTGGCGGAGCGCACGGGGAACGAAGAAATCAGCATCGCCAAGTTCGGTCGAGCCCTGGTCTTCGCTGTGGTCCTGCTGCCGGTCATCGTCTCTGCGCTCGGAGTGCTGGACATCCCCGCGATTTCCGTCCCCGCGTCAAACATGATTGAAAAACTCATGGCCGCCGTGCCCAACATCGTGGGCGCCGCCATCATCCTCCTGGTCGTCTACGTGGCCGCCAAGTTCGTCGTTTTCGTCCTCAATGGCCTCTTGGAAGGGATGAAGTTCGACGCTCTACCCGAGAAGATTGGCATACGGGGCTTGTTTACCGAGTCGTTTACTCCGACGCGGTTCGTCGACATGGCGATCATGTTCTTTTCCATGTTGGCAGCCGCGGTTGCAGCCGTGAACGTGTTGCAGATCGAGGTGATCTCGGATGTATTTGCCTCGGTGCTGGAGTTTGGTGCGGGCTTGCTCATTGGCGGTCTCATCCTGATCATCGGCAACTTCCTCGGCACGTTGGCCTACGAGAAGCTGACCAAGCACGGAAGTCCCGGGCTCGCCAACATCGCCCGAATCGCGATCCTCGGCTTGGTGCTCGCGATGGGCCTCAAGGCCATGGGACTCGCAGACAACATCGTCAGCATGGCGTTTGGCTTCACCCTGGGCAGCGTTGCCGTTGCAGCCGCGCTCGCGTTTGGCCTTGGCGGTCGTGATGCGGCAAAGTCCATCGCTGACGACTGGGTTCGGAAAATGAAGGAGCGCTAGTTTCGGATGGCGTCGCAGTTACTCTGCTACCCCCGGTAGGAACGCGCCGAACTCGATGGCTTTGCGGACGTCTCCGGCGACGCGAAGCTTGCCTTGGACGAATGCGGTCTGTGGGTCGAGCTTGCCTCGAGTGATGAGCGCCAGGTGTTCGTCGCGAATGGTGAGCGTGGCGTCGGGTTCGGCGACTGTGCCCTCGGTGACCGACCGCTTCGGAATATCGACGATCCAAGCCTGCTCGTTGTTCCCGGTGATCTGGAATTGCAACGTGCCACCGGATTGTGAGTCAGCGGTGACTCTCTGAAGGGCCTCGCCCATCTGTGCGAAGAAGAGGGCAGTTTCCTCCGGGGAGACCGTAAGTTGCGGTTTTTCAGGATGTGGCTGTTGGGCCTGGTGCGCCAGAACCGCGGCCTCGAGCTCGTTGGCGGATTCTCTCAGGTAGCGCGCAAAGGTGTCGATGTCTGGCATCACGTCTGGGCACGATGTCGGGCTGATCGAGAGCAAACCATTGTAGCTGAAGACGGTGATGAGCAGGCTCATGCCGTCCATGACGGGCGCCATCCCCATGGTAGCCAGCAGTCGGTGGCCGGCCACGTACATCTCGTGTTGCGGTCCGGGGACATTGGTGATGACGAGGTTGAACGGCGGCTTGTGACGTTCGGCGACGCGAAACCGCGAGTAGAGCCGTGACGCCTGCCCGGCGAGGCCGAACGGGACGAACTCGAAGACGTCAGCCATCGTTTCGGCACCCACGGCGTTTTGGTACGCTTTACCACCCTTGGTGTATCGCTTGATCGTTTGAAGGCGTTCGACTGGGTCGGCGATGTTCGTTGCGAGCTGTACCGACATCCCCGACACCTGGTTGCCCATGTCGCCGTGCTGATTCTTGCTGCGCGTGGAGATGGGTACGAACGCTACCAGGGGGTCGGCCGGGAGAGCGCCCTTGTCGATCAAGTAACGACGAAGCGCCCCGGCGCAGATCGCAAGCACCACGTCGTTCAGCGTGCACTCCATCGGTTGCTTAATCGCGCGAACCCGATCGAACTCTAGGAGCGCCGTGTTCCAACAGCGTTGGTCCGAGACAACCCGGTTGAGCGGGGTCGCGGGCGCAGAGAACGGTGCGGGAGGCACCTCGAGCCCTTTGATTCGGGCCTCCTTGCCCGCTCGGAGGACGTTGCCGAGGTCTCGCGCCAGAGCCGGGAGGCGGGCGGGTTTGCCGGCGATCTTCTTGGCAACCCGACGTAAGACCTGAAGCTCATTTGGCACGGGAGGAACCACGTGCGGGGCCGGCGGCTCGACTTTGCGCGGTTCCTTGGTGACGTCGAGCAAGATGCTCATCATGTCGGCGCCCGAGACGCCATCGATCGCCGCATGGTGGACGCGGCTGATGAGCGCAACCGAACCCGGGGGCGTCTGTGGAACTTTGTCGAGCCCCTCGACGAACACCATGTCCCACAGCGGACGCCGACGATCGAGAGGCAGACCGAACGTGCGGCTCGCGAGCTTTCGAAGCGTTCGCCAATCGCCGGGCTTCGGGAGCGCGATGTGCTGCAGGTGGCGGTCGAGATTGAAGTCGGGGTCCTCGACCCAGTACGGCTTGCCGAGCCCGAGTGGAACCATCACCAGCCGCTGCATCATGCGCGGCACGAGGTGAATTCGGGACTTGATCATGGCGCGGAAGTCTTCGAACTCGATGGCGCCGTCGAAGGTCAGCACACTGCCGACGTGCATCGGCGTGCGCGGGTCCTCCATGTACAAGAACGAGGCATCCATGCCGGAAAGGGGTTGCATCAGGATCTCCGAAAAATGGTGGTGGGGAACGCCAACGTACACCGGGCGTCCTAGGCCGCCAAGAGCGTTTGGTGCGTCAGCCGCCTTCGACATCTGGTCCGCCAACCGACGAGGCGCCGAGCGCTCCGCCAAGGTCGTGCCTCGGTGGCATGGTCCGTCGTTGGTGGCGGCCGGGGCCGTGGTCTACGTTGGCATTCTGCACGGTCACGGTTGGCGATTCGGAATGCCCGTGGCGTTCGGCGGCTGAGGGCCTTAGGGTCCTTTCCATGGAGTTGGACGAACAAACGAGAACCGAGCTCGAAGCCGCGGCGTTTCGAAAGCTGGTCGCGCACCTTCGCGAGCGAACCGACGTGCAAAACATCGCCCTGATGGACCTCGCCGGCTTTTGCCGGAACTGCATGTCGCGCTGGTACCAGGAAGCGGCTGAAGCAAAAGGCCTGAGCCTCGACAAAGCGGGCGCGCGGGAGATCGTCTACGGCATGCCGTACGCCGAGTGGAAGGCGAAGTACCAAACGGAGGCAACGCCGGAGCAACAGGCTGCGTTTGCGAAGAAGCGCAGCGAGAGCTGAGGGGTTCGACGGGGGCGGGCCGGGGCGGTGGACGGTGGTCGTAGGGCCGTGGCCGTAGGGCCGTGACCGTGACCGTGTCGGTGTCAGTGCCAGCGTTGGCGCAACTGTCGTGAGTGCTGGTCGATACGTGGGTGATGCTTGGCGAACTTTCTGTGCGGGTTCGACGGGTGAGCTCTGTGTGTTCCGCATATCCCGCCGGACTGCGAGACCTCTCCGATGCGCCCGAGGAGCTCAGAGTGGTTGGGGACCTGCCGGATCTTCGGCGGGCGATTTCGGTCGTCGGGACGCGCCGGGCGGATGACGAGGCGCTCGACTTTGCCTATTCGCTGGCCCGGGAGGCGGTGCTCAACGGGTTCGCGGTCGTTTCAGGTGGCGCCATCGGAATTGACCGGGCGGCGCACGAGGGCGCAGTCGATGGGGGAGGGCGCACGGTGGTGGTGCTGCCCACGGGGCTCGATGCGCCGTATCCTCGCGCGAATCACGATCTGTTTAAGCGGGTCTGTGAGGCCGGCTGTCTGCTCACCGAGGTCGAAGATGGCGCGGACGCGCAGCCGGGGCGTTTCCTCACCCGCAACCGTTTGATTGCGGCGCTCGGGCGCGCGACAATCGTCGTTCAGGCCCCCTTCCGGTCCGGTGCGCTTTCGACCGCGAGGTTCGCCAAGCGGCTCGGCCGGCCGGTTTTTGCAGTGCCCGCTTCCCCTTGGGATCCGCGTGGATCGGGCAACCTGAGGCTCCTATCCAAGGGGGCGAGGATTTGCGCGCGTCCCGCCGATGTCCTATCGGAGACGGCGCTGAAGGGGAGCGGCCGACGGCCCGAGACCCCTAAGAAAACAGAAAAAGTTTACGATTTCAGTAATTTGACCCAGCCCGAGCAAACGATTCTGCAGTCCCTGGGAGGCCGGGCCCGCCATCCGGAGGACCTCTGCCAACGCACCGGAATTCCTGCGTTCGAGGTTCAGCAGTCTATTCTCCGGCTGCTCGTGCGGGGGTTGATCGAGGAGAAGCCCGGCGGCCGGTATCAACGTTGCCGAAGTGGGAGCCAGCCTTACTAAAGGAGATCGATGTCCAAAATCCTCCTCATCGTGGAGTCCCCTGCCAAGGCGAAGACCATCAAGAAGTACGTCGGCGACGGCTACGAGGTTCTCGCGTCCAAAGGCCACATTAAGGACCTCCCCAAGAAGGGCGGAGTCGACATCGAGAAGGGCTTTCAGGAAACCTACGAGCTGCTCGAGGAGAAGGGGAAGCCGGAGGTCGTCAAAGCCATCCGGGCTGCCGCCAAGAAGGCCGACAAGGTCCTGCTCGCAACCGACCCCGACCGCGAAGGGGAGGCGATCGCCTATCACCTCATGGAGGTGGCGAAGAAGGCCAACAAGGAAGCCGAGATCAAGCGCGTCCTGTTCGAAGAGATCACCAAACGCGGGGTCAAAAAAGGGCTGGACGCGCCCCGGGAGCTCGATTCGAACCTCTACGAGGCGCAGCGCACCCGCCGCGTGCTCGATCGGATTGGCGGCTACCCGCTGTCGAGCCTCCTCTGGAAGAAGCTTGCGTTTGGGCTTTCGGCCGGGCGTGTTCAAACGCCCGCGCTTCGAATCATCGTCGACCGCCAGCACGAGCGTGATGCGTTCGTTTCGGTCGACTACTGGCTCGTCGAAGCGCGGCTCAAGGGCGAGAAACCCCATTCGTTCATGGCCATGCTGCAAAGCGTCGACGGCACGAAGCTCGATAAGGTCGGTTCGCGCCTCGCGGTCCTCAACGAGAAGGACTCGGCTCGCTACGTTGCTGACCTGAAAGCGGCCGACTACGCGGTCAAGGCCATCACGAAGCGCAAGGCTTCTCGCAAGGCGCCGGCTCCCTATACGACTTCGAAGCTGCAGCAGGACGCGGCCAACCGTTTGAGCATGCCGCCGAAGCGCACGATGCGCATCGCGCAGCAACTCTACGAAGGCATGACGCTCGGCCGGGGCAAGAACTCCGAAACGGTCGGGCTCATCACCTACATGCGTACCGACAGCGTGCGGCTTTCGCCCGACGCGGTGAATGACTGCCGCGACTACATCGCCAAGAAGTTTGGCAAGGATTCGGTGCCCGAGAAGCCGAACTTCTTCAAGACGAAGAAGCAAAACGTGCAGGACGCCCATGAAGCGATTCGTCCGACCCGTCTCGATTTGCCGCCCGAGGAAGTCAGCAAGTATCTGAACGATCCGCAGCGCCGGCTCTACAAGCTCATTTGGGACCGCTTCGTGGCGTCGCAGATGACGCCGGCCGTGTTCGACCAGACGGGCGTCGAGATCGAGGGAAAGTCGGCTAGCCACGTCTATGGGCTTCGCGCGAGCGGCAGTGTCCTCAAGGTCGCCGGGTGGCGGGCCGTGTATGGCGCCACCACCGAGCTTGCCGGCGAAGAACCGAGCCCGGACGACCGAACCGAAGACGACGACAGCCTGCCCGAGCTCAAAGAGGGCGAGGCGCTGCATGTCGTGATTCCGCCAGGCGTTCAAGGGCATCACAAGAAAACCGAGCCGCCGCCCCTCTTCACCGAGGCGACGCTCGTCAAGAAGCTCGAAGAAGAAGGCATTGGCCGCCCGAGCACCTACGCGGAGATCATCAGCAAGGTCGAGCAGCGCTCGTACGTCGAAAAGGACGGCAACAAGCTCGTGCCGACGCCGCTCGGCACGCTGGTCATCGAGAAGCTCGTCGCGGATAACTTCGACCTGGCCGACATCGGGTTCACGCGGAAGCTCGAGGAAGACCTCGATGCGGTGGGTGAGGCGCGTGCGAAACGCCTCGATGTGCTTCAGCCCTTCCACGACCGCCTGCAGGCGCAGATCGCGCACGCGGTCGAGCAAAAGGGGAAGTGGTGGCCCGACCCGGTCGAGATTGGTGAAAACTGCCCGGAGTCCGGTGACCCGCTGGTGAAGCGCTGGGGCCGCAACGGGCCGTTCATCGGTTGCACCAAGTACCCGGAGTGCCGCTACACGCTCAACATCGGCCCAGACGGTGAAATCGAAGAACCCAAAGAGCCGGAGCTCACCGAGTACGATTGCCACGAGTGCGGCGCGAAGATGACGAAGCGCTGGGGCCGTAACGGCTGGTTCCTCGGCTGCTCCAAGTACCCAGAGTGCAAGCACACGCGCGCGGTGCCGCTCGGCTACAAGTGCCCCAAGTGCAAAACCGGCGACATCGTTCCGATCAAGCCCAAGGGCCGCGGGCGGCCGTTTTACGGCTGCACCAATTATCGCTCTGAAGAGCCCTGTGATTTCCGCGTGTGGCAGAAGCCGATTGGGCAGAAGTGCCCGACCTGCGGGAGCGACTTCCTGGTGGCCATGGGCGGCAAGAAGAACCCCAAGCTCAAGTGCGTCAACGAGACCTGCGACTTCGAGCGAAGCTACGATCCATCCGAGCTGCTCGACGAAGCCGAGTCCGAGGAAGCCCCGCCTGCCGCAGGTTCGGCCGCGGGCTGAGGTTCGGCCGTGGCAAATGTCGTCGTCATTGGTGCGGGCCTCGCCGGCACCGAATGTGCTTGGCAGTTGGCCGAACGCGGCGTCTCGGTGCGCCTGATCGAACAGAAGCCGGGGTCGCGGACGCCGGCCCAGCATTCCGACCAGATGGCCGAGCTGGTTTGTTCCAACTCGTTTCGGGGCGCGGCCTTGCACAATGCGGTCGGTCTGCTCAAGGAAGAGATGCGCCGCGCAGGTTCGTTGGTGATGGAGGTGGGCGCGCTCCACGAGGTGCCCGCAGGTGGGGCCTTCGCCGTCGACCGCGAGAAGTTCAGCGCCGAAATCACCCGCCGCATCGAAGCGCACCCACTTATTGAAGTGGTTCATGAAGTCGTCGATCGGATTCCCGAAGCGCGTCCCTTAGTCATCGCGACGGGGCCGCTCACTGCCGGGGGCCTCGCAGACGACCTCGCGTCGGCGGTGGGCGCCGAGCACCTGGCCTACTACGACGCCATCGCGCCAATCGTCTCGGCGGATTCCATCAACTTCGACCGTGCGTTTCGTGCATCGCGCTACGACAAGGGTGGAGACGACGCCTACGTCAACTGCCCGCTCAACCAAGAGGAGTACGACGCGTTCGTCCAAGCCCTGCTCGAGGCCGAGAAGGTGTCGGCGCGTGAGTTCGAGAACGTTCGATACTTCGAAGGTTGCCTTCCCATCGAGGTGATGGCGGCCAGGGGCCACAAGACGCTGTCCTTTGGCTGCATGAAACCGGTCGGCCTCACCGACCCGCGCACGGGTCGCTGGCCCAAAGCGGTCGTCCAGCTACGTCAGGAAGATGAGGCGGGGACTGCGTTCAACATGGTCGGCTTCCAGACGCGGATGACTTGGCCCGAACAAAAGCGCGTCTTTCGGATGATCCCCGGTTTGGAGAACGCCGAGTTCGAAAGGCTTGGCAGCATTCACCGAAACACGTTCGTGAACTCTCCCGTCGTGCTCGACGATGATTTG
>Ga0316201_10004351_pt1 | contig 10672 bp, 11 predicted proteins | sample CS6wburrow_MG_FD_204516 | JGI IMG/M metagenome (GOLD analysis project Ga0316201, IMG submission 204516) | Coastal sediment microbial communities from Delaware Bay, Delaware, United States - CS-6 worm burrow | ecosystem: Environmental > Aquatic > Marine > Coastal > Sediment | place: USA... | reverse complement strand
GATTTTGACGGCAAATCCGATGAATATGAAGACAAAGGCGGCTTGAACGACCCGTGATCCGTATAGCGGTGGTAAAAGCAGACGCAGATCTTCCATATTTAAAGAACCGGTGACAATATACAGGAAACCGATACCCAACAGATAGAAGGAGGTGCCGATGGTCCCGATGATGAGGTACCTAAAACTGGCAAATGGTGCTCTGCCGCTGCCGATGGCCACCAGCGCGTAACCGGATATGGAGGCGACCTCCAGGAGAACGAAGAGATTGAACATGTCGCCGGTGATGGCGATTCCCAGAAGACCCGTGATCAACAGCATATAAAGGCTCCAGAACAAGGAAACCTTTTCGGGGAGTTCTTCCTCCACGCTTTTTTTGGCATAAATGGCCGATAGCCAGCCAATCAGAGAAATCAGAATCAGCATGAAAGCGGTCAGATGATCGATCCGGTATTCGATTCCCCAGGGAGGGGGCCACCCCCCAAGGCGATATTGGACCGGTCCTTGCCGCACTACGGTGACAACAGCAGCCGCGGCGGAAAACACGCATACCGAAAGGCCACCCAAGGCCAAGGGATAGGCCAGCCGTTGGTTCGGCCAGCCTAAAAAGAAAATGAAAAAGGTGGCGATCAGTGGTGCGATGACGATAATGGCCGGAAATTGATCCACTATCCATCCTTCCGGGAGCAGATGTGCGTACTCAACGGTACGAGGCTCGATTCCGCTTAAATTTGGTCTTCTTCCAATTGCCGCTCGGGTGTGCGCGCTTGCTTGGGTGCTGAAGTAACGATGCCTTCGCGCAAGCGACTGAAACAATGGACTTTGAGGAAAATAACGGTGCGCGTATTTTCAACATTCAAAAGCACTCGATTTCTAATTCAGATTGATGGACAGGCACTAACTATATAAGGTTTCCGAGATCCGGATGATGCCGGATGACCTTGATGAATTGCTCGGTTCGAATTTGGTATCGTTTCTGGATAACGCGCAAAAGCCGCTGGCTCATGATGTAGCCCAAGGCGTTATTTTGCTCGAAAAGCGTTTTTATTTTCATCGCTCGGAATGAAAGTAGCTGACAGGGTTCGGCGCAGAGAGCATCGGTGGTAAAGCTTCCGCCGTCAAGCAAAGCGGACCAACCAAAAGAGTAGCGCTGATTGATGGCACTGAGAGTGATGGCGATGTTAGGCGATATACGCTGTTCTAAAAGGACTTTACCCTGAAGTACGAAGTAAAAACGGTCGGCCTCGTCTCCCTCATGAAAGACGAATTCTTGCTCATCGAACTGATGCATTTCGGTGATGGGAATCAATTGATCAAGCATTTCATCGGTTAGGTATCCCAGCATGACCATATCTTTCAAGGTTGCCCGGGTGATCATACGCGACCTCCGAATCGTTCGAACCAAAGCCCTGTTTCGATTTCCTTAAAGGGGTTCATCATACCGCTCGAACCTTTAGGTTTGCTTCTTCCCCTCATGGCACTTTTCCAAAATCTCGTTTTCCTCCAGGGTGCCGTACTGCTGATAAATTTTGATGATCAGGGCCATGGAGACCCCAAATGTGGCGACGGCGACCACTATCGCGGTGAGCATCAGCACATGGGGGAGAGGATTGATGTAACTTCTGGCCTCAATCGCCACTCGTGAGATGCCATTAACGTGTTCTATGATCGGGATGGTGGCTTGCTGCTTGGCACCGATGGAGATAAAAAACAGAATAACGGCTGTCTGGAGGATGTTAAGGCCGATCACCCTTTTGGCGAGGTTTTTTTTGGCAATGATGGCGTACAAGCCAATCATCATCAAAATAACGAACTCCCAGTAATTGGCATAGGCGATCGGCATACTGAAGGAAGTATCCATAACTACAGTCCCTCGTCCTGTCTCCCAGCCGAAGAGATGTTGTAATAGAGTATAACCATGACGGCCATCACTGCGATGCCGACCCCGATCTCCACGATAAGAATGCCGTGGGACCTGGCAGTGACCGGATCGACGCCCATGAGCGGTGCCAGGGCACTGTAATCAAGATAATTGGCGCCAAGGAGCATGCAGACGATGCCAGTCCCGGCGTAGATAAACACCCCCAGGGTCCCTATAAAAGCGGCCGTTTTCTCACTCAGGCGACGCTTGGCCGAACGCAAGTCGAAAGCCACGGCCAGAAGCAATGTTGCGGCGCCCAGGATCACGCCGCCTTGGAATCCCCCTCCGGGGCTGTAGTGGCCGTGGGCGATGACGTACAAGGCGAAAAGCTGTATAAACGGCACGATCAGTCGACACGTGGTTTTGACGATCAGATCGTAAGGAACCCATTCGGAATCGATGCGTTCGAAATCGATGGAATCTTTAGGGAATTTGCCGCCCTTTTCGATACGGAGGGTGATACCGGTGGGAACGTGGCGATACAGACGTGTTTCGGTTTCTGTCTTTTGACGTGTTCGCAACAAAAAGATACAGGCGATACCGGCCGTGAAGATGACGATCGTCTCGAACATGGTGTCGTAGCCCCGGTAGTCGGCCAGAACAGCGGTGACGATGTTGGGCACGGCGGTATCTCGCATCGTTTGCTCTATATAGTAGGGCGACACATGGCGGCTGGCCGGTGATGCGGGATCACCCCACGGGGGAAACCCGTGCGTACAGAAAATAAGAACGGCTCCCAGGATGACGACCACGGCTAAGGCGCCCGCTTTCAATCTTTGGTCCTCCTCGATGTGCGAAAAATGGCGGCGACAAACAAAACCGTGCTGATACCGGCCCCCACCGATGCCTCGGTAAATGCGACATCCACGGCCCCCATAATGGCCCACAACAGGCACATCATGAAGCTGTAGGCCCCGAACAGGATCGCTGCGCTCAGCAGGTCTTTAACAGAAATGGCACCGACGGCTAAGATGATAACGATGATGAAAATAACGAATTCAATCTGCCAGAACATCGGTTTCCTCTGAGTTGGAAGTATTTTTTCCCCACGGCCTGAGACCGGCTCTAACTCCGGCATCGACGATGGCATGGGTGGCCGTCGGGCTCGTAATAAAGACAAACACAACGATCAGAACGATCTTCAGTGCCGTTAGAGGTTGGTGTTGAGAAAACAGCACATAGACGGCCAATGCCCCCATCGTGGTCACCAGACCGAAGGTATCCAGTTTGCCGGCTGGGTGCAGCCGGGTGTAAAAATCCGGAAAGCGCAATATTCCCAAAGTACCTCCGGCGAAAAAAACAAGGCCGCAAATTAAAAGGAGTGTAAAAAGGATGGTCATTGTTCCAAGCCCACCGATTAAGTTTGATTATCTTTCATTTCGTACCAGTGAATTGGGGCTATTGCTGGGCCCTTTTACTACTGTTGGGGACCTTCGTCATAGAGCCCTTTACGTTTTTGGAAGTATCGGGATGCCGCCAGGACGGCGATAAAATTCAGCATGGCGTAGGCCAGAGCGATATCGACGAACATATCGACGCGTTGGTAGAGCAGGCCGAGCAGAACCAGCAGGGTCGTCGTCTTACTGCCCAAGGCGTTCACACCGATCAGGCGGTCGAGCACCGTCGGACCGCTTACCGCGCGATACAGCGATAGAAACATCAGCAGGGAAATCGTTATACTGGTAAATAAGAATACCTGTTCCATTATTCCTTGAATACGTCGCCGACGCGGCGCTCCATTTCACCGGGCAGCGCCTGTCCAGATGGTCGATCGATGCAGTGAACGGAGAATTCGCCCATTACGTTGGCCGAGACGGTAATGGTGCCGGGTGTTAATGTGATTGAATTAGCAAAGGTTGTGCGAGCTATGTCGCTTTTCAAATGGCTGTCGAAGGTGATGATGTGTGGATCGATCTTTTCCAACATCTTAGGATGAAGGGTTAAATAGAGTACGCGGAGGTTGGCCAGAAAGACCTGATAGAGAAGCCATGGGATATAGCGGCCGAATCTGATCCAGCACATAAGTATTCCCCGGTCGATTGGCGCTGAAAAAAACAGATCGGTAGACAGGACGGCCACGATCACGCAACTGACGATTCCAAGAACGATGTGAAAGAGGTCGAATTTGCCGGAAAAGGCCAACCAGAAGGTAAAGAGGATCAGAAATGTCAGTATAAATGGGACCGGGCCCAAGCGGTATTTGCTTGACTTTTGTTGTGGTTGACCGGTTGTATCGCTTTGGCCTGACCTCTTGTCAGCCAATTTCAGGATATCCATGGCCGTGTCTCATCTTCCCTTTCGCATCTGTCGATTGCGCATTCCGGGCACTGATCTGTTGGCGTTGATAACTGGTTGACAAAAACGGTAAGACTGCCCATCTGTAGGATCTATAGACGTCGGCGGCGGATAGTGAGCGCCGCTGTCGCTATCCGCCCCAAATCAAATTGTAACTTGCCGACTTATAACCTTTTACCTTATGAATATGAAATGTCAGGATGCGACTGCGGTAATTTTCGACGTAGAACTTTAGATTTCTCAGGGCTTGATGCATTTTTCGACTTTGCATGTTAGGGATCAGGTTTTGAACGTCGGTGGCCCTGCCTTCACAGATTATCCGGGGGCCATCACCGATCAAGACTTCCCACTCACCGGCCACGGTTATTCCCAGCTCATTGAGCACCGGATAAAACTCTTCATTCGTAAACTTGTCGTATTCTTTCTGTTTTTCCGAAACCACGTCCCACATCTGGTTAAATTTGACGGTGTCTTCCCGGATGTCGGTCGAGTAGGCATCCACCTTACCGGTTTTTACCAGCACCTTGGTTTGGTAGTTTTTTATGTAGTTGAAAAGGTCGTTTTTCAGTTTTTGGTATTCGGAATTCCGCATGGCTTTTTCGAGCAGATCGAGATCGTTGGCGACGCTTTCGAAAATAATTTCGCTATAGGCACCGACCATGACCGACCAAACGGCAACCGTATGCATACCCAATCGGTTGACGCCGGGAATGAACTTGTTGATAACGAATTTCTTGTATTCTTTGCTCTTGATCGGGTTTATAGAATAGTAATGATTCAATTTCACCGTCATTGTTCCGACCTCCTTTCCCTTCTTATCCCGGTTTTCGAATCGGTGATCACACCTGAAGAAAGATCAGATGTGTCGCCATTAAGCTATCCAGAACAGTACATGTGGTAGGCGTTTATGTTCGGTTTAAAATATAGCTGGTTGCCGGAAAGGGGAAAATTTCGGAATGTGTTCGGCAACCTTAAGCGTCGCCGGTGCAGCCGCTAACGACCTTGAGATGTTAATTTAAAATATTTTGAAGCAATCCTGGAGACATGGGAGATAGCCTTTTTACAATATGTAATATATCTCAAAAGGCATGTTGCGTGTCAAGCCCTATGGAGTGATAGGAGATCATATTTATTTAGTTTTAGGAAATAAGGGGGATTGCGCGGATGTGGACTCCCGTTCGCCTCACAATTGCTTTCGCCCGTTGACACCGAAGTAGCGGGAAAGGGCCCTTAAGGTTTGAAACTAGCTCATGCCGTAGGACTTCAGCTTCCGGCGCAGGGTGTTCAGTCCGATGCCGAGCAGCCGGGCGGTTTGCGACTTGTTGCCGTCCAGGCGGCTGTAGGCGTCGAGGATATGAGATTTTTCGATCTGGGCCAGGGGGACTACCGCACCGGAGTCAAACGACTGGTTGCAATCGGTCACGGCTTGCATCCGGCGCAGCTCTTCAGGAAAAAATTCGGCTGAAATATCTTTTCCCTGGGAAAGGTTTACTGCGGACTGGATGATGGATTGGAGTTCACGGATATTGCCGGGATACGCGTATTGGGCCAACAGGCACAGGGCCTCGGCGTCGACGCGACACTGCCGGGAAGGGCCGCAGTAGGTGTCCAGAAAGTGATCCACCAGCAGGGGGATGTCCTCCGCCCTTTCTCTGAGAGGCGGCAGATGGAGCCACCCCCCCTTGATGCGATAGTACAGATCCTTACGAAACGTTTTATGAGCGATCATCTCTTCCAGTTCTTCGTTTGTGGCCGCGACCAGGCGCACATCGGCCTTGAGACTGGCACTGGCGCCCAACGGTGTATATTCGCCGTCCTGCAGCACCCGCAATAGCTTGGCCTGCATCGCCTGGGGAAGGTTGCCGATTTCATCCAGAAACAGTGTGCCGTGGTGAGCGTGTTTGAGGTAGCCGGACCGGTCCCTTTCCGCTCCGGTGAAGGCGCCCCGGGTGTGACCGAAGAATTCCGCCTCGAACAGGTGAGCATTGATGGCCGCCATATTGACGGGCATAAAAGGGTAACGGGCCCGTGGGCTGGCGGCGTGGATCGCTTGGGCGAGAAGCTCCTTGCCGGTGCCGCTTTCCCCGGTAACGAGAATCGGCATCTCACTGCCGGCATGCAGTTCGGCCTCCTTCAGAAGCCGCATCATCCTCGCTGACCGGGTGATGATCGGCCGAAAGGCTTCCGGGTTGGCCAAGACAGGCAATTTTCGGCTCTTTTCGATGTCCAGGATTTTCAGCAGCCGTCTTTTTTCGAAGATGCGTTTGAGTGAAAAGACCAGATCTTCCTCGCTGACAGGTTTGACCAGATAATCGTAAGCGCCTTTTCTGAGGCACTGAACGGCCACACGGGCTTCATTCACCGCCGTCACGATGATGCATTCGGTTTCGGGGCTGTTGCTTTTGACGATGTCCAGCAGCTGGAGCCCGTCCAGCTCGGGCATCGTCATGTCGATCAGGGCAAGGTCGAAGATTTCTTCCGATCGAATCAAGGCCGCCGCCTTCAAGGGATCGTCCTCTATCCGCACCTTCTGAAAACCGGCGCCTATCAGCCGCGCCTTCATCAGTTCCAGAAAATCCCAATCGTCGTCGACGACCAGTATCCGCGCCGTCATCATGACACCTCCCAATTTATGCCATTCTGGCCTATTCCAAAATGGCATAATAAGCAAACCCATTGAAATTGTCTATAAAAAAAGAACATATGCCATTATGGCATATGTTCGATCGCTTATCCATACGTTTCTTTTGCGGTGTTGTTTTTATAAGTATCTGAAACAATTATTATAATTATTTTTTCGGGCGACGGCATACTTATTGCTCGAGAACACAAAGAATGATCCGTTTCCGCAAACGATAGCACATTCCGGGCCTCGCAAGCGTTTCTTGCAGCCAAGGCAAATACATCTCGATTCAACCGCTTAAAGGTTGTCGCGTTTCAATAATAAAACGGAGGAAAGCCAATGGATTTAAAACGCAAATTCGAGGCAAGTGAATTTGCCGTGCTTGCGGAGATGGAGCCCCCCAAAGGAGTGGACACCGCCAAGATGGTCGCTAATGCCAAGAAGGTCAAAGACAGAGTCGACGCATTCGTGGTGCCGGAAATGAGCAATGCCGTGATGCGGATGAGCTCCCTGGGCGGTGCGATGGTCTTGCAGAAAGAGGGATTGCCGACCGTTTTCCAGGTGTGCTGCCGGGATCGAAACCGTCTGGCTCTCCAGGCCGATCTTCTGGCGGCCTATGCCCTCGGGATCAGGAATGTCATGGCGGTCAGCGGCGAAGATCCGGGTTTTGGCGATCACCATCAGGCCCGATCCGTCTACGACATCGACTTGATCGAATTGCTGAAAACCGTTCAAGGACTCCAAAGCGGGCGCGACATGGCCGGGATCGAACTGGCCGGTGTCCCGGAATTCCTGGTCGGCTCCACCGCCGGTGCCGGCGCCCGGGGCAAATCACCCGAAGTGGAACTGGAGGAGATGATGAAACGGGTCGACGTGGGGGCCCGTTTTTTCATCACGCAGCCCCTGTTCGACGTCGCGGACATCGAGCCGTTCCTCAAGCGGATCGATCGGCGCAAGATTTTCGTCCTGCCGACCGTGCTGCTGCTCAAGTCCCTGGGCATGGCACGCTACATCGCCCGTAACATGCCGCATGTCCACATACCGGAGTCCGTCATCGAGCGGCTCCAGCGCGCCCCTGACAAGGTGCGCGAGTGCATCCGGGTTGCTGCGGAAACAGTGTCGGCACTCAAGGGTCGCGGTCTCAACGGTGTTCTTTTATCCACCATCGGTTGGGAGCACAGGCTTCCCGAAATCATCGAAGGGATATAGGGAGAATAAAAATGGGAATGAATTTAGATGCTGAAAACACAGCTGCATCGACTGACGGTGGCAGCAAGCCCGTCGGCGCGGTGATGGTTCTCGGCGGGGGGATCGCCGGTATGCAATCGGCTCTGGACCTCGCCAACTCCGGCTACTACGTCTATCTGGTTGAAAAATCGTCGGCGATCGGCGGGTTGATGTCCCAGCTCGACAAGACCTTTCCCACCAATGACTGCGCCATGTGAATTATCTCACCCAAACTGGTCGAGGTCGGCCGGCACCTGAACATCGAACTCCTGACAAACACCGAACTTCTCAACTTGAAGGGGGATCCGGGGCGTTTCTCGGCCCGAATTCGCCAAAAACCCCGCTTCATCGATCTTTCTAAATGCACCAGCTGCGGGGAGTGCACCAAGGTCTGTCCCGTAGAGCTGCCCAACGATTACGACGAAGGTCTGTCGATCCGGAAAGCGGCCCACAAGCGGTATGCCCAGGCCATCCCCGGCGCCTATGCCATCGAAAAGTGCGACAAAGCCCCTTGCCGGCTGGCCTGCCCGGCCGGGCTGAATGTTCAAGGATACGTCCAAATGGTTCGCGAGGGCAAATACAAAGAGGCGCTCGATATTATCATGGAAGAGTTGCCCCTTCCCGGCGTGCTGGGGCGGATTTGCCCCCATGGCTGCGAAGAGGCCTGCCGCCGGTGCGACGTCGATGATCCGGTCGCGATCCGGGATCTCAAGCGCCTGGCCGCCGATAAGTTCGATCCCCGGCAGATCGAGATTGCCCGTGCAGCGCCACGCAAAGAGCGGGTGGCCATTATCGGGTCAGGTCCGGCGGGGCTTTCCGCCGCCTACCACCTGGCCCGCCGTGGTGTGTTGTCCACCATCTATGAAGCCTTGCCCCAAGCCGGCGGCATGCTTCGGGTCGGCATCCCTGCCCATCGTCTTCCCCGTGATATCCTCGACCAGGAAATCGAGGTCATCACCAACCTGGGTGTGGAAATAAAAACCAGCACCGCGCTGGGTCCGGATTTGAGCATCGATGATCTCCTTGACCGGGGCTACAGCGCTGTTTACCTGGCCTTGGGAGCGCACAAGGGATTTGACCTGGCGATTCCCGGGGAGAAATCCCGGGGCGTTCGGCAGGGCGTCGATTTCTTGCGCGAGGTCAACCTGACCGGCACGGTCGATGTCGGGAAAAAAGTGGCCATCATCGGCGGCGGCAACGTGGCCATCGATGTGGCCCGTTCGGCCGTCAGGCTGGGCGCAGAGCAAGTCAGCATTATATACCGCCGCACCCGGGCGGAAATGCCGGCCTGGGAGGAGGAAATTGCTGCCGCCGAAGCCGAAGGCGTGAACGTTTCGTACCTGGCGGCTCCCCAGGAAGTGCTTACCGAGGACGGCCGGGTTGTCGGTCTGCGCTGCATCCGTATGAAATTGACGGAGCCGGATTCCTCCGGTCGCAAGCGGCCGGTGCCCATACCGGGAAGTGAACACGACATCGAGGCCGACCAGCTGATCCCCGCTATCGGTCAGCGACCCGACCTGTCGGCTCTGGAAGACGTGACCGGATTGGATTTTTCGCGCTGGGGCACGGCCGAAGTCGATGCCGTCTCTTACGCGACCGGGCGACCGGGGGTTTTCGCCGGAGGCGATCTGCAGACCGGACCCTGGATTGCCATCGGAGCGATCGCCGCCGGCCGCGAAGCGGCCGAGTCGGTCATCCGGTATCTGGATGGAAAGGATCTGACAGCCGGCCGACAGCCCCTATCGAACGATAATCCGGTTTACCGGCCGATTCCGGAGGATACCCCCGTCGTGCGGCGTGAAGAGATGCCGGCATTGGCGGTTGCCCGGAGGGCCGGAAATTTTGACGAAGTCGAGCTGGGATACGAGGCCTCCGCCGGCCGTACGGAGGCCGGACGGTGCCTGAACTGCGGTTACTGCTGCGAATGCAACCAGTGTGTTTCCGCCTGTCTGGCCGAAGCCGTCGACCACAGCCAGCAAACGGTCGAAAGGGACATCGACGTCGGATCAGTGGTGCTCTGTCCGGGAAGCGAACCTTTCGATCCCTCCGGCATGGAAGCCTTCTATCACTACAACAGCAATCCCAACGTCATGACCAGCCTCGAATTCGAGCGGATTTTGAGCGCCTCCGGCCCCACACTGGGTCACCTGGTGCGTCCATCGGATGAGAGGGAACCGCGCAAAGTCGCCTGGCTCCAATGCGTCGGATCGCGCGACACCAACCGGTGCGGCAACGGATACTGTTCTTCGGTCTGCTGCATGTACGCCATTAAAGACGCCATGATCGCAAAGGAGCACGCTCACGGTGACCTGGACTGCGCCGTTTTCAACATGGATATCCGCACCTTTGGCAAGGACTATGAGAAGTATTACCAGCGGGCCCGGGACAAAGCCGGCGTGCGATTTGTCAAAGCCCGCATTCACACCATCGACGAAATCGGCCCAAACAAGGACCTGCGCATCCGATACGTGGACGAGAACGGTGCGCTTCAGGAAGAGATTTTCGACATTGTGGTGTTGTCGGTGGGCCTCCAGGTGTCGCCGTCGACCATCGAACTGGCCCGGCGCCTGGACATCGACCTGGATCGCTACAACTTCGCGGTGACTCAA
>Ga0316201_10004350_pt1 | contig 10673 bp, 6 predicted proteins | sample CS6wburrow_MG_FD_204516 | JGI IMG/M metagenome (GOLD analysis project Ga0316201, IMG submission 204516) | Coastal sediment microbial communities from Delaware Bay, Delaware, United States - CS-6 worm burrow | ecosystem: Environmental > Aquatic > Marine > Coastal > Sediment | place: USA: Delaware... | reverse complement strand
TGGTGTGGTCACCAAAGTGGATGCGACTCGCGTGGTTGTGCAGGCGACTGAGCGTGCGCGCGCTGATGAACCGGTGGTGGATATCTATAAGCTGTCTAAATTCCAGCGCTCGAACCAGAACACCTGTATCAACCAGCGCCCACTGGTAAAAGTTGGTGATAACGTGAAGCCAGGCGATATTATTGCTGACGGGCCTTCAACGGATCTGGGTGAGTTGGCATTGGGCCGGAATGTGCTGGTCGCATTCATGCCGTGGAATGGCTATAACTTTGAGGACTCCATCCTGATCAATGAGCGCATTGTGCGTGACGATGTCTATACGTCCATTCACCTTGAGGAATTCGAGGTGATGGCGCGCGATACGAAGCTGGGCACTGAAGATATTACGCGTGATATCCCAAATGTTGGGGAAGAAGCGCTTAAGCACCTGGATGAGGCCGGTATCGTTCATATCGGGGCAGAAGTGCACCCGGGTGATATTCTGGTTGGTAAGGTGACACCAAAAGGCGAGAGTCCGATGACGCCGGAAGAAAAGCTTCTTCGTGCGATCTTTGGGGAAAAGGCTGCGGATGTAAAAGACACATCTTTGCGCTTGCCGCCGGGGGCTTCGGGGACGATTGTCGAAGTGCGGGTCTTTAACCGCCGCGGTGTGGACAAAGATGCGCGCGCCCTGTCGATTGAGCAACAAGAAATTGAGCGTTTGGCGAAAGACCGTGATGATGAGCGCCGCATTTTGGAAGATGGTTTCTATGATCACTTGCAAGATATGCTGCTTGGCCAGAGCGTGGTATCAGCCCCTAAAGATACGAAGCTCAAAAAAGGTACCAAGATCAAGAAAGCTGATCTGGAAGAGATGAAGCGTGGTTTGTGGCGTCAGATTGCTGTTGAAAACGAAAAACGCATGGAAGAAGTTGAAGCCATGTCTAAAACGTTTGAAGACGCGGTTGATGACATCAAAGAGCGTTTCGAAAACAAGGTCGAGAAGCTTCAGCGCGGTGATGAATTGCCACCGGGTGTGATGAAGATGGTTAAAGTCTTTGTGGCTGTGAAGCGTAAAATGGCACCGGGCGATAAAATGGCCGGGCGTCACGGAAACAAAGGTGTTGTTTCCCGCATCATGCCGCAGGAAGATATGCCTTATCTTGAGGACGGAACGCCTGTTGATATCGTTCTGAACCCGCTTGGCGTGCCCTCACGTATGAATGTGGGGCAAATTCTTGAGACGCATTTGGGCTGGGCATCGCGCTCGCTGGGGAACCAGATTGGCGAGATGATCGATAACCTTGCGGATAAGAAATCCTTGCAAGCTGAGGAGAAGAAGAAACTCGACAGCAAGCTGACGGACGTTTATGGCGAACGTGAGTTCAAGGAAAAGGTTTCCAAGCTGGATGACGGGCAACTCATTGAGATGTGCGGCAATTTGCGCGGCGGTGTGCCGATGGGAACGCCTGTCTTTGATGGGGCGCATGAAGGTGATATCTCCGAGCTTCTTGAAAAAGCAGGCTTGCCGACATCAGGTCAGATGCGTGTGATTGACGGTCGTACGGGGGAATATTTCCACCGCAATGTGACGGTCGGGATCATGTATATGCTCAAGCTGCACCACCTCGTCGATGACAAGATCCACGCGCGCTCGATTGGGCCGTACTCTCTGGTGACACAGCAACCGCTGGGTGGTAAAGCCCAGTTTGGTGGTCAGCGCTTCGGGGAAATGGAAGTCTGGGCCTTGCAGGCTTACGGCGCGGCCTACACCTTGCAAGAAATGCTTACGGTGAAATCCGATGACGTGGCCGGACGCTCGAAAGTCTACGAGGCGATTGTGCGCGGCGAGGATAATTTCGAGATCGGTATTCCAGAGAGCTTTAATGTTCTGACCAAGGAGCTCAAAGCGCTGTGCCTGAATGTCGATATGAAGCAGAGTTCGAAGGGCTAACACATAGAAAAGGTGCGAGGGTTCTCGCGCCTTTATCCCCTGCATAATGAGCAGGCCTTGAAAAAGATTTAGAAGAAAAGGGCAATATAATGAACGAACTGATGAACCTATTTGGTCAACCAACCGGTCCGCAAAGCTTTGACAGCATTCGCATTTCGATTGCAAGTCCGCAGCAGATCAGCTCATGGTCTTTTGGCGAGGTGAAAAAGCCGGAAACGATCAATTACCGGACGTTTAAGCCTGAAAAAGACGGTTTGTTCTGTGCGCGGATCTTTGGACCTGTCAAGGATTACGAATGTTTGTGCGGCAAGTACAAGCGCATGAAGTACAAAGGTATTATCTGTGAGAAATGTGGCGTCGAGGTGACGTTGACCAAGGTGCGCCGCGAGCGCATGGGCCATATTGATCTGGCCTCTCCGGTGGCGCATATCTGGTTCCTGAAATCCCTGCCGAGCCGTATCGGTCTGATGATGGATATGACGCTCAAGGATCTAGAGCGTGTGCTGTATTTTGAAAACTTCATCGTGATTGAGCCGGGCATGACGCCGCTCAAGCCTTTCCAGCTTTTGACGGAAGAAGAATACTACAACGCGCAAGATGAGTATGGCGAGGAGAATTTCCGGGCCGGTATCGGCGCGGAGGCGATGAAAGAAATTCTTTCAACTGTAGATCTGGAAGAACAGCGTGAACAGGTTGAAGAAGATCTGCGCGAGACAAATTCCGAGGCCAAACGTAAGAAATTGGTCAAACGTCTGAAGCTTCTCGAGGCCTTTATTACATCCGGGACTCGGCCTGAGTGGATGATTTTGGATATTGTTCCTGTGCTTCCGCCGGAACTGCGCCCTCTCGTGCCGCTTGATGGTGGTCGTTTTGCGACGTCTGATCTGAACGATCTGTATCGCCGGGTGATTAACCGGAACAATCGTTTGAAGCGCCTGATGGAGCTGCGTGCACCAGACATTATTGTGCGGAATGAAAAGCGGATGCTGCAAGAGGCTGTGGACGCGCTGTTTGATAATGGCCGTCGTGGCCGCGTGATTACGGGTGCAAACAAACGTCCGCTTAAATCTTTGTCCGATATGCTCAAAGGCAAGCAAGGGCGTTTTCGTCAAAACTTGCTTGGAAAACGTGTTGATTATTCGGGACGTTCGGTCATCGTGGTTGGGCCTGAGCTGAAGCTCCACCAGTGTGGGTTGCCGAAGAAAATGGCACTAGAGTTGTTTAAGCCTTTTATTTATCACAAGCTGGAAATCTATGGCATGGCCTCGACCGTGAAGGCGGCCAAGAAGATGGTGGAAAAAGAGCGCCCCGAGGTTTGGGACATTCTTGAAGAGGTGATCCGCGAACATCCTGTGATGCTCAACCGTGCGCCAACGCTACACCGTCTCGGGATTCAGGCGTTTGAGCCGACCTTGATCGAAGGGAAAGCCATTCAGCTTCACCCATTGGTTTGTACGGCGTTTAATGCTGACTTTGATGGTGACCAGATGGCTGTTCATGTGCCGCTTTCGATTGAAGCACAGCTAGAAGCGCGTTGCCTGATGATGGCGACGAACAACATCTTGTCTCCTGCAAACGGGAAGCCGATTATCGTGCCGTCTCAGGATATTGTTTTGGGGTTGTATTATCTTTCGATTTCTCGTGAAGGTGAGCAGGGCGAGGGCATGGTGTTCCGTGGTTCCGGTGAGATTATGCATGCGCTGGAAAATGGTGTTGTTTCTCTTCACGCTAGAATTAAGTGCCGGTATCATGGTGTAGATGAAAATGGTGAGCCAGAGACGACGATTATTGAATCGACGCCAGGGCGTATTATTCTCTCTGATTTGTTGCCGCGTCATCCGCAAGTGCCTTTTGGGTTGCTCAATCAGGTGCTGACGAAAAAAGAAATCGCGAATATGATTGATACGGTCTACCGTCATTGCGGTCAGAAGAAGACCGTTATTTTCTGTGACCGTTTGATGAAGCTTGGATTCCGTTATGCTTGTATTGCCGGGATTTCCTTCGGGAAGGACGATCTGGTTATTCCAGAGGCCAAGCATGAACTGGTTGACGAAGCCAAAGAGAAGGTTTCCGAGTTTGAGCAACAATATATGGATGGTCTGATTACCAAGGGCGAGAAATATAACAAGGTTGTCGATATCTGGTCTAAATGTACGGATGATGTCGCCGATGCGATGATGAAGGGGATCTCCAACATTGAAAGCGGAACGCTCAATGCCGTTTATATGATGGCTCATTCCGGAGCGCGGGGGTCTGCAGCGCAGATCCGTCAGCTGGCCGGGATGCGCGGTCTTATGGCCAAGCCGTCTGGTGAGATTATCGAGAACCCTATTATCTCGAACTTTAAAGAAGGGTTGTCGGTTCTGGAATACTTTAACTCCACACACGGGGCGCGGAAAGGTTTGGCTGATACGGCGCTGAAGACTGCGAACTCCGGTTACCTGACACGTCGTTTGGTGGATGTGGCACAGGATGCGATTATTACCGAAAATGACTGTGGCAGTGAGCAAGGGATTGCGATGAGTGCTGTGATGAATGGCGCAGATGTTGTTGTTTCTTTGGCTGAACGTATTTTGGGCCGGACGCCGTCGACTGAGATCAAGGACCCACTTTCCGGTGAGGTGATTGTTCATGCGTCCGAGATTATTGACGAAGTGACGTCTGAGAAAATCGAAACAGCCGGGATCGATGAGATCAGGGTGCGGAGTGCTTTGACTTGTGAAGGAGCCAATAACGGCGTTTGTGCAAAGTGCTATGGTCGTGATCTGGCGCGCGGGACGGAAGTCAATATTGGCGAGGCTGTGGGCGTTATGGCTGCGCAATCTATTGGTGAGCCTGGAACGCAGCTTACTATGCGGACGTTCCACATCGGCGGTGCGGCGCAAAAAGGCGCTGAGCGCTCTCATGTTGAGGCGAACCTTGACGGGGTGGTTGAAGTGTTGCACCAGAATGTTGTGAAAAATTCAGACGGTGTGACGATCGTGATGGGACGCAACACAGAGATTATCTTGAAAGACAAGAAGGGGAATGCAAAGGCAACGCACCGTATTCCTTATGGAGCGCGTCTTTTGATCGAGGATGGCGGCAAGGTGAAGGCTGGCGACAAGATGGCTGAGTGGGACCCTTATACATTGCCGGTTATTACCGAGAAAGACGGTGTCGCGCATTACTTTGATCTGGTGGAGGGTGTTTCTGTTGCTGATGATATGGATGAAGCAACAGGTATTTCTGCCAAGAAGGTTATCGACTGGCACTCTCAGCCTAAGGGCGGCGATCTGAAGCCTCGTATTTCCTTGCTGGATAAGAAAGGTAAGGTCATCAAGTTGCCGAACGATTTGCCTGCGAACTACTATCTGTCTGTGGACACGATTTTGTCTACTGAGGATGGACAGGAGGTTAAGGCCGGGGATATTATCGCCCGCATTCCACGCGAAACATCGAAAACACGTGATATTACCGGTGGTTTGCCACGTGTGGCCGAGTTGTTTGAAGCGCGTCACCCGAAAGACTTTGCTGTGATTTCAGAAGGTGACGGGTATGTCGAGTTTGGCAAGGATTACAAATCCAAGCGCCGTATTATTGTGCGGCCTGCCAATGCTGATGAAGAGGCCCAGGAATATTTGATTCCAAAGGGGCGTCATCTGGCCGTACATGAAGGTGATTTTGTGCGCAAAGGGGATCGTTTGCTCGACGGCGCTTTGGTGCCGCACGACATTCTCAATGTTATGGGTGTTGAAGCCTTGGCCGAATATCTGACGAATGAGGTTCAGGAGGTTTACCGTCTGCAGGGTGTGAAGATCAACGACAAGCATATCGAGGTCATTGTGCGCCAGATGATGCAAAAAGTTGAAATTACAGTGCCGGGCGATACGACCTATCTGGTCGGTGAGCATGCTGATCGTGAAGAGTTTGAAGAGGTCAAGCAGCGCTATATTGAGGATGGCAAACAAGCGCCCGAAGGTAAGCCTGTGTTGCAGGGGATTACCAAAGCCTCCTTGCAGACGCGCTCCTTTATCTCTGCGGCGTCTTTCCAGGAAACAACACGTGTTCTCACGGATGCTGCTGTGAATGGTAAAGTTGACCGTTTGCAAGGGCTGAAAGAAAACGTGATTGTGGGTCGCTTGATTCCGGCCGGGACAGGCGCATTCGTGAACGGCATGAAGCGTCTGGCGGCTGAGCGTGATGAGGAAGCGCTCGCGAATATGCCGCAGCCAGAAGCTCTGGAAGCTGAGGGCGTTGATGTTCCTGAGGCTGCATTGTCGGATGGTGGCGAAACGCTGGAGCGTGATGCCGATGATCAGAAGGAAGCGGCAGCCGGTTAGGCGGCAAAGACATAACGAATTATCGAAAAGGGGCTTGCGGGCCCCTTTTTTGATGTGGTAAATCATCAGGATAAATAAATTGGAGAGGGCATTGTGAATACAAAAAACATATGGGATGAGGTTGCTGCTCAGGCTGTGCAGGATCGGTTAGCGGGCGTTGGAGAAGATGAAAGGAATCTGGAGGACGAAAACAGAAGATGGCGGGAGGCAATTGAACAGGGCTGGTATTATTTTATGAAGATGGCGGATGAGGTTTTGATTCCTTTCATTGATTCCTATAATAACTTGTCATTTTCCGGAACCGAGCGCCGTCTTGTTTTTATGCCAGACCATCTTAACTCTATTTCCGAGCGGTTTGCCGCATTGGAACTTCAGGAACGCGAACAAAAAACGGGTCTTTTCGCAAAGTGGCGTCCGGAGCCCTATGAAGCAAAAAGTAAGCTGGATTTTATGATGACGGAGAAAGGCCATTTTATTGTTTACTACGAAGGACAAGAGATTGCCGGTTCCACGCCGATGGCGGACAAGCCCGGGGTGTATGAGATGCGAAAGAATATCAAATATAATGATAAAAATGCTTTTAAAGGCGTTTTGCATCAATGGCTTGCTGGGGTTATACTCAAAAATGATATATTGGCGTTGTCTCAAGGGGATGCGCCCGGATTGAAAAACCCGGCTCCTGACGTTCAAGCCTAATTTGGGGGTCGTTTCATCTCTTTATTTTTTCTCTTAATCTTTTCTTGACACTTCCATACTCTGCCGTTATATTCCGCGCCAATCGTGATGGGCGTCCCGAATGTTTTAAAGCAAGTAGGGGCGTGCAACACCCGAAAAAATAAAGGTTTTGGTTCACATCTTTTTTAGCGTGGTGCAAAGCTTTCGGGTGCTCTGCGGAGATTCTTTGTCTTGAAGGGCGTTTAGCGTTTGACAAGGCAAGTAAATCCGCGCTAAATGCCTCCATCCAAAATTGATATAGATTTGAAAAAGGTTTGATATGCCAACAATTCAGCAATTGATCCGGAAACCGCGGACTCCGGTTGTAAAAAGAAAAAAGAACAGGGCGCTCATGAGTAACCCGCAGCGCCGTGGTGTCTGTACCCGTGTGTATACAACAACGCCGAAGAAGCCGAACTCTGCTTTGCGTAAGGTGGCCAAGGTTCGTCTGACGACAGGGCATGAAGTGATTTGCTATATTCCCGGTGAAGGCCATAACTTGCAAGAGCACTCTGTTGTGCTTGTGCGCGGAGGCCGGGTGAAAGACTTGCCCGGTGTGCGTTACACAATTATTCGCGGGGCCCTGGATACACAAGGGGTAAAAGACCGTAAACAATCGCGCTCCCATTATGGCGCAAAACGTCCGAAATAAGAGGTTTGAAATATGTCACGTCGTCGTAGAGCAGAAAAAAGAGAAATTCTTCCAGATCCGAAATTTGCGGATCTGACGCTGTCGAAATTCATCAATAACGTCATGCTGGACGGGAAGAAGAACACCGCCGAGGGTATTGTCTATGGCGCAATTGAAATTCTTGATGGCAAAAAGGTTGTTGAGAGTAAGAAATCAGAAGATAACAGTGAAGGGTCTTCCGATGGCGGCGATGCGATTATGGCGAAAAGCAAGGGTTTGCGCTTTTTCCATGATGCGCTGAAAAATGTAAAACCGCGCCTTGAGGTTCGCTCCCGCCGTGTTGGTGGTGCAACGTATCAGGTTCCGGTTGAGGTGCGTCATGATCGTGCTATGGCTTTGGCAATCCGCTGGATCATTGATGCAGCGCGTAAGCGCGGTGAGAACACGATGACAGAACGGATGGCGGCTGAGCTTTACGATGCGGCCAATGACCGCGGCTCTGCTGTGAAAAAACGCGATGACACGCATAAGATGGCGGATGCGAACAAAGCATTTGCTCATTATCGCTGGTAGGGCTGAGATTATGAGTGACTTGAAAGAGCGATTTGACAGGGCTTTTGGTGGGCCAGAACACAAAGGTCTTGCTGGGAGGTTTGCTGTTGTTGTTGATGGTGTTCTTCCTGAAGGCGTAATGGAGGAGCCTGCTGCGCAGCAGAAATATGACGCAGATTCAAATGTAACTTGCATTGGGACTTACGATAGAGAAAAGGCTGTTAGAATTATTGGGAAGCTTGACACTCAGGGTCAGGAAGCTCAGATGTTAGAGTGGAATTAAAACAGTATTGAATACTGACAACTAGATAACGGAAAACAAAACATGGCACGCGAACACGCAATTGATCACTACCGCAATTTCGGCATCATGGCGCATATTGATGCGGGGAAAACCACGACGACCGAGCGGGTTTTGTATTACTCTGGGAAGTCTCATAAAATCGGCGAGGTGCATGATGGCGCCGCGACGATGGATTGGATGGAGCAAGAGCAGGAACGTGGGATCACGATCACCTCTGCTGCGACAACAACGTTTTGGAATGGCCCGGAAGATGGTGTGGCGCCAGACACGCGTTTTCGTTTGAACATTATTGACACACCCGGACACGTGGACTTTACGATTGAAGTTGAGCGTTCTTTGCGGGTTCTTGATGGTGCGATTGCAGTGTTTGATGCCAATGCGGGCGTCGAGCCGCAAACGGAAACCGTATGGCGTCAGGCTGATAAATATGATGTGCCGCGCATGTGTTTCGTTAACAAAATGGACAAGATCGGCGCTGATTTTTACAACACGGTTGATATGATCGTGAGTCGCTTGGGCGCTGTGCCTTTGGTGATTCAGCTTCCGGTTGGCGCAGAGAATAACTTTGCCGGTATTATTGATCTGGTGAAAATGAAGGCTGTGATCTGGGATTCAGAAAATCTTGGTGCAACGTTCCATGAGGAAGAAATACCGGCCGATTTGGCTGACAAGGCTGCTGAGTTTCGTGAGAAGTTGGTTGAGCTGGCTGTCGAGCAGGATGATGCGGCGATGGAAAGCTATCTGGAAGGCAATGAGCCAGATGCCAAGACGATCAAGGCCTGTATTCGCAAAGGGACAATCGCCGGGAAATTTGTTCCCGTGATGTGTGGATCAGCCTTTAAAAACAAAGGTGTGCAGCCGATGCTGGATGCCGTTGTGGATTACTTGCCAAGCCCGCTGGATATTGGCGCGGTCAGTGGTCACAAAGTTGGTTCTGATGAAGCGGATAGTCGTGCGCCTGAAGATGATGCGCCGTTCTCGGCGTTGGCCTTTAAGGTTATGAATGACCCGTTTGTGGGCTCGCTGACTTTTGCGCGGATTTACTCCGGGATGGTTGAGTCTGGGTCTTATGTGAAAAATTCTGTTAAAGACAAGCGCGAGCGTGTTGGCCGTATGCTTTTGATGCACTCCAATAACCGTGAGGAAATTTCCGAGGCACATGCCGGTGATATTGTGGCGTTTGTCGGGATGAAGGATACGACGACCGGGGATACGCTTTGTGATATGCAAGAGCCTGTTGTGCTGGAGCGTATGGAATTCCCTGATCCTGTGATCGAGATTGCGATTGAGCCAAAAACAAAGGCTGATCAGGAGAAGATGTCGACAGCGCTTCAGCGCTTGGCAGCAGAAGATCCCTCTTTCCAAGTGTCTGTGGATCATGAATCCGGTCAAACGATCATGAAGGGGATGGGTGAGCTTCACCTCGATATTCTTGTTGATCGTATGAAGCGTGAATTTAAGGTTGAAGCGAATATCGGTGCGCCGCAAGTGGCTTACCGTGAAACGATCACCAAGGCTTGTGATATTAGCTATACACACAAGAAGCAAACCGGTGGTTCCGGTCAGTTCGCAAAGATCGATCTTGTGTTTGAGCCGGGTGAGCAAGGTTCCGGCTTTGAGTTTGAAAGCAAGATTGTTGGCGGGAATGTGCCCAAAGAGTATATTCCGGGTGTTGAAAAAGGTCTGAAAATGGCCAAAGAAACCGGGATTATTGCAGGCTTCCCTGTGCTTGACTTCAAAGTTAAGCTTGTTGATGGGGCCTATCACGATGTTGACTCTAGCGTCATGGCTTTTGAAATTGCGGCGAAAGCGGCGTTTAAAGAAGGGATGGCCAAATCCGGAGCGCAATTGCTTGAGCCGATGATGAAGGTTGAAGTGGTGACGCCGGAAGAATATATGGGCGATATCATTGGCGATCTAAACTCTCGTCGCGGGCAAGTGGCGGCGATGGATGATCGCGGGAATGCCAAAGTGATCACGGCGATGGTGCCGCTGGCCAATATGTTCGGCTACATCAACACGCTGCGCTCCATGTCACAGGGTCGTGCCAACTACACGATGCAGTTTGATCACTATGAGCCGGTGCCGGCGCAAATCGCGCAGGAAGTAAAAGAGAGCCTTGGGGCTTAATTAGGATTTAGAAGAAGAAAGGACTATTAAGATGTCGAAGGAAAAGTTTGAGCGGAACAAGCCGCATTGTAATATTGGAACGATTGG
>Ga0316201_10004349_pt1 | contig 10675 bp, 9 predicted proteins | sample CS6wburrow_MG_FD_204516 | JGI IMG/M metagenome (GOLD analysis project Ga0316201, IMG submission 204516) | Coastal sediment microbial communities from Delaware Bay, Delaware, United States - CS-6 worm burrow | ecosystem: Environmental > Aquatic > Marine > Coastal > Sediment | place: USA: Delaware... | reverse complement strand
CGGTGGATTCACGATGTCCGGTGGGCTGATGCGGCCGATCCTGCGAGTAGAGTATCCGTGGTCGATGCTGGGACTCACCGGCCTTTCCCTGTTCTTCACGGCCACGGTGGCTGCGGTTCTCCCCGCGATTCGCAGTTCCCGAATCCCTCCTGCCGACACGTTGTCCGGGAGATGAAGCGATGAGCTCGAATCTCACCCTCCGCCTGCGCCTCGCGGTGCGCAACCTGATCCGCCAGCGGCGACGGACCCTGTTGAGCGGTGCCGCAATGGTCGTGGGAATGGCCCTGCTCGTGTTCTCCCGGGCCCTTGCCGAGGGAGGCCATGAAGACTGGATCGACGCCGGCGTCCGGCTCGGCAGCGGCCACGTGTCGGTCCAGGCTCCCGAGTATCGCCGCCAGCGTACGCTCGAGCACCGGCTGTCGAGCGACGACCGCCGGGTGGTCGAAGCCGCCCTTGCCGAACCGGCCGTGGCACGCCGGCTGGTCGCCGAGGCCCCGCGGCTGGCCGTGCAGGGACTCGCCAGCTCGGCGTCGTCCGCCCTTCCCGTCGGCGTGGCGGGCGTCGACCCGACTGCCGAGCAGGGCTTCTCCTTGCTTCCCGAGCGACTCGAGGCGGGACGATACCTGGAACCGGACGATCGACTGCACGCCTACGTCGGGGCGCGTCTGGCAGAGCGACTCGACCTGCAGCCCGGTGATCGGTTCGTCCTCACGGCGCAGGATGTGTCGGGCGAAATCGTGGGCCAGATGGCACGAGTAGTAGGGACGTTCCGCACGGGGATTCCAGAGGCCGATGAGGCGCTGGTCCAGATTCCGCTGCACACCGCCCAGGAGTGGCTTGGAGTCGCCGGGGACGTCACATCGATAGACCTGCTGCTCGAGTCCAGTCGGGCTGTTCGTCCGGTGATCGCGTCCCTGGCGACCGCGCTCGAAGCGGGGTCGAACCGTGTCGTTCCGCTCGACTGGCGCGAGGCCCAGCCGGAACTCGACGCCGCCGTTCGCATGGACGACTGGGCCGACTATGTCTTCCACACGATCCTGTTTGGCATCGCCGCCCTGGCGATCATCAACACGATCTTGATGTCGGTAATGCAGCGGACTCGCGAATTCGGCGTGCTCCGGGCGCTCGGCCTGAGGAGGGCCGAAGTAGGCCGACTCGTATTCGCCGAGGGGATGCTGCTGACGATCGTCAGCGGACTCGCAGGGATGGTTCTCGGGCTGGCCGTGGTGTGGTTGTTCTTCCGTGATGGGCTCGACTTTTCTTCGCTGATGAAGGAGGAGATGACGGCAGCAGGTGTCGTCATCGATCCCGTCATCGTCCCGCGCTTCCACCCGACACAGATTGCCCAGAGTCTGTTTTTCATCCTGTCGATCGGCATCCTGGCATCCATCTACCCCGCCTGGCGGGCCACCCGCATAGACGTGGCCGAGGCGATGAAATTCTCGGAATGAATGAATCCACAGCAGGCCCAGATCGTTCCGCCCGTCAATCAATTACGGAAGGCGGGGTGCGGGATGGTGAACACCCGGCAGCCGTGCGAACCGAAAACCTGTGGAAGGTGTTCGAGCACGACGACATCAGGGTAGAAGCCGTGCGGGGAGTAACCTTCCGTATCGATCCCGGTGAGTTCGTCGTCCTCGCCGGTCCATCCGGATCGGGCAAGACGACGCTGCTCAACCTGATCGGGGGACTCACCCGTCCGACGGATGGGCGGGTCTGGGTGGACGGAAGGGAGATCGGGAGCCTTCCGGATCGGGAGCTCGCGGAGCTTCGACTGGAGCGCGTGGGATTTGTCTTCCAGGCCTACAATCTTCTGCCGGTGCTCACCGCGCTCGAGAACGCAGAATTCACTCTGCTGCTGCGGGGCGTACCGCCGGCCGACCGGCGCGGGCGGGTCGAAAAGTTGTTCGAGCGGATCGGTATCGCCGGACTCGAAGACCGGCTTCCTGGAAAGCTTTCGGGAGGACAGCAGCAGCGCGTGGCCGTGGCACGGGCGGTGGTAGGAGAACCAGCTCTGGTTCTCGCAGACGAACCGACGGCGAATCTCGATACCGCTACGAGTGCATCATTGATCGACCTGATGGCCGAACTCAACCGTGAACTTGGTACTACGTTCGTCTTCGCGACCCACGATCCTCTGTTGATGGAACGGGCCCGACGCAACGTTCGTCTCGTTGACGGTTCGATCGTGGCGGACGAGCGCCGGGACTGACGATCAGGTGCGTATTTCGGGGGCCGTAGCAGCCGCTGTTCTCGCGGCCCTGTGCCTCCTGCCGGAATCCACGGCTGCGCAGGTGACGGGACTCGAACTCCGCGGTTACTACCTGAACGTGGCCACGGGTTCGCTGGAGGGTCCGTTCACTCCGGCCGGATTGACGGATTTCCAGCGGCTGCGGCTGAGCATGGCCCCCGGGTTCGGCGTCGTCGGGCTGGATGTCGCCTACGAGCAGGGTCTTCAGCTGTTCACCGATTCCGACCTCGGAGGCTTGCCGTTCGCCTCGCTTGGAGCCACGGAATCCCTGACGCAGTGGCTGCCGCTTCAGGGCACGATCGCCGAAGGGGATCACGCGCGGTGGACGAATCGGGTGGACCGTCTGTCCATACGGGCCCCGATCGGTGATCGAGTCGAGATCTCGGCCGGGCGTGAAGCCGTATCGTGGGCCACCACCCTGTTCCTCACTCCCGCCGATCCGTTCGCTCCGTTCGATCCCGCCGATCCGTTCCGGGACTATCGCGCGGGCGTGGATGTCGCACGCGTCCAGGTGTACGCAGGGACGTTTACCCAATTCGACGCGGTCGTGAATCCAACGAAAGTCGGAGACGAAACGAATCTGACCGCTCTGGTCCGCGGAACCACGCTCCTGGGTAGCTGGGAGCTCGGAGGATGGGGCGGGATCATCTACGATCGGCCTGGAGCCGCAGTCTCGGCGACCGTGACCTCCTGGGGGATGGCGTTTCGCGGCGAAGCCTCCGTGCGAGACGAGCCGGCCGAGACCGTGTGGAGAGTCGCCGTGGGCGCGGATCGGAACTTCGTCCTCGCGGGACGCGACCTGTACATGGCCGTGGAATACCAGTACGACGGATTCGGCGCCGCGTCAGGATCGGACCTCGTAACGACCGTCCTCTCGGTGCCCTACAGCCGCGGCGAACTCCAGGTCCTGGGGCGGCACGAATCCGCGCTCCAGGCGATGTGGCAGGCGTCCCCCCTCCTGTCTGTCGAATGGCTCACGTTGTGGAGTCTGTCTGACGGAAGCGTGCTGCTCTCACCTGCCGCGTCGCTGTCTCTGTCCAACGAGATCACCGGCCGCGCCGGCATGTATCTCGGATTCGGCCCTGAAACCAGACCCGCACCCTCGGTACCGGGGGCACCCGTGGAATACCTTCCGGCGTCGGAATACGGAATCGTCCCCGCCAGTCTGTATCTGTCCGTCACGGCCTATTTCTGACGACTCTGCCTGCTCATTTCAGTCGGAAACGGGCTGCTGATTCAGGTCCTCGTGCGCTGGCTCTCCGGTGCCGGGCCGGTGTCGAGAGGAGGCCGGAAGCTTCCTGCGGGAATCTCCTCAAGCAGTTCGACCGAATCGAGCTGGGTCTCGCCCGTGCGACGACCCTGCGCATAGTTCACTTCTCGGAACGGAACCAGGACGCCATCGACATCTCGGAAATCCGAGTATTCCGTGGCGAAGCTCAAGGCTGGACGTCCGTCCGCCCCGGCGATCGTCCCTGCCGAGCGCAGGATCCGGCCGGTTTCCGGCTCGATTTCCGCCGTGACCGTGAGGCCCTGGTGAAACTCGAGCCCGATGGCCCGCAGCCGGACTCCGGCCCGCTCGATCTCTCCGAGGTCCTGGAGGCTCGCCTGAAAGCTGAGCAGAATTGCCGGCAGTCCAAGACGGGCAGCCTGGAGCAGCATCGCCTGGTACATCGGGCCGCTGGCCACGCCGCCGTTACGCCACCCACGGCCGCCATCGAGAATCCTCACCTCCGACTCACCTCCCGGATACTCGATCCCGACTCGCAACCGGACCGGGCGCTCGTAGAGGCGCACGATCTTCCCACTGGCTCCGGACCGCATGGTCGAGGTAACGGAGCCCGTCTGGATCATCCGACTCGCGCCAGCGAGGGCAACTTCGCCGCCGTAGGCGTCAATCGAGAGAATGATCAGCGACTCGACCGGAGTAAGCATGGCATCGCCACTGGGCGGCCCGGAATCCTGACCCGCGGCCACCGACGGAACGCAGAACACAACCAGCGCCATGAGTGTCCAGCAGCGGAGTCGTTTTCCTGCCATGCCTGACCTCCCGGCCTCACGAAGTTCCCGCCCGACCGCACAGCACATTCCCTACGTGGCACGGGCGACCTCAACATGAACCGGTGGAGGTCCGGAAACCAGTCCGCCTTACCACGTTGCGCTCGGGGAGCCACTTCAGGACAGAGTCCGAAATCGGCGTGTCGGCTCTTGACGGCCGGCGGCATGCAGGCGAGTGTTGTCGAGCGGTAATTGCCGGCCTCGAATCGTCGGCAGGACCGTACGGCAGGTCCACGGAACGCGGTCGTTCCGGGGGCCGAAATATCGAATCGGGGTCGGCCTGCCCCGGAACCCTGCGCGGGGGCTCAGTCCGCGTAAGTGTCAAGCGGTCGGATCGTGCGGGATCGTCCGAACTCCGAACGTTGACCGAACACAGGAGCAGGACGATGCGCATGCGCGGAACCGTGAAGTGGTTCAGTGACGAGAAGGGCTTCGGCTTCATCACGCCCGACGAGGGTGGCAAGGACTACTTCGTGCACCACTCCGCCATCCAGGCGGAAGGATTCAAGAGTTTGAACGAGGGCGACATCGTGGAGTTCGATGTCGTCCAGGGTCAGAAGGGGCCGGCCGCGGCGAACGTCGTCAAGCTCTAGACAGACCCGGTCGTGGTACCCGAATCAGAGAGAAGGGCCGGACTGCCTGAGCCGTCCGGCCCTTCTCTTACCCGTCAGTCGCCGCCGGTGAGGCCGCGCCGTTCAAGCAGGGGTTCGATCGACGGATCCCGTCCACGGAACGCCTCGTATAATTCCATTCCCGGCCGGGTACCGCCCTGGGACAACACCTCCTGCCGGAACCGGGTGGCCGTCTCCTCGTCGAACAGGCTGGTCTCCTTGAACGCCTGGAACGCATCGGCGTCGATCACCTCAGCCCAGATATACGCGTAGTAACCCGCTGAGTATCCGCCCGCGAAGATGTGCGCGAAGTACGTGTTCCTGTATCTCGGAATGATCTCGTCAATCAGGCCGATACGCTGCATTGCGGTTTGCTCGAATTCCGGCGGCGACATCTCGGTTTCGCTCTCCAGAGTATGCCAGGCCATGTCGAGGTATGATGCCGCCAGGTATTCGACGGTCGCGAATCCCTGGTCGAACTTCGACGCTTCATCGAGCTTCTGGACCAGGTCCTCGGGAATCGGCTCTCCCGTCTGAAAGTGCTTCGCGTACAGCCTCAGCACCTCCGGCTCACCCATCCAGTTCTCCATGATCTGAGAACCGAGCTCCACGAAATCCCGGGACACCGAGGTCCCCGACAGCGAGCGATAAGTCACGTCCGAGAACAACCCGTGCAGAGCATGCCCCATCTCGTGGGCCAGGGTCTCCACGTCGCCGAATGAGAGCAACGATGGTGTGTCCCCCGTGGGAGGAGGGAAATTGAAATTGGTGGTAACTACAGGCGTGACATCCCCGTCGAACCGGGATTGCGAGCGCAAGCTGTTCATCCACGCGCCGCCGCGCTTGCTCTCGCGCATGAAGAAATCCATGTACAGGATTCCGATGTGTGATCCGTCCGCCTCCCTGACTTCGAACGCCTGCTGGTCCGGGTGCCAGCGTGGCAGGTCCGGGAGCTCGGTGAACGTGATGCCGTACAGGCGGTTTGCAACCTCGAACACGCCGTCACGAGCGGCGTTCACCTCGAAGTACGGTCGGAGGATCTCCTCGTCGAGGTCGTAGCGCGCCTTTCGTACCTTCTCCGCATAATAGCGCCAGTCCCAGGCCTCGAAATTTCCTTCGACCCCGTCCTCGTGCATCATCGTCTCGAACGCGTCCCGATCCTTGCTCGCGACCCGGATCGCCGGCTCCCAGATCTGGTCCAGAAGGTCGTAGACGCGCTCCGGAGTCTCAGCCATGTTGTCCGAAAGGACGTACGCGGCGTAGGAGGGATATCCCAGCAGATTCGCCTTCTCGACCCTCAGTTCAGCCATACGGGCGAGAAGGGAGTTGTTGTCCTCCTCATTGCCGTTGTTGCCTCTCATCGCGTAGCCGAGAAAGATCCTCTTCCGGAGTTCCCGGTTCGGAGAATATTGAAGGAACGGGTTGATGCTCGGTCGCTGAAGCGTGAACGACAGTCCGCTCTCGTGACCACGCTTTCTGGCTTCCTGTTCGGCCGACACGAGGAGGTTCCCCGGGATGTGGCCGGCGTCGACTCTGTCCTCAACGTGAAGTTCGAAGTCGTTGGTCTCCGCCAGGAGATTCTGGCTGAATGTCGTCGACAATTCGGCAAGTTCCGCGTTGATCTCCCTGAGCCTCGCCTTCGCCTGCTCATCCAGGGCCGCTCCGCTCCGAACGAATCCCTTGTGAGTCTCCTCGAGTAGTTTCGCCTGCTCCGGATCCAGGCCCAGGTCTGCGCGGCCATCCCAAACCGCCTCTACTCGCTTCCACAGATCCGGATTGAAGCGGATGTCGTCCCTGTGTCCGGCGAGCTGCGGTGCGATCGTCCGGGAGACTTCGCGCAGGGTGTCGTTCGAATGTGCGCCTTCTACCGCGTAGAACACCCGGGATACCCTGGACAGGTCGGCGCCCGCGCTCTCCATCGCTTCGATCGTATTCTCGAACGTGGGCGGCTCATCGCTGGACACGATCGCGTCGATTTCCCCGGTGTGGCTCGCCATCGCTGCCTGAAACGCCGGGAGGTAGTCTTCGTTCTCGATCTGATCGAAGGGGGGAACTCCGAATGGCGTGTCCCATTCTGCGAGCAGCGGATTCTCGGTATTCACGGAATCGCCCGTATCTGCCGCACAGTCTCCGAGGAGGAGGGTTCCTCCAATAGTGAGAACGAATATCGGGACGAACGAGCCGACTCGCTGCATGTGTGCCTCCTGTCACGGTACGTGGGCGAACCAGGTTCTTCAGGCAAATTGAGGACCAGGGGCTCGCCGTGCAGGACCCTCGACCAGAGTCGTCCTACTCCGCCATCCGAAGCTCCACAATTCCACATGTTAGTTGCATTTACATGGCACGCAGCCGGCCTCAGGCATACAAAAAGGGAGGCGGTTTCCTTCGAGGCGGCGGGGCGGGCTTGACCCTTTGTGAGCAGGATTGTCAAGCTCGATTCGGCGGCCGGTTCAGGCCGGTTCGTTCTCGCGACCGCTTCCACTTCTGAATACCAGCATCACGACGACCGATCCGATACTCGCTGCTACCAGCATCGTCACCAGGAACCAGGGAGCGATCGGGCCTCTCGCACCGACGACGAGCAGACTGATGCTCGAAGCGCCCCAGATCATCGCGACCGTGCTCAGTCGAGCTCGCAGTGGCATCGCCCTCTCACCGTCCAGGTACTTCAGGTACGGCCTGAAGACCGGAGCCCGGACCAGCTGGTCTTCCAGCCACGGACAGCTGCGGGTGAAGCAGTAGGAGGCAAAGATGAGGAAGATCGTAGTCGGCAGACCCGGAACGAAGACGCCGACGAAGCCGACGCCGATCGACAGCAGGCCGAGCAGCAGAAAGCTCCAGCGACGGATCGAGCGACCCGGCAGAATCGATGGAGAATCCTGGCGCAGCGGACAACTGCCGACCCCGACCTGTTCGCGTGGATTCTCCGACATTCCGACTCCTCCCGACCCGTTGTAGCATTCTTCGACAGCGACAAGCGAGGGGTTGGCGGTCGGCTACGCAACCCCCTCGTCGTATCCCGTCTCGCTCAGCCGCCGATGTCAGGGATGATGCGTCACTCTTCCGGTCCGATTCTCAAGATCTCCTTGCTGGCCGGCTCACGGCCGACGCGGACTCTGAACTGCGCCGGATCACCGGGCCGGATCGTTCCATCCTCTCCGGGTGTGGCATGGATGAAGGCTTTGGTCACATCGATGGTGTCGGCCGCCGCGACATCGAAGAGATCTCCGATTTCACCGTACCGGGGTCCGGTTCGCGCCACCGCATCATCGTACCGGATCGCCACGTCAGCCAGGATCGGCTCGTGGTTCCCTACCACCAGTCTACCACCGAGCAGCAGGACATCGTTCGGCAGGGACAGGTTCATCGGCAGGTCGTCGTAGGCGTCGGTCGGGGTGCTCTCGAATTCGCCGGTCGCGATGGCGTGCAGGGCACCGAGCAACCCCACCACGTTCAGCTTCCGCAACTCCTGTTTCTGCGGGTCATTGGCGAGCATGCCGCTCTCGATGAGCACCGTGCTGGTTCCCCACAACTGCATGTTGTCCCCGAACGCCCGCGGGGTGAACTCGTCATCGTAGCGGGCCATGCGCAGACCCAGGTCCGGTTCGAGCGTCGTCGCGATCACGGCAGCTACCTGCCGGGCCGACTGACGGACCGGTCCCCAGCTTCGTTCTTCGTCGGCGGCCGGAGCCAGCAGGGCGATCGCTACGATCGGTCCGCCCTCCCCCGCCGTGCGGGTACCCTGGTCGTGCAGGTTGAACCCGAAATCGGCCTCCAGGGAGTCCCGCACAGTCCTCAGGATCCGGCCCTCGGGCGTCGCCGCGCGGCGCGCATCCCGGTTGATGTCGATTCCGGCCACGTTCACACGTACGAATCGCTCGGCCCCGTCCGGGTTGAGCATCGGGATCATCGTGATCGTCAGCCGGTCGGCCAGGGTCCGACGCAGCGTGTCCGAGTCGGGTGCCCGAGCGAACCAGTTGACGAGGTCCGCGAGCGACATGCTGGCCGTCGACTCATCGCCGTGCATCTGCGACCACAGGAGAACGCTCGTCGGTCCCGTGCCGAGGGTAATCGCCTTGATCGGCCGGCCCTCCAGCGACTCCCCGAGTAATGCCACCCGGACGCGATCGGAGTCGAGCGCGGGTTCCAGCGCACTCCAGTACTGGTCGTGCGTGAATCGCCGTTCGTCGAGACCTGCGACCCGGTAGCGTTGCGCGACCTCCCACCCGGCCGACCGGCAACAGGGTTCCTGGGCAACGACCTGAGCAGCCGTCAAAAGCGCAAATAGAGCCAGACCGCAAATGCGCCACGCGGGTCGAGCCCGGTCGGGCCGTCCCAACCTACCAGTCCCAGCCGACGGCGATCGTCGTGCCAAAGTCGTTATTGCTCGCACCTTCGGGGGGACTGCTGTCGTACTGGTCGTAGAACGAAAAGCGCACGTAGAAATCGCTGAACAGGTCCTGCCGATAACTGATGTCGAAATCGGCACGGATACGACCTGATTCCGTGAGGCTTGGATAGACCAGAAGACTCGAGGAAAGGTCATTCTCCCAGTCCCCGAAGGTGAAGAAGTTGAAATAGGTGCCAAGTAGCGCTTCCAGCGAACTGTTGGGCTCGAGTCCGGTGTATTCTTCCCGGTTTCCCAGGATCCCGGCGACCCAGCGCCACTCCACCCTGTTTGTCTGGAGGATATCGCGTCCGCCGACGGCACCGAGCAGCAGCCGGAGATCGAGGTCCAGTTCCTGATTCTGTTCTACCTGGCCGAGCAGGCCCGCGTACCATGTCTTCGGCAGCAATCTGACGACAGTCAGGTTCAGTTGATTCCGGCTGGTGGTTTCCACGTCGTCCTGGCTGTTGAGCCGTGAGTCCAACGTGAGCGAAGATGCCCAATCCTCGCCCCGGTAGACGAATTGCGCACCGAGCGTGTAGTTCGTCACGCTGTTCGCCTTGGCGAAGGAGAACCCGAATTCCAGGAATCCGTCCCATTTCGACCAGAAAGAGTCATCGAGAGAGACCATCTGGACGATTCTGACCAACGGGATCTCCTGCGTTCCTGTAGCGCCCACGATCCTTACCGTGCCCGGTTCCTCACCCGGCTCCAGCGTTCCGAATGTTCGCGTCTGGTCGTCCAACTCGATGTCCCAATAGTCGGAACTGCCGATGGTCGAGACATCGTCGAACTCGATGAACGTCGAGCTACCGCCCGGAATTTCAAACTCGAGCTTTCCGCGCTTGAATCCCTTCACGTCGCCGTTGATCGAATCGCCGTTGACGTGGATGATGAACTCCTGGGCGGCTAGAGGCGCCGCTCCACAGAGCACTATCGCACCCGTCAGGGCCAGGATCCGGCGACGCTGATTGAACATCGTGTTCTTGCGTACAGATCCAGGATTCAACGCCCTATCCTCCGTGCACCGGTTGTCGTTGCTTCATCCAAGCGTCACTCGACTCATCACGAACCTTCCATGGGAATCGCTCTTCTCACCTTCAGTAGCCGTTCAAGGTCGATCTGCGCCAGCGCGATTCCCGGGCCGCCCCTGGCCTCGGCCAGAACCTCGCCCCACGGATCCACGATCAGGGAATGCCCGAAGCTCTCGCGGAGCCCACCGTCGTCGTGCCGTCCCTGTTGCGCAGCCGCGACTACGTAGCTCTGAGTCTCGATCGCCCTCGCGCGGACCAGGACGTGCCAGTGATCCCTGCCCGTCGTGGCGGTGAATGCCGAGGGAATCGTGATGATCTCCGCACCCTGTCCTCGCAA
>Ga0316201_10004348_pt1 | contig 10675 bp, 9 predicted proteins | sample CS6wburrow_MG_FD_204516 | JGI IMG/M metagenome (GOLD analysis project Ga0316201, IMG submission 204516) | Coastal sediment microbial communities from Delaware Bay, Delaware, United States - CS-6 worm burrow | ecosystem: Environmental > Aquatic > Marine > Coastal > Sediment | place: USA: Delaware... | reverse complement strand
GGGCCCGCATTGCCCGGTCTGGTCGCGCGAGGACGGTGATGGCGGCATGATCATGGGCAGCGCCAGCGCTTTTCTCGTCCTGGAATCGAAAGAACACGCGCAGGCGCGCGGCGTCAGACCTTACGCGCAGATCGACGCAGTGGTCTCCGACCGCTGCAACCGGCAGCCCGGCAGCGCCCGTGAAAACGCGGACGCGCTGCTGCAGCGCATCTCTAACCGGCTACCCGCCGGTTCCCTGCCCGTTCTGTCCGGTTGTTGCGGTATCCAGCCGCAACTGAGCGAGGAACTCGGCTTTCTGGACAGCCTCTCAGATCACGGGATTAAACCGGCTGTTCGCGGTGTAACGACCCTGCTGGGCAATACGATGGAAGCCCAGTTTCCGCTCAACGTTGCGCTCGCATCGCTGGCTATCTCCAGAGGCGGTTATTTCGAACCGTTCGACAACACTTCGGGCGTCGAAGGTGAATTAAACGGAGCTCCGGAAAAGGTTCTGATCAGTACCTGGGGTCACTGGCGCGGTGAAAGCCTGGCGCTGATCGGCCGCCCTGATGCACCCCTGCGGGAGAAGGATTAGCCCATGAGCCAGTCAGTGAAAGACCACCTGGGCCGCCCCGTCGTCGTCGTGACCGGAGTCGGAATCGTAACCTCCCTGGGCGAAGGTAAAGAGGATAACTGGAGCAAACTGACGGCAGGCGTCTCCGGGGTCCGCAAGATCGACCGTTTCTGCACCGAAGGTCTTCGCACCCAGATTGCCGGGCTGATCGACTGGCAGGGTGACGGCCCCTACTGCTCACCAGTGCATTCGCTTACGCTGGCGCGTAAATCGGCTACGGAAGCCATCACCCAGTCCGGTATCGGTTCCCGCGGCTCATTTCCCGGCCCTCTGTTCCTGGCGGTATCGCCGGCGGAGACGAAGTGGGACCAGCGGATGGAGATATACCGCAGCGATACTCGCGGCAGCGGTTACGAACGGTTGATCAGGAACGCGTCCCGGGGCAGTTTCGAACATTACTACTCGCTGTTTCAGTTTGGCAGCATTGCGGATCACCTCGCGGACAATTTCGGCACCCGGGGGCAGCCTATTTCGCTGACTACGGCGTGCGCGTCGGGCGCGACTTCGGTCCAACTGGGGGTTGAGGCCATCCGGCGAGGCGATACAGACGCCGCCCTGTGCATAGGAACCGACGGCGAAATTTGCGAGGAAATGGTGGTGCGGTTCACGCTGTTGTCTGCCCTATCCACCCAGAACGAGGACCCTCAAGGCGCCTCCAAACCGTTTTCCAAGACTCGCGACGGCTTCGTCATGGCCGAGGGTTCGGCAACCCTGGTGCTTGAGTCTTACGAGTCGGCAAAAGCACGCGGAGCAAAAATACTGGGCGTAGTGCGCGGAACCGGCGAGCGCGCGGATACCTTCCACCGCACCCGCTCCAAGCCGGACGGATCCGCAATCATCGACACGATCACACGGTCCATGGATGACGCCGGCATGACGCCGGAAGCAATCGACTGCATCAATGCGCACGGCACCAGCACGCCCGAGAATGACAAAATGGAATTCCTGGCGCTTTCCGCGGCCCTGGGCCAGGAATTGGAAAATACACCGATCAGTTCTAACAAGTCCATGATTGGCCACACGCTGAGCGCTGCAGGGGCCATCGAAGCGGCCATTTCGTTGCTGACGATCAACAACGGGGTGATCCCTCCGACCATTAACTGCAATGAACAGGACCCCAATATCCTGATGGACGTGGTTCCCAACGTAAAGCGGGAGCAGGCGGTAACCTCCGTCATGTCGAATTCTTTCGGATTTGGCGGCCAGAACGTCTGCCTGATTTTTTCTGCCGAACCGGAATAGGGAGCTGACGTGATTAACCCGGCCAATGGAAAAACCGTATTCATCACGGGCGGAGCCCGGGGAATAGGCCTGGCTATCGTAAAGGCCCTGGCGGCAGACGGTTACGATGTCTCCTTTACCTATCGTTCTTCGGGCGAACAGGCCCTGCAGGCCAGGGATGAACTCCAGGCCCTCTACCCGGATCAGGCAATCAATGCTCTGGAGGTCGACATGAGCGACCGCGACGAGGTAGAGGCTTTCGCAAGCCAGGTCGCCGAGGCAGAAGGCCTGTACGGGCTCGCCTACAACGCAGGGGGATCCTATGACACGCTGGCGGCCCTGGTGGATCAGGATCGCGCCGAGGCGTTGTTTCAGCTTAATTTCTGGGCGCTGACCCGTCTTGCCGCCGCCGCTGCCCGGCCGTTGATGCGCGCCAGGGCCGGTCGGATTATTGCTATCGGTTCGATCACGGCCCAGATGGGCGTATCGGGTAATTCCATTTACGCCGCCTCCAAAGGCGCCATGCTCAGCTATATCCGGACGCTGGCCATCGAAATCGCACGGAAGGGCGTGACCGCCAACTACATCGCGCCGGGCTACGTGGACACCGACCTGATGGCCCCCTACGCTGCATACCGGGAAAAAGTAGAGCAGCAAATTCCCCTGCGGCGCTTTGCCCAGCCTGACGAAGTCGGCGCGCTGGCAAGCTACCTTTTTTCGCCGTTGGCGGGCTATATCACCGGCGCCGTTATCCCTATTGACGGCGGGACTTCAGCCGGTCTTTCCATTCAAATCTGAAGGTTCAATCATGCGTGCACTGAGAAACTTTGCCGAGCGGGATCTGAGGATCGTCGAGATAGACGCTCCGCCCCCACCTGATGATGATGAAGTCCAGGTGCGGATTTGCGCTGTAGCGCTGAACCACATCGATGTGTGGGGCTGGCGCGGAATGGCGTTCGCCAAGCGTCAACTGCCGATCACCGTCGGCGCGGAGGCATCCGGTGAAATCCTTGCACTGGGCAAGAACGTCACCGGCCTCGAGATTGGCCAGCTTGGTGCGCTCTACGGGGCTAACACGTGCGGTGTTTGCAAACCCTGCAGCGAGGGCCGCGATAACTTCTGCGAAAACGTCAACGGAATTTTTGGTTTTCACATCGACGGCTTCGCCCAGGAAATCATGAATTTTCCGGCGCGCTTGTTCGTGCCCGCTCCGGAAGGGCTCGACCCGGTGGCGGCGGCATTGACGCCAATCACCTTCGGAACCGTCGAGCACATGTTGTTCGACAACGCCAAGCTGCAGCGGGGCGAGAGCATCCTGGTCCATGCCGGCGGCAGCGGAATCGGCACGGCCGCCATCCAGATGGCCAAGGCCCTCGACTGCACTGTCTACACCACGGTCGGGACGGATGAAAAAGCGCAGTTGGCCCTTGCTTTGGGGGCTGATCACGCGATCAATTATCAAACCGACCGTTTCGAAGGCCGGATCCGTAAACTGACCAAAAAACAGGGGGTCGACGTCGTGTTCGAGCACGTTGGCCCCGACACATGGGAGGGCAGCCTCTTTTCGATGAAAGTCGGCGGCAGGCTGGTCACCTGCGGGTCCACTTCCGGGGTAAAAGCTGAAATCAACCTTTTCCAGCTTTTTCAACGACAATTGCGTTTGATCGGGAGTTTTGGCTGCAGAATGGCGAATATAGAAAGTTCGCTGCAGAAGTTGGCATCCGGCACCGTCAAACCGGTGATCGATCTGGAAATCCCGCTCGAGGAAATCGGCAAGGGGCTCGAACGGCTGGAAAACCGGAAAGTATTCGGCAAGATAATCGTTACGCTTTAGGATGAAATGGCGCTACCGGTTCCTGCAATCTTTGTTCAATCTTCGTGATTGGCTGGTTGCCCAAAGCCTGTTCTTCTCTCTAAAAGTCGTTCGGTTGCTTCCGGTGGACACCGCCGTGCGGTTTTTCGAGCGTTTTGCGCGGTGGCTCGGCCCCAAACTGGGCCGTCACCGGATCGCCATGGACAACCTGGCCATCGCCTTTCCGGAAAAAAGCGTCGGGGAACGCGAAATAATTGCGTCCGACAGTTGGGCTCAGATAGGCCGGGGCATTGCCGAGTACGGTTTCCTCGACCAGATATTCGACCTGGACGAGAACGACCTCGGTTCCGGCCGGATCGAAGTCAAGGGTGTCGAGAACTTCATCAAGCTCCGCGACGATGGCCTGCCCGCCATTATATTTACCGGCCACCTCGGCAACTTCGAACTGCTGCCGATGGCCGCGGCAAAGTTCGGGCTCGATATCCGTTCTTTATTCCGCGCTCCGAACAACAGGTATGCGGCTGCAAAAATTGCCGCCGCTCGTAAACAGGTTGCGGGCAACCTGGTCGCCTCAGGACAAGGTGCCTCATTTCAACTGATGAGCGCACTGGATAAAGGAGATCACGTCGGCGTGCTGGTCGACCAGAAATTTCGCCGCGGAATCCAGGTGCCATTTTTCGGCAAAGACGCCCCCACCAACACCTTGCTGGCAAAACTCGCTCGGCGCTATGACTGCCCGGTTCACGGCGCCCGCTCAATCCGCCTGCCGGATGGCCGTTTCCGGCTGGAGGTCACCGGCGAGTTGGAGCTACCGCGAGACACGCAGGGCGATGTCGATATCCGGGGAACCACGGAACTGATCACCGGGGTCATTGAGGAGTGGGTCCGGGAACACCCTGAACAATGGCTCTGGATTCACCGCCGCTGGGGCTAGGCGTCCTCTACGACCTCAAAGCAACAGGCGACTTCCGGTGGAATGCGCACCGGTCTCTGGGTTTTGTAGTTGACAAAAACCCACTCGGTCTCCGCCCGGGCCAGCAGGATGCCGTCGTCGCGGTGTATTTCGTACCTGCGAACCGACGCGGCGGGTCGCGCACTCGCCACCCAGGTCCTGATGACGACCTCGTCGCCCTCAAACGCAGGCTTCAGGTAGATGATACGGTGCGCACGGACCACCCAGCCGGCTCCCAGCTCGTCATATTTATCTGGCGGCCACCCATTCGCCGTGGAATGCGCGATGGCCGCATGCTGCATCCATTTTACGTAATGAAAATTACCGGCATGCCCAAGTTCGTCAATGTCTTCGGGCACCACCATATGCTCATAGTCAAAAAATTTGCTCATAGTCCTGTTAATCCCTGCAGGGCTGGCTCATAGTAGAATCCACTGTGAGCCCAGCATCAAGCCCAGGTAACCAACTACATGACATTGTTCGATTCCATATCCAAACCCGGATGGCAGCATAAAAAGCCCGAGGTGCGCAAAGCCGCGATCGATGAAATCGATGACGAGACCGTTCTGCATCAGCTGATTCTGGATGACCCTGAAGACGAAATCCGGGCAAAGGCCCTGTCAAAAGTGACCCGGGGTGAATTGCTGGACGAACTCTGCGAAACGCTTAAACCTCCGTTGCAGAATCAGGCCAGGGTCCAGCGTTTACAGCAGTTACTGCCAGATATCGAAAAACTGTCATCAATTTCCGAGGACGCCGTCCTCGTGAAGATCGCCAGTCTCAGCGAAGATCCGGAGCTCGTCTCCGCCTCCATCGCCAAAATCCAGAGCGTGCAGACCCGCATGGAACTGGCGGGTAACCACCCGCTGGCCAGGGTGCGTCTGAACGCAGTTCAGGGGATAGAGGATATTGAACTGCTGAAAGAACTGATGCACCAGTCGAAGCACAAAGACAAGTCGGTGTTCCGATATTGCAAGGAGCGGGTCGACCGGCATAACGCGGCTGAGCGGGAGGAACTCGAGCGGCAGCAGCAGATCCGGCAGCTGGCTGAAGATGCCAGGCAGCTCAGCACCAGCGTGGATTCACCGGAATTCAAAGCCCGCTTCATGACGCTGGAGCACCGCTGGTCTTCGCTTGAAGCCTATGCCACCCCGGAACAGTTAAAGCAGATCAGGGACGACCTGGAGATTTGCGCCGGGCGAATTGAAAAACTCAGCCGGGCCCAAGAAGCTGAGGAGGCCCGGCAAGCGGAAGTCGAGGCGGCCCGGTCCACCTTTGAAGAACTGGTTCACCGGTTGGAAAGCATCGAGCTCTCCGGGCTGAATCTGGACCAGCCGAAAGAGGTGCGACGCTTCTCAAAAAGCCTCGATTCCGCTGAGGATCGCTGGCTGGCGGCTATGCATCATGCCAGGCCCAAATCGGAGCAGACGGACGCATTCAAGCTGCATCTGACCCACTGGCGCACGATCGCGCAGGCCTCCAGGCGCGTGTTGGACAAAGCGCCGGCGCTGAGCAGTCTGCACGAAAAAGCCGCCGGGCTGGACCCGTCCGATTTTATCGCCATTCAGAAACTGCTCGACAAGACAGAGAAACAAATCGGGAAATTGCCGTGGCCGGACACAGACGCGGCGGCGACTCCTGAGCCCATACTGAAACTGAAAAAGCTCCGGGACGAACTCCAGCGGAACCTCGATGCGCTGAAAAAGAAAGAAAAGAAAACGCTCGAAAAGCTGACCAGCGCGTTCGAGGATTTGCACCGCGAACTCGACGACAACCATTTCAAGAATGCCGACAAAGCACACAACCGGATCAGGAACCTGCTGAGGTTTTTGAGCGCAGCGCACCAGGACCACTATTATCAGGAACTGCGGCCCCTGACGGCCCGCCTGAGGGAGATTCACGACTGGCAGGGCTTTGCGATCGAGCCGAAGAAGATCGAATTGTGCGAGCGCATGGAAGCCCTGGTCGACTGCGATGAACCAGCGGACGTACTGGCCACCAGGATCAAGGCGCTGCAGGACGAATGGAAAGCCCTCGGACCGCTGTCTCCCCGCCGCGACCAGGAGCTGTGGAGGAAATTCCACGCAGCGGCCGAACAGGCATACGCGCCCTGCAAGCAGGCTTTCAAACAGCAGGCTGCCATTCGAAAAGAGAATCTCAAGCGGCGGATGGAACTGGTCGCGCAACTATCCGATTACGATGAGCGGATGAACTGGCCCGGCACGCAGAATGCCGACCCGGATGCGCCTGCGCCGAACTGGAAAATGGTGCAGAAAACGCTGGATACAGCCCGCGCAGCCTTCAATGAAATCCAGCCCGTCAGCGGCAAAGGAGAACACCGCAGCCGCAGGGCTCTGCAGGCGGTCTGCGACAAAATATACAGTCATATCAAAGACGAGTACGAACGGAATATCGACCGCAAAAACAACCTGGTTGAACAGGCCAGGAAGCTGGTCGAGCTGGAAAACCTGAGGGAGGCCATCGACCAGGCCAAGGGAATTCAGCGCGAATGGAAAGAAGTAGGAATCACCCCAAGGAAGGTAGACCGAAAACTGTGGAAAGAATTCCGCTCCGCGTGCGACGCCGTTTTCGGCAGGCTCGATGAACAACGCAAACAGCATGACACCGCCCGAAAAGAGCGGGCAGCGGCCGTCAGGGATCGAGCAGAACAGGCGCGGCAGCGCGCCTTGAAGGAGCAGCAGCGCTGGCCCAACTTGCTGGAAAAACTCCGGGCCTGCGCCATCCGGCCGCAGGACGAGGAAAAGGCCACGAAACTCTGGGAAAAAACCGGCGACATTCCCAGGGGTATCGACGAGGCATCTTTACAGGCCTACTGGGAGGCGGGGCCGGATAAGAACTTGCCGGAAGAAGACGCCAGGCTGGCCTGTATCGCGATGGAGGTGCTCATCGGGGCCGATTCCCCCGAGGAGGACAAGAAAGCCCGCATGGCCTATCAGATGAACCGGCTGGTCGAGGGCCTGGGCAGTCAGCATGGCGACCCGGCGGAGCAACTGCTACTTCAGGTCAATCAATTCATCGCCATGCGCCCGCAGGCGGAGTGGCTGGAGCGGTTTTGCAGTGACGGTAAGATTATTCCGCCGGTGACTTAGCCAACGGTTTTCCCGGGCTTTCGCAATAGAACGGGGGCCGCCCTTTTCCCGAATGGTATTCGTATTCCCGTGAACCCGCGCGCAGGACGATGAGCACGCCTTCGACCAGGGCCTGCGTGTACATCATGTCTTCCTTGGGGCATCCCAGGCTGCCGTCCGGCCAGGTTACCTCTACGCTGCGCAACACGGTAATCTCCCCGGGCTCGACACCCAGGCGTTTGGCGAGGTCTTGCACCGCGGTGGCGGTGAGATCTCCACTTCCAGTCTCAGCCGGTTCGGCCACCCCCTTATTCTGCCCGTCCCGACAGCTGGTTAAGGTTACAGCGAGCACCAGGCAGAGCAAAAACGGTAAAAACCACGACGATGACTGATTCATGTTTTCGATACCCGCAATGGTCGGTCCGCACAAAGTAGCACATTTGGTATCCTTATTTTTTAAACATCATCGTCACTGTAAGGAAGATGCATGAAATACCGAAGATTGGGAAACTCAGGCTTGAGACTCTCGGAAATCGGCCTCGGCGGCTGGCTGACCTTCGGTCACGTATCGAATGAACAAACCGGCCGGGCATTGATTGACCAAGCATTCGAGCTGGGTATCAATTTTTTTGACACCGCCAACGTTTACGCGGCCGGCGCCTGCGAAAAAATGTGGGGCCAACTGCTGAACCGCTACAACCGCTCCTCCTACGTGCTGGCCACCAAGGTCTATTTTCCCATGGGTGATGGACCCAACGACCGCGGTTTGTCGCGTAAGCACATCATGGAACAATGCGAAGCCAGCCTGCTGCGCCTGGGCACCGATTACATTGATCTCTACCAGTGCCATCGCTTCGACGATAAAACCCCGCTGGATGAAACCATTCGCGCCATGGACGACCTGGTCCACCAGGGAAAAATCCTGTACTGGGGTTTTTCATGCTGGCCGGCCGATAAGATCGCCCAGGCATTCGATATCTGCGGCGATCGTCTTTATTGCCCGGTTTCGAGCCAGCCGCATTACAACATGCTGATGCGGGACCCGGAGAGGGAAGTACTTCCCACCTGCATCGAATATGGGGTGGGACAGGTCGTTTTTTCCCCGCTCGAGCAGGGGATTCTGACCGGAAAATACCGGCCCGGCCGCCCCCTCCCCGCCACCAGCCGGGCGGCAGATGATCGACAAAATCAGTGGATCAAGGGCCTGGCGGCAAACGAGACTGTTCTGGAACATGTTGCCCGGCTTCGGGATATCGCAGCCGAGGCCGGTTGCAGCATCGCCCAACTGGCCCTGGCGTGGATCCTGAACAGGCGCGAGATAACCTCGTGCATCACCGGGGCCACCCGTCCTGAGCAGATAGAGGAAAACTGCGGCGCCAGCGGCATCGAACTCAGCCGGGAGCAATTGGCTCGAATTGATGAAATCATCATGCCGGCCACGTTTTCACATGACTTTCACTGAACAGGCCGTCACGCTTCAGCGTACGCTTTCCTGACCTCGTCAGCGATCAGGGCGATGCCCTGCCTCACCTGTTCCTGGGGTTGCACATAGGAGACCCGGATGCACTGATGACGGTGCGGCCAATCCTCCTGCAGCCCGAAAAAGCAGTGGTGCCCCGGCACTATGAGCACTCCGCGCCTTTTCAGCCGCTGATAAAGCTGCTGACTGGTGATCGGTAACCCGTCGAACCAGAGCCACAGGAAAAACGCCCCCTCCGGTTTGTGGATGCGATGGGGCAAGTCGCCCAGCGCCCGGCGGAATGCTTTCACCGCCCCGTCAGCGCGTTCCTGGTAAAAAGGTGCGACGTGACCTCGGGTCAGCGTCTCGATTTCGCCGGTTCTGAACATCTCGGTGGCGATGGCCGGACCGATGTTGCCACAGGCCAGATTGACGATACCGTTGGCGCTGGCATAGGCGCGAATGATTTCCTCGCGGGCGATGATGATGCCTGTGCGGACCCCCGGCAATCCCAGTTTCGAGAGACTCAGGACCAGGATGGTATTCCGGTTCCAGTGCGGCGTGGCGCGAGTGAAGATAATCCCGGGAAACGGCAATCCGTATGCACCGTCCAGGATAAACGGAATGCCGCGCTCCCTGGCAATTTCATCAAGATGCGACACCTCTTCATCGGTGAGCACATTCCCGGTCGGGTTGGTCGGCCGGGATACGCACAGCGCCCCCGCGTCCGGCCCCGTTTCCAGGCGCGAAAAATCCACGTGATACTTGAACAAACCGTCATCGAGCAGTTCGATTTCGGGGCGGGTCGCCGTGAAAAAGTCCTCGCTCAGGCCGCTGTCTGCGTAGCCGAGATACTCGGGCGTCAACGGCAGGTGTATCGATTTTCGACTGCCGTCGGGCATCGCCCCAGCGAACATATTGAGCAAGACGAAGAACGCGGACTGGCTGCCGTTGGAGATGGCGATATTCCGTTCTGATATCTGCCAGCCGAAACTCTTTCTCAGGTAGGCAGCGAGTACAGTCCGGAATTCCAGGTCGCCCTGGGTCGACTGGTACAGGCCAAACAGTTTCCGCCGTTTTTCGGGATCGCCCAACACGGCCTCCAGGCGATGCTGAAAAATCGCCTCCGCCTGCGGTAAATGCCCAGGGTTTCCGCCGCCCATCATGATCATACCGGGGTTATCCACCAGGGCATTGCCCAGGTCGTCCATCAGTTCGACGATACCGGATTCGCTGGCAAATTTTGTTCCAAATACGGACAGCTGCATGAAAGCTCCCTTGGGCCCAAAAACCCATTATCGGTACCGCCCGTCGTCTTTACTAGCCCGCCCAGGGTTTAGCGGGATTGTTTTTAAAATCCCGAGTGGTATAAATACTCTGAGATCATGCGCCAGGGAAAGACGGGGTTGCCATCAAGGAGGGTGGAAAATGATCAGGTTGAGAATGCTCGCAGCGTTGCTTGCGCTGACCGTCGGCGCGTCTCCCGCACTGGCTGAAATCATATTCGAAATAGGGGAACCGTTACCGG
>Ga0316201_10004347_pt1 | contig 10676 bp, 10 predicted proteins | sample CS6wburrow_MG_FD_204516 | JGI IMG/M metagenome (GOLD analysis project Ga0316201, IMG submission 204516) | Coastal sediment microbial communities from Delaware Bay, Delaware, United States - CS-6 worm burrow | ecosystem: Environmental > Aquatic > Marine > Coastal > Sediment | place: USA... | reverse complement strand
TGTACAGTACCAGCAAAAAGAGATTAGGGATTTCAGATACATTGAAGCGGGACTACTCGATGCTATGGAAAAACTGGCAGAGAAACTGCAGGGAAATAGTTGATTAGCGGATTATCGTCCGGCCCCCCAGGCCAATCGAAAGTTCCCGTTTTACCTTTTCAAGACTTTGGATTCTTACCAGGATCTGGTTAAGAGTTTCCAGATCCTTTTTCTTTTCGCTTTCCTCCAGCTCTATTCGCAATTGAGACAGGGCTTTCTCAACAACCATCATTTTGTAGGAGAGCAGGGTTTTTGGAATCTCAAAACCCAGATTTTCTCCGGGCAGTTCCACATAGGCTTCTTTGCGTTTCCAGACTTTACTTAGTTCATATCGCGAGGTAAAAATATCCACGGCCAATTCCCGCACCCCGGGGTGATCGTGGTACACAAAATAGCGCTCGGCCATCTCTTCCCCCCGTTCAATCAGCTCTTTTACATTTTCAAATATCTGATTGTAAACGAGATTGTTAAACTCCAGCTCATCATTTTGAATTTCCCGGATAATATACTGGGCCACGCTGATTTCAGCATTTTCCTCTCCGCTGATATGAAGTTTCTGGTTGCCAAACTTGAGTAGAAAATAGATGATCTCCCGCTCTTCGACCTCAGAATAAATATTCTCCACAAAGCCAGGAACAACGGGTTGTTTGGGCAGTGTGCTAAGACCCGGGTCACCGGGCTGTTGCCGACCTGTTTGTTCCCTTCGCCACTGTTGTTCCTGTTTTCGCCGACGGATCTTGTTGACTTCGTTGTAGAGAACCTGTTCCTCAACCCCCAGAAGACGGCTGCTCTCTTTCAGAAAAACGCTCCGCATGATCCCATCGGGAATGACGGATACGGACCTGACAATATCGGTGATCAGCTGGGCCCGCCTGATAGGATCGTGGCGGGCTTCAGAGAGCAGAAGCTCGGTCTTAAAGGAGATAAAATCTTTCTCACTGGATTGAATAAATTCAAGAAACTCGGATGAACTGTGAGACCGGGCATAGGAATCCGGATCCTCCCCCGCAGGGAGCATGACCACCTTCACATTCATCCCCTCTTCCAGAATCATATCTATGCCCCTGAAAGAAGCCTTGATCCCGGCTTCATCCCCATCATAAAGGATGGTGATATTCTGTGTAAAACGTTTGATTAAACGGATCTGCTCAGTGCTTAGCGCTGTTCCGGAAGAAGCTACTACATTTTCAATCCCGGCCTGGTGCAGGGAAATTACGTCCGTATATCCTTCCACCAGGAAACACCTGTCCCCGGAGACTATGGATTTTTTTGCCTGAAACAAGCCATAGAGCACCCGGCTCTTGTGATAGATATCAGATTCGGGAGAGTTCAGGTATTTAGCGATATTCTTATCAGATTTCAGGGTTCTGCCCCCAAAGCCGATCACATTCCCTGAAAGAGAGTGAATAGGAAAGATAACCCTGCCTGAAAAACGGTCAAAGAGGTAATTTTCCCTTTCGATGGAGAGTCCGGTTTTCACCAGGTAACTTTGCTTATATCCGTTTTTTCCGGCTTCCTCACTAAAGGCGTTTCGTTTTTCCGGACTGTAACCAAGTTCAAATTTTTTCAGAATATCATCTCGAAAACCCCGCTTCCTGAAATAAGCCAGACCTATGGAACGCCCTTCCTCACTTTCCAGTTGAGCAGAGAAGTAGGAAGCAGCAAAGGCTGTGACAGTCATCAGACTCTCTCTTTCATTCTTTTGCTGGATTTCCTCTGCGCTCAGCTCTTTTTCCTCTATGGCAATATTGTAACGCTGGGCCAGGTACCTGAGGGCCTCCGGATAGGAGAGTTTCTCATGCTCCATCAGGAATCCCACCACATTGCCTCCCTTTCCCGAGCTAAAATCTTTAAAGATCCCTTTTGCCGGGGACACTATAAAGGAAGGGGTTTTTTCATTGGAGAAAGGGCTGAGTCCCTTGTAGTTGGCCCCGCTTTTTTTCAGAGTCACAAAATCGGAGATTACCTCCACAATATCGGCAGTATCGAATATTTGATTTATGGTTTGCTGGTCAATCATCCTGTCTAAATGTAAAGAAACTAATTGTTCAGCCAAAATCTTATATTTACGTGAAAGGAATAATTTTATCAGAAGGGAAAATGAAGTTTGGCACGGTGATTAATTGCACGGACGGGCGGGTTCAGTACCCGGTCCTGGACTACCTGAAAAATAATTTTGACCTTGATTTTTTTGATTCCGCGAATGAGGCGGGCCCTCTGAGAACCCTGACTAAAAAAAGTGATAAATGCCGCTTGATTACCTTAAAAGAGCAAATCCGGGCATCGCTGGAGGATCATGAATCAAAATTTATAGCCCTGGTGGGGCATCATGACTGTACGGATAATCCTGGTGACAGGGCATTTCAGGAGGATCAACTGGACCTGTCCCTGGATTACCTGCAACGGGCCTTTGGAACCGGGATCACCTATCTGGGGCTCTATGTAAATGAGCGGTGGGAGGTAGAAGAATATTGCAGGCTTGAAGCGGAAGAGTAATACAAACCGGAATAATCATGAAAAAGCTGGTGGTGCTGAGCGGTGCCGGAATGAGCGCAGAGAGCGGACTGAGGACCTTTCGGGAAATGGGAGGCCTGTGGGAGGAGCATAATGTTTACGAAGTGGCCAGTCCGGGCGGATGGGCCAGCGACAGGTCGATGGTCCTGCGCTTCTATAATGAGCGAAGGAAACAATTGCTTGAAACCTCTCCCAACAAGGGGCACCTGGGGCTGGTGGAGCTGGAGAAAGATTTTGAGGTTTTTATTGTTACCCAGAATGTGGATGACCTGCATGAGAGAGCTGGATCGAGCAATATTCTGCACCTCCATGGCGAACTACGAAAGTCGCGCAGTACGGTGAACCCTGAGCTGGTATATGATATTGAGGGATGGAAACTTGAAGAGGGAGATCTATGTGAAAAGGGTTCACAACTGCGCCCCCACGTGGTGTGGTTCGGAGAGGCCGTAACGGCTTTTGAAGAGGCGGTGGAAGTGGTCGCTACGGCGGATGTTTTTGTGATTATTGGAACTTCCATGAATGTTTACCCGGCAGCAGGATTGATCAATTATGTTCCGCCCCGGGCGCCTATCTATGTGATAGATCCCAATGAAGTGGCCATCGCGGGTCACCCGAGAATAAAAATTATTAATACAGGAGCCGGGGAAGGGGTTCAGTTGCTTATTGAGGAACTCAGGAATGATTAGGATCAGGAACAGGGGTGTTTTTGTATTATTCTGGGTACTGTTTGCCCTGACAGATGCAGCTGGACAAAGTTTGAATGTAGCCCTCTATGGAGGTGTAACGGCCTCACAGGTGGACGGGGACTCCTATACGGGATTCAACAAGCTTGGGCTTTGTGCGGGAATCTTTATGACCCGGCCTATAAAATACCAGATCTCCTGGCAGCTTGAAATAAAATATGGAACACGCGGCGTTTACAAGGGGCCCTCCGATAATGATCTGACACTTTACCAGAGCGTTTATCATATTGTGGAACTGCCCGTATCGCTTCACTACCTTTACGAGGATAAAATACTAGTGGAGATAGGGACTTCGCCCGAAGTGCTTGTTGCCACCAGGTTCTCGGATGAGAATGGATTGATGGATCCTGCCACCTACCCTGAGAACAGGAGAGTTGGCTTAAATGTTTTTGCAGGCATCGGATACTGGTTCAACGGAAAGATCATGGCCGGGCTCCGGTATACAAACTCGGCAATTCCCTTCCGCGATCCGCAGGAATGGAACCATCCACGATACAGGGGCTATTATCACAATGTCATTTCCCTTACCCTGGCCTACAGCCTGGTTCAGCAGTGATCTAGGCGCAGGCGACGGTTGCTATGTAAATCCTGCAGTTGTACTGGCTCAATATCACCTGGCAACAGGCTTCCAGGGTTGCTCCGGTAGTAAGCACATCATCTATCAGTAAAATCTTTTTATCCTCCAGGTCCCGGCTATTTCCGGAAAGCGTAAAAGCTCCGGACATATTCTCAAATCGCTCCTGGCGGCTCATGGTGGTCTGTGAACTGCGGTAATCTTTACGTTTAATCAACCTGGCAGCCAGGGGAATCCCGGTTATTTCAGAAACTCCACGGGCAATGATCTCACTCTGGTTGTACCCCCTCTGTTTTAGTTTTCTCGGGTGAAGAGGGACCGGGATCATCAGCTCACAATCCGAATAAGGAGTGTTCAAAAGAGCCAGCCCAAGCAAACGACCCAGATAGGTTCCGGCCCTCCGGTGCCCCTTGTATTTTAACTCGTGAAGCAGAGACTGGTATGCAGATCCCTTTTCAAACCGGAACAGGGAAGTTGCACAGACCACAGGAACCCTTCCCCAGAATATCTGACTGACCGGATTGGCTTCCTTTTTTTGGAACCCGGTTCTTGGCAGGTTCGTTTCGCAAACAAAACAGAGAGCCTGCAGGCGGGAGGGAAGTCTTTTTCCACAGACCAGGCAGTTGGACGGAAAGAAAAGAAGAAGCAAATCATGAATCCAGAGCATCCTCTTTTTAGGATTGATGGATGCTTTTGCTATTTATCAGCCAGTTTTTTTGTGGAAAGTAAACCGCAGGCGGCCCAGATGTCCTGTCCCCGGCTGGCTCTTATAGTCGTGGTTATACCCTTGGCAATAAGCTTTTCCCTGAACAAGGCAATGGTCTCTTCATCCGGCGATTCAAGCGGGGTGTCGGGGATGGGGTGGAAACGGATCAAATTGATCCGGCAACGGATCCCATGAAGGATCCTTGAGAGTTCGTTCACATGTGCAGACGAATCGTTAAAGCCTTTAAAAAGAATATATTCAAAGGAGATCCTTCGTTGCCGTCCAAAGTCCCAGGATTTAATCTCTTTTAAGACCTCTTTCAGGGGATAGACCTGCTGAACAGGCATCAGTTTACGACGCTCCTCATCGAAGGGAGTGTGCAGGCTTACTGCCAGGTGCGCCTTGCTCCTGTCAAGAAACTGAAGCATAGCCGGGGTGATCCCTATCGTTGAGACCGTTATTCTGCGGGGGCTCAGGGCAAATCCCCAGTCCGAAGTAAGCACCTCCAGGCTTTTTAGTACCTCCTCCAGGTTGTCCAGGGGTTCCCCCATCCCCATATAGACAATATTGGAGATCTCTCTCCATTCCGGGATACTCCGGAATTGATTTAAAATTTCTCCCGAACTCAGATTTCCCTGGAACCCCTGTTTACCCGTCATACAGAAGAGACAACCCATTTTGCAGCCCACCTGCGAGGATAGGCACAAGGTACTTCGTTTAATTTCCGGGATATAGGCCGTTTCAATAAATTTACCCCCGGCCGCCTGAAACAGGTATTTTTTGGTGCCATCTACAGACTCCTGCACCTCCACTGGAGGCTGGATCCCCATAGTATACTGCTCCTCGAGCAGGGCTCGTGCTTTTTTCGAAAGATTAGTCATCTCCTGTATGGAAGCGACCTCTTTCTTATACAGCCATTCCGCAAGTTGTTTACCGGTAAAAGAGGGAAGCCCATGGGTCTGACTCAGTGCTTTCAGCTCTTCCAGGGTCTTACCGAACAGAATTTCGCGCATGGATCAGAAATATATTTCAGAGATGATATGATGAAAAGGTATCCCCTTGCCGATGAGAAGGTCCCTGGTTTCAACTACCATATCAGCACTCCCACAAAGGTAATACTTTAGTTCCGGATCCAGGTCCTGCTGTTCTTCCAGATAGCCCGTTACCCTTCCGGAATAAACCTCCGGATCTTTTTCCGCGCTGCAGCACCGGATGTAGTTTTTACCCAGGACCTCCCGGAACTCGTCGTAAAAATGGAACTGTTCCAGGTAGCGGCTTCCATGTATCAGGGTTTTGTTTTTTCCCAGCCCTGAGCGAAACATCGCGTAGTAGGGAGCAATTCCGGTTCCGGTGGCAATCCAGACCGCAGGAGCCTCTGTTCCTGTAAACTCTCCTCCCGGGGGAGTGATCCAGATGCTGTCCCCGGCCACTAAATCTGAAAGCTGGGGGGTCAGATAGCCCTCGTCTACTACCTGGTAAAGAATCCGGATATCATCTTCCTTTTCTCCGCTGCAGATGCTGTAGAGACGCCGGGCATCCTCTTTGCGGAGCGTAATTCCAATTACCTGTCCGGCGATAAAATCAAAGGGACGTTTAAAACTGATCAGGAAAAGGCCTTCGGAAAGTTCTTCGGAGGAGAGGATGGAGACCCGGGTTAAGTGCTGGTTAAATTTGCCTGTCATATTAGAAGGGTTTTTTTCCTACGAACCGGATGACAGAGGCATCTCCCTGATGAAAAAGCCCCTCGTTGAGTTTATGGACTCTTTTTTCGAGGATAAGGGTTTCGAAAGCAGCAAAATCGTCAGCAAGGATTTCTTCATCAAAAAGCATTTCAAGAGCTCTGGGACCTCCCGTGTCCCGGCCCAGCTGTTCCTTGTGAAAAGCTTCCAGGACCAGCGTTCCTCCCGGTTTTAGGGATTTGAATATATGCTGATGAAGGTATTTCCTCCCGGGGGGGTCCATATGGAAATAGATAAGGCATGCAAGATCATAAGATTCTGATTTGAAGATAAAATCTTCCAGCTGACTGACCTGGTAGTTTATGCGAACCTTCTTTTCAGAGGCCAGATCCATGGCTTTTTCATATCCGGAAAAACTTTGATCAAAGGCATCCACTTGCCATCCTTTTCCGGCTGCATAAACGGCGTTTCTACCCTCCCCTTCACCCGGAAGAAGCAAAGAACCCGGGGCTAATCTGTCCAGCTGAGCTGAAAAAAAGGCATTGGGCTCTTTTCCGTATACATAATTTTGGTCACTATATCTCTTATCCCAAAGGTCTTTCATTTTATGCCATTTAAACGAACATAGTGATAACCAACCAGGGAGAAAAATGTTGATTTAAAAAAAAATTACTTTCTTGTGTGCGCTAAACACAAAAGAAATCTCATGAAAAGAATGTATTTATTGGTGATTGGAGTGCTGGTTTCGTCCCAATTATTGATGGCGGGCGGACTGGTAACTAATACCAACCAGAGCGCTGCATGGGTACGAATGCTATCCAGGAACGCCACCCTGGGAGTTGATGCAGTATTCTTCAACCCCGCAGGTCTTGCACAGTTTAATAATGGACTGCATCTTTCGGTATCCAACCAGACCATTTTTCAAACCAGAAACATCTCCAGTGATTACACCTATTTATCCGGGGATCCCGCTACCTATGAGGCTGATTTGATGGCCCCTGTTTTCCCCAGTATATATGCTGCCTTTAAAATGGGTAAATGGGCCTTTTCCGGAGGCTTTAATATAATTGGTGGCGGAGGCAGTGCCGATTTTCCAACAGGCCTTCCATCTTTTGAGATCCCTGTCGCTTCCCTGGTACCCTTGTTACAGGGCTCTTTAGCACCATTGGATCAAGGCATTTTAGGAGCCTCCGGGACGGATCCCGGATTCAGAAATATCACCGGATATAATCTGGACGCCTCCTTTCTTGGAACCTCCGCCTATATGGGCTACCAGCTTGGAGCCACCTATGCCGTAAATAATATGATTTCGGTTTTTCTCGGTGCCCGTATGGTGACGGCCAAGAACAGCTATGAAGGTTCTCTGAGCGGAATTACCATTGATGCCCCCACTGCCTATGGAGGAACCCAGACGGCGGGAGATTACCTGAGGTTTGTAGCCCAGAGTTATGATTTCATGAGCGGCGGAGCAGATCCAATTACCGTGGGCACCCTGAACGGAACAGCAGCCGGACTGGATATTGCCACGGCCGATGCGAACCTGAATGCCATCCAGACGGGTACAGGGTTTACTCCCATCATCGGGGTAAACGTGCACCTTTCCGATATGCTGAATATTGCTGTCAAGTATGAGCATCATACCAAGATCGAACTGACCAATGAAACCGAGGTGGACGATGTAGATATGTTCCCCGATGGAGAGAAGGTGAGAGCTGACCTTCCCGGTATGTTCGCCCTGGGTGCGGAACTGAAGCCGATTAAAAAACTAACAGCCAGTTTAAGCTTTAACTATTTCTTGGATAAATCAGCCTTTTACGGGGAAACCGACGAAGGCGGGGAGCAGATAGACAATGAACTGAGCATCGATCAGAATGGCTACGTTATCTCTGCCGGACTGGAGTATAAGCTGCTGGGCATACTTGGAGTAAGCGCCGGATATTCCACCGGGAACAATGGAGTGAACGACAACTACCAGTCAGATCTCAGTTATGCACTGAAGAGTCAGACAATAGGCGGAGGACTATTTGTTGATATAGGAGACAGGATCACTGTCAATGCTGGCGTCAGCTTAACCATGTATGATGATTACAGCAAGTCACAGACCTATCAACCTTCGGGATTCCCTTCCCCTATCCCTTTTAGCGACACCTATGGAAAAAACACCACGATTGTTGCCCTTGGGGTGGATATCAGACTGTAATATTTTTATAACGAATCCTGGAAAAACCGTTCTCCGAAAGGGGGGCGGTTTTTTTATGTATCACCTTCCAGTTGACTGATAACTACCGCGCCAACACTATCCGAGAATACATTGACCGTGGTACGGAACATGTCCAGGATCCGGTCAACGGCCAGGATCATGGCCACTCCTTCCAGGGGAAGCCCCACGGCATTGAGAATGATACTTAGCATGACCAGCCCGCTCATGGGGATGCTGGCCGCACCAATGGAGGCCAGAACAGCGGTGAGAACAACAATGCCCTGTTGTGCCAGCCCCAGGTCAAATCCATAGGCCTGGGCAATAAAAATGGCAGCCACACATTCATAAAGAGCTGTTCCATCCATATTGATGGTGGCCCCGATGGGAAGTACAAATCCAGCCGCCTTTTCTGAAGCCCCCGAAGTTTCAGTGACCGCTTTCATGGTCAGAGGAAGGGTGACAATGGTGGAACAGGTTGAGAAAGCAGTCATCAATGCCGAGAGCATGCCCCGGTAGTGTGTGACCGGACGGACCTTCCCGATGTATTTCAGGATCAGCGGGAGGGTGACAAAGAAATGAATAGCCAGGCCAGCCATAACTACCAGGAAAAATCTTCCCAGAGAGGCGAAAGCCTCAAATCCGGTTCGGGCTACTATGCCGGCAATAATCCCAAATACTCCAATGGGGGCCGTCCAGATCACAAAGGAGGTCAACTTCATCATGGTTTCAAATGCGGCCTTAAAAAACCCGCCCAGAAGAGTTTTTTGGTCCGTTTTCAGCCGGGTTACAAAAAACCCGAATAGAAGGGAAAAGAAAATGACCGGGAGCACATCACCATTGGCCATGGCAGCAAAGGGATTTTCCGGGATCAGCTCAAGTAACATTTGTCCGATGCCCTGGTCAACCACCCCAATCTCTTCAGGCTGTTCCATCAGTCCAATATTCGCCCCTCTTCCGGGTTGAAAAACATTGACCAGCAGCTGCCCAGTCAGAATAGCCAGAACACTTGTAGTAATATAATAAATAAACGTACGCAAACTGATCAATCCTAAGCCTTTACTGCTACCAACTTGAATCACCGCACTAACAATGGAAGTAATAACCAGGGGGAGGATGGCCATTTTAAGCAGTCGAAGGAAAAGCTCTTTCATGGGTTCGGCCACCGGAAGAATAGGTTCGCCAATCAGCCATCCAAACAGGATTCCCAGGAAAAAGCCGGCGAAAATCAGATAGGTAAGGGTGTGTTTCCCGTAACGCATTGTTTCAATTACGGGAAAATACCGCAGAAATAAAAGCGCTTACTTTTCAACAACCCTTCGATAATCGTGACATAAGCTCTATTTTTGGAAGATAATGTCTTACAAATGACCACTCCCAAAAATATCGTGGAAACACCCTTGATGAAACAATACTACTCCGTCAAGGCAAGTCACCCGGATGCCGTGCTGCTTTTCCGGGTGGGAGATTTCTATGAGACTTTTGGAGAAGATGCCATACGAACCGCTGAAATACTGGGCATCACACTTACTAAAAGGGCCAATGGAGCAGCCTCCTCTGTGGAGCTGGCGGGTTTTCCATACCATGCCCTGGATAACTACCTGCCTAAGCTGGTGCGGGCCGGACAAAGGGTAGCCATTTGTGAGCAGCTGGAAGACCCCAAACTCACAAAGAAGATTGTGAAAAGAGGGATTACCGAACTGGTAACTCCCGGAGTTACCTACCATGAAAACGTACTGGATAACCGGGAAAACAACTTTCTGGCCAGTCTCTACCTGGACCGGCAGCTTCACGGCATTGCTTTTCTGGATATCTCCACCGGCGAGTTTCTGACCTCTCAGGGCGATCAGGCCTTTATAGATAAGTTGCTGACCAGCTTTAAGCCTAAGGAGGTCCTGGTGCAGAGAAGCCATCGCGAACAATTTCAGGAGATGTTCGGAGAGTCCTATTTTACTTTTTTGCTGGAGGAATGGGTCTACACAGAGGAAAATGCCCGGGACAAGCTTCAGCAGCAGTTTGGCACCCAGACCCTGAAGGGATTCGGAGTCCAGGAGATGCATCATGGGATCATCGCCAGCGGTGCCATTCTTCAATATCTGGATCTGACCCAGCATACCCACAAGGGACACATCTCCCGCTTATCCCGTATTGAACGGGATAATTATGTCTGGCTGGACCGGTTTACCATCCGGAACCTGGAAATTTTTCAATCCCTCTACGAAGG
>Ga0316201_10004346_pt1 | contig 10677 bp, 10 predicted proteins | sample CS6wburrow_MG_FD_204516 | JGI IMG/M metagenome (GOLD analysis project Ga0316201, IMG submission 204516) | Coastal sediment microbial communities from Delaware Bay, Delaware, United States - CS-6 worm burrow | ecosystem: Environmental > Aquatic > Marine > Coastal > Sediment | place: USA... | reverse complement strand
CCAAACACCCGCGGCAGCACAAGCCGTACACTGGCACGGGCACGGGCACGGGCACGGGCACTGACACTGGCGCTGGCACCGGCACTGGCGCGGGCACTGGCACTGGCGCTGGCACTGGCGCTGGCACTGACACCGGCACTGGCGCTGGCACCGGCACTGGCGCTGGCACTGACACCGGCCCCGGCCTCCGAGACCCCCCGTTCCCCCCTCGCCTGGCGTCCTCCCGCCCCCCCTGGTATAGCTCCGCCGCTTCATCCGAAGCCGGAGGCCTTGGCCCCCGAAATCAATCACATCTCCCGGCTCGATCAGACGTTCCGGTGCCTCTTCGGAGGTTGTTCGTCTGGGGTGATGGCAGTTCAACCGAAAGGAGAATGAGCAATGGCTGAATCTACACATGAGACCCAGGAAGCGCCCGAGTTGGCGGCCCTGGGAAGCCCCGACGTCGCGTCGGGTGACCTACCGATTGGCCTACGGGCCCTCATCGACGCCGGTGTCCACTTTGGTCATCAGACCAAGCGCTGGAACCCGCGGATGCGCCCCTACATCTATGGCGCCCGCAATGGGATTCACATCATCGACCTCGACCAGACCGCCGAGCTGTTCAAGCGCGCCTACGCCTTCATCTCGGACACGGTTGGACGCGGCGGGCACGTGCTCTTCGTTGGTACCAAGCGTCAGGCTGCCGAGATCGTCCGTGAAGAGGCGGAACGGGCTCAGCAATTCTACGTGACCGGCCGTTGGCTTGGCGGCACGTTGACGAACTTCCGCACGATGAAAAGCGGCATCGATCGCCTTCGCAACATCGAGCAGCAAGTCGAAGATGGCAGCATCAACTTGCTGCGCAAGAAGGAAGCTCTCTCGATTCGCCGTGAGGCCGAGAAGCTCGAGAAGTACCTCGGCGGCATCAAGATGATGAATGGCCTTCCGTCTGTGCTCTTCGTCATCGACCCGCACAACGAGCACATCGCCGTCAACGAGGCGCGCAAGCTCCACATCCCGATCGTCGCGCTCACGGACACCAACTGCGACCCGGACCTCATCGATTTCGTCATCCCCGGCAACGACGACGCACTTCGTTCGATCAAGCTGATTGCCTCGCGCGTCGCCGACGCCTGCATCGAGGGAGGCCAGCAGCGGCGCGAATTCCTGCAGCACGATGGCGCCCAGGCGCCCGATGCGAGCGGTGAAGGGGTCCACGTCGAGTTCGCCCGCAGGCGCGGCTCCGCTCCCGCAGCTCCCGAAGGAAGAGAATAATGTCCGAGATCAGCGCATCCATGGTGAAGTCGCTTCGCGATCGCACAGGCGCCGGCATGATGGCCTGTCGCGACGCGCTTCGCGAAACCGCAGGCGACGAGGAAAAGGCGATCGAGATCATTCAGAAGAAGGGTCTCAGCAAGGTTGCCAAGAAGGCAGGCGCCATCGCAGGCGATGGTCTGGTTCACGCATACATCCACGGCGCGGGCCGCGTCGGCGTGCTGATCGAGGTCAACTGCCAAACCGACTTCGTCGCGCGTGGCGAAGACTTCCAGCAGTTCGTCCAGGACACCGCGATGCAGGTGGCCGCCGAGAGCCCGCTCTTCGTGAGCGCCGACGACATTCCGGACAACGAGATCCTCGCCCGCACGGCGATCTTCCGGGGCCAACTCGACGAGGAGGCCAAAGCGACCGGCAAGGAAAAGCCCCCAGCGGCCATCGAGAAGATCATCGAAGGCAAGCTCGCCAAGTGGAAGAAGGAGGCCTGCCTTCTCGACCAGGTTTCCATCATGCACGAGGACAAGACGATTCGCGATCTCCTCGAGGCCCTCACGGCCAAACTCGGCGAAAAGCTCAGCATTAGACGCTTCACCCGCTACGAGCTGGGCGAGGGAATTGAAAAAAAGAAGACGGATCTGGCGGCAGAGGTGACTGAAGCGCTAAAAGGCTCTTGAATCATGACGAACGGGGCCAAGCTCACGCGGGTATTGCTCAAGCTCTCGGGAGAGGTGCTTTCCGGTGGACCTACCGGCAAGGCCATCGAGCCTGAGACCCTCAAAGCGATCAGCGAGGAGCTGGCCGAAGTCCACTCCAGTGGATGCCAGATAGGCATCGTCATCGGAGGTGGCAACATCTTCCGCGGCCTCAAGGGCAGCGCCAGTGGGATGGACCGCACCGCTGCGGACCACATGGGGATGCTGGCCACCGTCATCAATGGCATTGCGCTACAGGATGGGCTCGAGAAGGCTGGTGTCGATACGCGTGTGATGAGCGCTCTCGAGGTCAAGGCGGTCGCCGAGCCCTACATCCGTCGCCGAGCCGTGCGCCACTTGGAAAAAGGGCGGGTGGTGATTTTCGTCGCCGGCACCGGCAACCCTTACTTCTCGACCGACACCGCGGCCGCTCTTCGCGCGATGGAAATCCGTGCCGACGCGCTCTGCAAGGCCACCAAGGTCAAGGGAATCTACGACAAGGATCCGGTTCGCCACGAGGACGCGACGATGGTGCGGCGGATCAGCTACGACCGCTTTCTGATGGAGCGGGTAGGGGTCATGGACGCTACTGCGGTCGCCCTTTGTCGCGACAACAATCTGCCCGTAAGAGTCTTCAAGCTGACCGAGCCCGGGAACATTAAAAGGGTTGTCATGGGCGAAGACGTCGGTAGCCTAGTCACGGCGGACGGTTGAGCTCCGCCCGAATCGGGGATAGCCATGCTTGCTGAAACACTACAAGAGCTGGGCACGTCAATCGAAAAGGCGCACGACTCGCTCAAGCGCGACCTCTCGAAGATTCGCGCGGGCCGAGCCAACCCTGGCGTCCTCGACGGCGTTCGGGTCGACTACTACGGCACGCCGACGCCGCTGAAGCAACTCGCATCGATTTCGGTGCCCGAGGCGCGCATGATCGTCCTCAAGCCCTTCGACCGCAGCCAGATGCAGTCGATCGAAAAGGCCATCATGGAGGCGCAGCTCGGCCTCAACCCCTCCAACGATGGCGAGATCATTCGCCTACCCATGCCTCCGCTGACCGAAGAACGCCGCAAGGACTTGGTCAAGGTTGCTCGCAAGGCGGGCGAAGAGTGCAAGGTGGCGATTCGCAAGGCGCGGCACGACGCCAAGGACATGATCGACAGCCTCCAGAAAGAGGGCGAAGTCGGCGAAGACGACGCGGATCGCGCTCGCAAGGAGCTCGAAGACCTCGTCAAAGCTGGCGGCAACAAGGTCGACGAGATTGTCGCCAAAAAAGAGATCGACATCCTCGAGGTGTAGGCCTCGTGTCGGGGCGCCCCTAGAACGGCCGTCCAAAATTGACGTAGAACTGCGCGCCGCCGCCCCGGTCCAAACCGTAGGCGAAGCCGACGCGCAGTGAGTACGGCTGCACGTATCCGAGCGTGAAGTCCATCAGGATCTCGGCGCCCACACCCTTTCGGAACCCGTCGAAGTCCAGCGGACCGAAGTACGCATCGCCCAAGTCGAAGAACAGCAGCCCGTACATTCGGTCGAAGAAGGCCGGCACGGTGCCCGGCCCGCGCAGCACGCGCGTTAGCGGGAATCGATATTCGGTTTGAAGCAGCTGAAAGCGGTCCCCGACGATGGAAAAGGCTGGATAGCCTCGAAGCGCCACCCCCCCGAGCTGCTCGAAGTTCAGGATTTGCTCGATCAGCGACGTATCCGGGAATCCGCCCAGCGAAAACAAGCCTCGTTCGCCGCGGCTATCTTCGCCCGCACCTCCGCCGTAGCGAAACGCGAGGACGTGATGCTGCGCCCAGGGCATCTCGATGAATCGCCGAATGAACCAGGATGCGCGGATGCTCTTGAAGCGACTGCCGATCCCGGGGTGCGCGAAAGTCATGCCGGCCCCGAAGGTGCGACCCTCGGACGGCGTGTAGTCGTAGAGGTGTTGCCGCGCGTCGTTGTACACCCATGAAAGTCCGATGTCCGCGTTGAGACCGGTCGCCGGAACGATGGGCGGCGGGTAGTTGGGGCTGACGGTGCCGTCGAAGCTGGTGAGCGAGCGCGCCCAGGTGAGCCCGTAGCTCGCGCTGATGCGGTTCGAATGAAACGAGCGGGGTATGACTTGAGCAACCGTGAGCCGCCCGCCGTATGCGTCCTCGACGTACGCGCGCCGCTGCCCATTGACGACAAACCCGTTGCGGGGGGTTACTCGCCGAAAGAACGAGATCGAAAGGTCCGGAGGCATGCGGCGCAGCGTGTAGCTGAGGTCCACGTTGACGTAGCCTTCGGTGAGGCTGATGCCGAGCCTGGCATAGATCTCATGGAACTCCGCCGCGTCCTCGCCTCGCGTGAAGATCCCGAGCTGCTGCCCGAAAGCATCCTCTTGCAGATCGAGACCCCAGAACCGCGGATACAGGGTTCGCCCGCCGGCGTAGCGCGTCGAGAGATCTGCAATCATTGCGCTCGCATCGCTTGGTGGGGGCCGATCGTCGATGTACGGTGATGCCGGGCGCCCCGTCTCGGGGTCGAGCTCGAGCATGAAGATGTCGTACCCACGGCTCGTGTAGCCGATGTAAGCGAGCTTGGCGCTGTCGGGTGAGGGCGCCGGTGAGTATGCGCCAGAGACGACGTTGCTGATCTGTGAGACCTCGCCGCTCGCTGGCTCCCACGCGTAGATGTTGGCAATACCGGTTCGGTCGCTCGAGAAGTAGAGCCGACGGCCGTCGGGGGACCAAGCCGGCCCCGTATCCAACGCCCGGTCATGGGTAATCCGGTGGATCTCCCGCGTGCGGAGGTCGATCACCTCGATGTCGCGGTAGCCGCCGGTTCGCCACGCGCTGTACGCCACCTTGCTTCCATCTGGCGAAAAACGCGGCGTGTAGACTTGCTCGAAGCGCGCGCTGTCGACGAGCAGCTCCTGCGTCTCTTCGATGTCGTCGATGTTCGCGATCCACAGGCTTTGGGTGCTCGCTTCATTGCGAACGTACGTGATCGAGCGGCCGTCGGGAGAGATGTCGGGATACCGCGCGCGAAGGCCCCGGGTAAGCCGCTTGCGTTTCCACCCCTTGCCTGGGTCCAACACAAAGAGGTCGTAGAAGCTGTAGACGTTTGTCTTGTATGCGTCGAACGACTCGAAATACAGGTCGCCATTGGGATGCAAAGCCGGGTAGCTCTCGCCGGCGCTTCGCACGATACGTTCGACCCGGTTGCCGTTGTCGAGATTGAGCGTCCGGATTTGCGGATCGCTTCGTCCGTCCCGTGCGTAGTAGATCAGCCGCTCGTCATCCGCGAAGCGCAGGCCGCGCACGGTTTCACCATGGAAAGTGATCCGGCGCCCCTTCGTCACACCGTCTGCACGAACTTCGGCTTCCACCTCGCCGTACTGCTGGCGCATGTCTTCGATCCACATCTGGTAGAGCTCTCCGAAGGTCTTGCCGGTGAGCCGCTTGCCCATCCGGTTGACGCTGAACGGAATCGCCCGACGTCCGTACCATGTCGCCATCTCGCCGAGGATTTCTTCGCCGTACTGCTGAACGAGCCAATCGATGAAGCGCGAGCCGTACAGGTACCAAATGTCACCATGCGGCCAGTAGTCCGTTCGGTTGTTGAGCGTGTCGAAGTGCAAGATGTTGTCTTCGAGAACAGCCATCCGCATGTACATCTCGTACTGCGTCGATCGCATTCGCCCTCCTGCCGTTTCTCTGGACTCCAGGTACGTCGCAATGCCTTCGATGATCCAGCGGGGCTGAAGGAGGTTTGGGGCCCAGACCTTTCCGAAGATCTTGTTGATCACCGCGGGCAGGCCGCCGATGTTATCGGTGTACAAGATGTGAGCGTGCTCGTGAGTCACGAGCACCGTCATCCAGTCATCGAAGTCCCCGAGCACAGACAGGTCGCCCGGCGCGCTCACGTAGAGCCGAATCACGTTGTAGTTCAGCGGAGTGGCACTGCCGTTGGCCGCGTCGATCTCGTCGGTCAGCACGATTTGCACACGCTTTTTTGGCTGATGCCCGAGCAGAGGGGCCATGCTCGCGTTGGAACGTTCCGCGATCGCCAGGACCCGACGGGCCACCAAAGCCAGGGGCTCGGGGTAGCTGACCTCAAAATGCTCGCTTCGGACCGTCCGCCAGCGCCTGGACAGGTCCCTGGTCTGTGCCTCCGCCGGTATCACCCCCAAAAGCCCCAGCAGAAAGGCCATCGCAGCCGCCGCGCGGGCCATCCCTGACTTTCTAGCATGGCGGCTGGCACAACCCATAACCAGCTGTTCGCCCTTTGCTCCAAGCGAAAGGCTTGACCAGATGCCCAGCCAGCTTCTAGCCTTAAACCTGATTCACGTTGGGGTTTCGCTAAAATGGGGATTGAGCGAGGGGAGTTGGTCATCGAAGGTCTGACGTTGCCGTTGGCGCTGCGTTTCATCTCTGGGAAGTACCAGGGCGGGGAGTTTCCTCTGCCCGAGGGCGGGGAGATCGTAATCGGGCGTTCCAGCGAGCTGGACATGGTCCTGGTCGAGGACATGGTTTCCCGACGCCACGCGAAGATCTCCGTCGAGGGCGGGAACATCTTCCTCGAGGACCTCGGCTCGACCAACGGGAGCTTCGTCAACGGCGAGAAGATCTCTCGGACCAAGTTGGGCGAGGGTGACCGAATCCTGATCGGCACGAGCATCATCAAGGTCGTCGCCTCCGATGGGTCTGCCTCGGTGCAAGACGCCAAGGCCAAGATGGATGCAGCCGCTGCGAGCGCACGGCCGTCGCCAGGCAGCACCATGACCGGCTCGATTGCCGAGGTGGCTCTTCCAGACCTGCTTCAACTTTTCTCCGCCTCGAAGAAGACCGGAGTCCTGCAGATCACGACCGAGACCGACGTCGGCTCGATCTACCTCGAAGAAGGCATGGTTCAGTTCGCCGTCGTCAACGGCGACGAATCGGTGCCGCCCGAGAAAGCTTTCTACCGCGTGCTCGTCTGGGACAAGGGCACCTTCGATCTGCTTCCCAAGGTGGAGCGCAGCTTCCCCACGGAGATTAAGAGCAGCGTCGAAGGCCTGCTCATGGAGGGCATGCGCCAGCTCGACGAGATGCGCCGCCTCGGAGACGCGCTCCCGCCGCTGCAAGCGTTTGTCAGCGTGGCCTCGCCCATGCCGCTGCCGCTTCGCGACGCGTCACCTGAAGAGCTCGATATCATGCAGCTCGCGTTCGAGCACGACACCCTCGTCGACATGATGAATCACGCCGGCAAGCCCGACCCGGAAGTCGCCGAGGTCGTCGTTACCCTGCTCGAAAAAGGCTACTTAGTCAGCGACTGAGCTCGCGGACCGCTGAGCCGCGAACCCGCAGAGCGGCCGCTACTACCGAAAATACTGACGTAGAGCGCGATAGGCGTTCGTCAGCGAGCTGTTCAGCTCCTGCGCCGCCTCATGGCGTTCAGGATGCCCTTCGTGCTTCTCGGGGCTGTAGCGCTCGCGCAGTCGCTTGTAGGCGCGTTCGATCTCGGGCCAGGTCGCGCCGGGGCTGAGCTCGAGGTTCGCCAAGTACTGCTGAACGCGCCTCCAACTCGGCTTCGTCTCCGCAGCAGGCGGTTCGCCGCGGCGCCTTGCGCGCTCCTCCAAGAGCTCCTCATCGCTCAGTTTCGCGAGCTTCTTGCCCGAGCGCCCGAATTTCCCGTCGCTCAGCCGCGTCACGAGCCAGCGGCTCCATGCAGGGTCAACAAGCGCGCGAGCAGGTCTTCGGAGTACTTCGTCAGCTTGGTGAATGCGACGCCCATGCCAGGTGGGTCTTCCTCTACGCGAACCACCTGTCCTTCGCCTTCAATCGTTTCGACGTCGTCCATGATCACGGTGAAGGTGAGCTGCACCTCCGTCCCGATCGGCAGCGGCTCTTTGGAACGAATGAAGACCCCAGATCTCGAGACGTTCGTCACGTACTCGTGAACGAACGCATCGAACGACTCGAACTCTTTGTTGATCGTGACCCGCTTCTCGATGCGTTGGCCGTCGTCGTTGCTCATCGCTTGGTCAGTCTCCCGTCAGGTCGAACTGCTCCAGATGATAGTCGTTTCTTGGGTTCAATTCGATACGTCGTTGAAAACGCTGCGCGGCTTCGGCGACCGACGCTTTTTCCTCGCGGTCGAGCATGTCGCAGACGGCCGGGTGGGCGCTGATGACGATCTTGTAGCCGGGAAGGGAGTCTCGCTCGCGCCGCATTTGTCGAAAGATCTCGTGGCACACGGTTTCCTTGGACTGCAGGAGGCCGGTCCCGTCGCAGAAGAAACACGGCTCATACAGCGTGCGCCCGAGGGACTGCCGCGTGCGCTTGCGAGTCATTTCGACCAGTCCGAGCTCGCTGATGCGAATCGCAGTCGTCCTGGACTTGTCGTCCTTGAGGACCGTCAGAAGCGCCTTGAACACCTTCTCTCGATGCGCGTGACGCTCCATGTCGATGAAGTCGAGCACGATCAGACCACCGATGTTTCGGAACAAGAGCTGATATGCGATTTCTCGAACCGCCTCCAGGTTCGTTTGCAGAATCGTCTGTTCGACATCGCGCCCCTTCCCAGTGAACCTCCCGGTGTTGACGTCGATTGCGGTCAATGCCTCAGCCTGGTCAATCACCAAGTGCCCGCCTGAAGGGAGCTGAACTTTGCGCGAGAGCGCCCGAGAGATCTCTTCCTCGATACCGTACTCGTCGAACAGCGGTTCGTAGCCCTCGTAGAGTTGCACGTCGTTCGCGCGCTCCGGCAGGAAGAGCGTCAAAAAGTCCTTGAGTCGCTGGTACTCGCCACGGTCGTCGATGACGATTTCGCTGATGTCTTCGGTGAACAGATCCCGCGCCGACTGAATCACCAGGTCCGGCTCTTCATGGACTAGGGCAGGGGCCTTCTTCACGGCCGCGCGGGCCGTTTGTGTTTGTTCCCAGAGTTGCACGAGGTAGCCGATGTCGGCTTTGAGCTTCTTCTTGGTGAGCCCCTGTGCGAGTGTCCGAACGACCACGCCACCCTGCGGCGGCTTCACCGAGTCGATGACCTCTTTGAGCCTGCGCCGCTCTCGGTCGTTGCCGATACGCTTCGACACCCCGACGTGGTCCACTGTGGGCATGAAGACGACGTACCGGCCTGGGAGCGCAACGTGACTCGTGACCCGAGCGCCCTTGGTGCCGATCGGTCCCTTGGAAACCTGGACCATGAGTTGCTGGCCCTCGTTGAGAAGGTCCCGAATCGGTGTCTTCCGAGAGACTCGATTCATTCGTCCCTTGGAGGCACCCTTCTTGTCGCCTCCTTCGCCGTCCTCCTCAGTGCCCGGCGCCGCCTGGAGATCCTCTACGTGAAGGAAAGCCGCACGGTCGAGACCAATATCGATGAACGCCGCCTGCATGCCTGGCAGGACGCGGGTGACTCGGCCGAGGTAGATGTTGCCGACCGGGGAGCGATGGTGGCGCCGTTCGACGTAGAGCTCGCGGAGCACACCGTCCGCAATGAGACCAACGCGCGTTTCTCCAATGTCGACGTTGATCAAGAGTGTGTTTTTCGCCATTCGTGTTTCCGTATTGAGCGTTCATGGAAATCAGACGCGGCCGACCGAGCGACTTGGCCGGTGGAGCTATTCTGCACAAAAGCGGCCGGCCCGTCGCGGCGTCGAATGCCGTGCGCGCAGGCCCGCCATGGGGATCTCTCGAAGAGCCTAGTTCTTCTCGAAGATCTGCTCGATCGCGGCCTGCGTGCTCTCTTCGGTTACGGAGCGCGCCACGGCGATCTCCTTCACGACCAGATTGCGCGCGGTTTCGAGCATCTTCTTTTCGCCAAACGACAAGGACTTCTCGACTTGCAGCCGATAGAGGTCACGCATGACCTCGGCCACGTCGAACACCGAGCCGGTTTTGATCTTGTCCATGAAACCGCGGTACCGGCGGTTCCAGGTCTGGTTGTCGAATACGACGGGCTGCTCCGCGAGCAGGGAGAAAATCTCTTTGATATCGGTTTCGGAGATCGGAGGCCTGAGCCCCACCTTTTTCGCCTGGGCAACCGCCACGCGGATCCTGTCGTTGTTCTTCGCATCCAGTGGCCGCAGCACGTAGAATTCCATCGTGGCTGTGCCAATTTTTCGTTCCTCGATCGACACGACCTCGGTTACGCCCTGTTTGGGATAGATGGCCTTATCGCCAACCTTGAATTCGTATGTTCCCGCTTGCATCGGGACTCCTTCTGTCGTCAAAAACGTGCCCTTACGCCTGATTGCCAGGCGTTGGGGTTGAACGGGCGCTGCGCAGTGATTATTTCCCGCCTCAGCGTCGCACTTCGCGCGTCCCCGCTCTTTCGGTGCAGCTGAGCAATGGCCCAGCAGGGGCGAAATGTAGTCTCACGCCAGGTGTCGGTCAATGCGATCTCAGGCTCCACGGGTTCGCATGCGATCTGCAGCTTCCGCGTTCGGATCGCGTCTGAGACGACGCGTTATGCATTTTCTTCAGCTTTTCAACCTGGTCTGATAAACAGACGTTTAGCAATAATTACAAGGTGTTGAAGGCCGACGTTGCAAAATTTTTCGCTCAAATAGGGCAAAGTTATGTATAATTCATGTGCGCTTCCGCTTGACACGTGAAGTGACGTGACAATACGGTACGTGCACCTGCAATATTGACCCACCTTGGAGGAGGTCGAAATGGCGACTGCAAAGAAAAGAACAAAGAAGGCCGCAAAGAAGCGGCCAGCTAAGAAGCGTGTGGCAAAGAAGCGCACGACTAAGAAGAAGGCTGCACCGAAG
>Ga0316201_10004345_pt1 | contig 10679 bp, 8 predicted proteins | sample CS6wburrow_MG_FD_204516 | JGI IMG/M metagenome (GOLD analysis project Ga0316201, IMG submission 204516) | Coastal sediment microbial communities from Delaware Bay, Delaware, United States - CS-6 worm burrow | ecosystem: Environmental > Aquatic > Marine > Coastal > Sediment | place: USA: Delaware... | reverse complement strand
GCCTCCTCCCGGACGTTCGAGGTGAATCGGTCGTCGTCGGAAAAAATTCTTCCCGGCATGATGGCGATTCGGTAGGTCTTGCCGCTCGTGGGGACGAAGTCCTCGGAGCGCAGCAGTTGCTTGGCGTAGTCGCTGAGGCGATACCCCTTCCTCTCCAGCCGAACGATCCACTCCTCGCCGGTGGTTCCGTCGCTCGTCACGGTCACGTAGAACAGGCCGCCTTCCTTGACCCATTTCCGCACCACCTCGCGCACCTCGAGCTCGCCGCGAAGGAAGCGACGTGCCCCCTCATATCCACCAAGCTTCTTGACGATGGCGTTAATCTGTCCGATGGTAAGATCTTTCGAAGCAAAGTCCTGACTCATGACTTCCTCCTGCCCTAAACTGGGCCTGCCCATATCCTCTATCCCGAGGTGGGTTTTTCTCGAGCCTGCTAGGCTCTCAGCTCCGCACCATTGCGGTAACGGGTAGATATATCCCATAAATTTGCTATTTTGTCAACCCTGCCGTGCTTAAAATATGGACAAATTATAAATCTGATTGATAATTTGTCCAATTAATGCTATATTTAACTTGTGAAAAGCTAAACCTGAAACGCATGTACATCAAGCGCGAGATGGAAAATAAACTCAAGCCGGCCGCTGAGTCCTTCCCCGTGGTGGCTATCTTGGGACCAAGGCAGTCGGGCAAGACTACTCTGGCTAGGGCAGTGTTTCCAGACAAGAAATATGTCTCGCTGGAGGCACCGGACACGCGTAGCCTTGCCCAAGAAGACCCGCGAGGTTTCCTTGCCACCTATTCCGGCGGCGCGATTATCGACGAAATCCAGAACGTGCCGGAGTTGTTTTCGTATATCCAGGTGATGGTCGACGAGCGCAAAATCAATGGCGATTTCATTCTTACTGGCTCGCAAAACTTTCTCCTGCACGAGCGCGTCAGCCAAAGCCTGGCCGGGCGCGTGTCCATACTCTCGCTGCTGCCTCTATCAATCGCCGAACTCGCCGCACACGACGACCTACCCGAAGACTACGTCCCCCTGATGATGAAGGGGCTCTACCCAAGAGTTCACAAGGAGGACGAAATCGACGACCGCGAATGGTACCGCAGCTACATCCAGACCTACCTGGAACGCGACGTACGCTCGCTGAAGAATGTCAACGATCTCGGCGCCTTCCAAACCTTCGTCCGAGTATGCGCCGGCCGCACCGGGCAGCTGCTGAACCTGTCAGCGCTTGCCAACGATTGCGGTATAACCTACAACACCGCCAAGTCCTGGCTCTCGGTGCTCGAGGCCAGCTTCATCGTCCACCTACTGCGACCGCACCACAGGAACTTTAATAAGCGGCTGACCAAGCGGCCAAAGCTGCATTTCCTGGATACGGGCCTGGCGTGCAACCTAATCGGTATCAGCACTAAGGAGGAGCTCGAGGTATCGACGCTACGGGGTCCGCTCTTCGAGTCGCTGATAATCTCGGAGCTGCTGAAGCACAGCCTGAACCGCGGGATGGCCCCGAACTACTACTTCTGGCGCGACAAGCTGGGGCATGAGGTGGACTGCCTTATCGATGCCGCTGGAAAACTTACGCCGATAGAAATCAAGTCCGGCCGAACGATATCGAAAGACTACTTTAAGGAGCTTAAATACTGGAATGATTTAGCCGAACGCCCCCACGAAGACTCGTTTGTGGTTTATGGCGGCACGGAAAAACAAACGAGGAGCGCGGGGAAAGTTCTCGGCTGGCAAGACGTGTTGAATGTTTTAGCTGACGAATCCTAGCGATGATTCCCTGCCGTTCCCGGCGACACAGTCGGCGACCCCTACAAGGACACCGCCGGCCCGGCCATCAACCCGATGATTAAGATTCTGAACATCGTCGCGCTGCTGGTGGTGGCGATGATGGTGTAGCCTCTCTAAAGACGAAGCGGCAGAGCTTGCCTCTGCCCTCGGCTCCGCGCGGCCCCTCAACGGACCGAGCAGACCCAAAAAGCCGCCCGGCGAGAGCTGGGCGGCTTTTGAGTTGGGGGGATGAATAAAAAGACCCGTCCACATTTCGTGGACGGGCCAAAGGGCAGAAGCAAAGGGTCAGAGCGCGGGGCAGAGGGGCCTAGCGATAAGGACCAGAAGATGCCTGCGGGACGACGAACGCGAAGCCGAAGACACGAGCCCACCTGCCGCCCGGCCTGTCGCAGATCGCGCCCAGCCCGCGGCCGCCGCCGCTGCGGCCCAGCGCGAGCAGACCCGGGACGCCGCCAGAATCCTCGATAGGCTCGTGCATGACCGCGAGCCACCAGAGGCCCATGGCCTCGAGGTCGTCGTCCGACAGGAACTCCCGGAGCAGGCAGGCGACCTCGGGGCTGGGGTCCTCGAGCCCTCGTCGTCCGGCCTCCTCACGTATGTTCGAGGTGATTCGGTCGTCGTCCGAAAAAAGACTTCCCGGCAGGATGGCGATCCGGTAGGTCTTGCCGCTCGTGGGGACGAAGTCCTCAGAGCGAAGCATCTCCTCGGCGTAATCGCTGAGACGATACCCCCTCCTCTCCAGCCGAACGATCCACTCCTCGCCGGTGGTTCCGTCCGAGGTGACGGTGATGTAGAGCAGACCGCCTTCCTCGACCCATTTCCGCACCGCCTCTCGCACCTCGAGCTCGCCGCATCCCTCGGAGCCCGGGGGCAGTATACGCCGATTCTCGATGATGTCCTGCAGAGACGCCATCACCTCCTCGAAGTCGAGCGAGCCCTCGCGCACGCGGCGGTAGAGCTCGTTCTGCCTGCGGTACAATTGTCCAATCTGCTCGTCGGTGACAGTCCTTTCCGTCATGACGAACCTCCTTTCCGGCTCACGGCCGGAGTATTTCCCGAGCCCGCTGGACTCTCGGTCCCGCACCATTGCGGCAACGATATAATATGCCACGAATCAGGCTGTCTGTCAACCTTACTGCGCTTAAAATATAGATAAATTGCTAATCAGATTTACAATTTGTCCAAATAGCCATAAATCGCATCATATTGATACGATTTTTATAGTTAAATGATACAATTTTAAGCTTAGAGTTGTAAGATGGGTATAATTATGATATGATTTTGATAGGTAAATGATACGAATATCTATGACCAAACATCTTCAAAATCAGATAATCAGCTATTTCCTGCGTCAACAGACCGGAAAATCCTCTGAAGTAATTGATTTTCTGCGCGAGCAGGATACTGATGTCGCCGACATCACTATTAAGCGCGCTCTGTCCGCGCTGGCTAAAGACGGCCAGCTGCGAATAGAAGGGCAAGGTCCAGCCACGCGGTATCACCTGACTGCTCGGGGACGACTGACTACCGACATCGATGCGGCCGAATACTGCGCTATCGAACCTGATCAGCGCTACGGGCAGAACTCGTTCAACTTTGAGCTGTTCGAGCAGATGCCGGAGACGATCATTACCGAAAAAGAGCTGGCCGAACTGGACGAGGCGACCAACAAATACGCCGAACGTCTCCGCAACCAATCCGATACGGCCCGCGAAAAAGAACTGGAGCGATATGTCATCGAGCTGTCGTGGAAGTCATCGCAGATCGAGGGCAACACCTACACGATTCTCGACACCGAACGGCTTATCCGAGACGGCATCGAGGCAGCCGGGCATAGCAAAGACGAGGCGACCATGATTCTGAATCACAAAACTGCCTTCAGGGAGATTCTGGAAAAGCGGAACGATTTCAAATCGCTCAGCCGCTACAACCTCGAGCACGTTCACACCCTGCTCACGGCCGACCTCGGCATCGCCACCGGTTTCCGCAGCAGCCTGGTCGGCATCACCGGCTCGCGCTACCTGCCGCTCGACAACGCGTATCAAATCGGCGAGGCGGTCGAGGCGCTGGTCGAGGCGGTAGCCCGACTCCAAACCGGCTACGAAAAAGCGCTGTTGACCCTGCTCGGCGTCAGCTACATCCAGCCGTTCGAGGACGGCAACAAGCGCACCGCCCGCCTGACCGCCAACGCCATACTGCTGGCGCATGGCCTGGCACCGCTTTCATACCGAAGCGTGGACATAGAGCAGTACCGCAATGCCGTACTGGCGTTCTACGAGCTGAACACGCTCCAGCCATTCAAGCGAATCTTTATCGATCAGTATAAGTTCGCCGCAAGTAATTACGCTGTACGATAGGGACACCGCCGGTCCGGCCATCAACCCGATGATCTAGTTGGGGTCAGGTCTTGTATTTCAACATTGACCAGAGCATAAAAGTGAAAATGTTGAAATACAAGACCTGACCCCCTCAAATAAACCCACACGGGGTTGACAAAAACCTGATTTTAAGGTAATATTCAGCGTCAAGATAACATTACCCTATTTTATGGAATGCACGACAAAAAAACTCCCTAAGGGAATGATTGAGCTCACCATCACCGTGGGCCAAGAGGAAATTGCCGGCACGCTCGAAAAGGCGGCCCAGGAAATTTCCAAGGAAAAGCCGCTCGAGGGTTATCGCCCCGGTAAGGCTGGTTTTGAAGCCGTGGCCAAGCGCTATGGCGAACAGGTCGTTTATGAAGCGGCCCTCCCGCAGATCGTCCAACGCTATTACGTTAAGGCGGTCAAGGATAACGATCTGCCGACCTACGGCGAGCCAGAGGTCAACGTCACCAAGCTGGCGGCTGGCAACCCGGTTGAGTTCACCTGCACGGTGGCGCTCATCCCGGAAGTGTCTAACCTGGCTGACCCGGCTGATTTGAAGATTGAATCGACCGAACCCAAGGTCGAGGACAAAGAAATCGACGGCACCCTGAAGGAACTGCAGAAGATGCAGACCAAAGAAATTCGTGCCGCACGCGAAGTGCAGGACAAGGACAAGATCGTGGTCGACATGGACATCAAAAAAGATGGCGTTGACATCGAGGGCGGCCAAGCCCGCGATCATGGCATCTACCTGGACGAGGACTACTACGTCCCCGGCCTCAAAGAGCAGGTGGTCGGCATGAAAGAAGGCGACACCCGCGAATTCAAACTGAAATTTCCTAAGGATCATTTTCAGAAAATGCTGGCCGGTTCCGAAGCTGAGTTCAAGGTGACCGTCAAGGAAATCTACGAACTGCAGCACCCGGAACTGAACGATGACTTTGCCAAGTCGCTCGGCCAGGAAAGCATGGCTAAGATGCGCGAACTGCTGGAAGGCAACATCCTGAAGGACAAGACCCAAAAGGAACAGCAGCGTATCGAGGGTCAGATTCTGGAAAAGATGGTTGCTAAGTCTCGCTTCGGCGACATTCCGGAGCGCATGATCAACACCGAAGTTGATCGCATGATGCATGAACTGCAGCACAGCGTGGCCGAACGTGGCCTGAAGTTCGAGGACTACCTGCAGAACATCAAGAAGACCGAAGAAGAGATGCGCCTGGAGTTTGCCAAGCAAGCCATGGACCGCGTCAAAGTTGCGCTGGTGGTACGCGAGTACGGCCTGCGTGAGAAGGTCGAAGTCAACGACAGCGATGTTATGAAGGAAGTCGAGACGCTGATCAACCACTACGACAAGGATCCAGAAGCCCAAAAGACTATCCAAACCGAGGAGTATCAGGATTACATCCGCACCAACCTCAAAAACCGCAAGGTGGTAGAAATGCTCCGCGAGAAAGCGAACGTAGTTACTAAATAACAACCAAAAAAGACGCTCAGTGATGGGCGTCTTTTTATTTCCTATTTCCTACCTGTCTGTACTTGGGGTCAAAAAGGACAAGTAGGAGCCTACCTGTCCTTTTAGGGGGTAAGTACAGACAGGTAGTTTGACCCCCCAGTACAGACAGGTAACATATGTATATATGAAAATTGGAGCCCATGTATCGGCGGCGGGGGGTGCGCATAATGCCCCGCTGAATGCTGCCAAGTTGGGACTGGAATGCTTTCAGTTCTTTAGTCGGCCGCCACAGGGTGGGCCGGCGCCGGAATTGACGGCGGAAATTGTTGATCAGTTTCAGGCCAACTGCCAAGAAAATAGTTTGAGCGAATGCTACATTCATACGCCGTATGTTTTGAATCTAGCTTCAGACAAAGAGGATGTCCGCAAACGAACCGCTGGCATCATTCGATCGGATCTAGATCGCGCCAGTCTGCTCGGCGTAACGGCGGTTATGACTCATCTTGGTAGCGCTAGCAAAATCGGCGACCAAAAGTTGGGCATAAAATTGGTGACCGAGGGTATGAAACGAATATTGGACGGCTACGATGGTACAGCCCAGCCATTGATGGAAATTTCGGCCGGAGCCGGCATGGTAATTGGTGATACTTTCGAAGAGTTGGCAGAAATTTTGACTGGCACTGACGACGAACGAGTCGGAATCTGTTTCGATACCGCCCATGCTTTCGCTTCTGGATATGATTTAACTAGCGAAGCGGCAGTTCAAAAAACATTTAAGCAATTCGATGAAATAATAGGCCTTAATCGACTGGTTTTAACGCATGCCAATGATTCTAAAGTCGAAATAGGCACCCATAAAGATCGCCATGAACATATCGGCGACGGCCATATTGGACTACCTGGCTTCCGCGCCTTACTCGCCCACCCAAAATTTGGCCAATTAAACTTTATTTTGGAAACGCCGGCCGATGCAGTCGAAAAAGATATCGCGTTATTAAAAAAGCTGCGTCAGGAAATTTAGTAGCCTATATAATATGGAAGATAAAATCATTGAAGTGCTAGTTAAGGCTGGAGCACGCGAAAGAAGCGTTAGTAGTAACGAGGACGGCACCCTGACAGTAAAAACGACTTATCCGCCAGAAAAAGGCAAAGCCAACCGTGATGTAATGGCTTTGGTTGCTGAATACCTAAAAATCTCTAAATCTAGGGTAGAAATGGTCAGTGGGCACACTTTTACTAGAAAGCGCCTTAGGATCGTTGGCTAAATAATCCACCATTTTTCGGCAAAATAGCCACAGTTTATCAACAAGTTAGAGCTGTTAAAAAACGCCTGTCAAATTTACTGAAATATATAGCGTTACAATAAATCAACCAAACAAAAAAGAGCTAATATTAGCTCTTTTTTAACTACTATATTTCATCTACGCCGCCACGACTCCAAGGATTACAGCGTAAAACCCGCCAGCCAGCCAACCATAATCCACGAGTTATCCCAAGCTTATCAACAGCCTGATATCCATAAGAAGAACAAGACGGATAATACTTACAATAACCATGCGGAAAATATCGTTTCAACCACGAATGATCCGGCGATAAAGTCTTTTGATAAGCTAAAATAAGCCCTAAAATGGGCCAACGTGGGATTCTAACAATAATTCGCCAAATATTTCTCATTATTTCTCTAGTTCTGCTTTCTGAATCAATCGCTCGGCAGCGGCCTCTAATTCCTTAAAACCCATCTCTAAAACCTCTTTTCTAGCTAAAATCGCAATATCTAACCCCGGCTTTAAAACCTCTAACCGCCGACCAAAAATAGTCCGCAAACGCCGACGCACCTTATTACGCCGCACCGCCTTTTTATGAACCTTGGTCGAAATTACAAAACCTAACCGGGTTAAACCTAACTTATTTTGCCCAACCTTAGCACTAATTCCTTTAGAATGAAAAATCTGCCCCTTTTTAAACAAATGGGCAAAATCCGCTTTAGTTCGTAATCGATTTTCCTTCGGAATCATATACACCTTCTATATATTATATAGAATACCAGAAATCCGCGTTTTCAGACGCGGATTTGGGGTTTTGCGATTTTAGACCGTCAGACTCTTACGACCCTTGGCCCGACGACGACTCAATACGGTCCGTCCACCGGGGGTGCTCATCCGAGCGCGGAAACCATGTGTCTTGGCCCGCTTCCGAGTCTTCGGTTGGTATGTTCTCTTGGGCATAGATACGTATCATTGATTGCTGAACCATCATGCCATACATCAATAAATAATGCAACCCCCCTAGGGAGAACCGAAGATTCGATACCTGTTCCAGAATCTTCGGTCACTGCCTAATCTTGACAGAAATCTTGATTTATCCACAAAAGATATGCACAATTCATACACATTGGGACAACATTGAACCCTTTTCAATATATCCACAATTAACTAGACTAAATCTCGTTGAAATCATTTAACTGTCGCGCCAAACATTATGAATACGCACGAACTCTGGCAAGCGGTATTGGGTGAACTCGAGCTTTCGCTCAGTAAGGCCAATTTTACCACCTGGTTCAAAAATACTTTTATTTCTTCGCTTGAGGAGGAACGGGTCGTGATCAGCGTACCGAACACCTTTACCAAAGCCTGGTTGGAGAAGAAATATAATCCGAACATTCTGACATCAATCCAAACCATCAGCTCTCTGCCCGTCAAAGAGATTGTATATAAGGTAGATGTTCGCCCGCCGGTCAAACAGGCGGTGGTCCAAGGCATCGGCAGTTCCGGCTATCAACCAGAGCCGCAACCGGTTCCGACTCCCGGCAGTTTCAAAAACATGGACATGCCGATGACGAGCAATAATCCCGGCGTTAGAACTGCGGACGATACCGGAAATACCACACAGTCATCGGAAGGCAAAATCAACGACAAGTATACTTTCGACGCTTTCATCGTCGGAAAAGGCAGCGAACTTGCGCACGCAGCAGCGGTCGCGGTCGCCGAAAATCCCGGCACCAAATATAATCCGCTGTTCATCTACGGTGGCGTTGGTCTCGGTAAGACCCATCTGGTGCAAGGCATTGGCAACTCGGTCAAAGCCCGCAACCCAAAAGCCAAGATCCTGTACGTCACCTGCGAGCGCTTCACCAATGATTTCATTCACGCGGTCAAAAGCGGTCGCGGCAAAGACTTCAAAGAAACCTACCGCAACGTGGACCTGCTGATTATCGATGACATTCAGTTCCTGACCGGCAAAGACGGCACCCAAGAAGAGTTCTTCCATACTTTCAATGCCCTGCACCAGGCCAACAAGCAGGTTGTCCTTACCTCGGATCGCCCGCCGAAACAGATTCCGGCCCTGGAGCAGCGCCTGATTTCCCGCTTCGAGTGGGGTATGATGGCCGACATTTCCAGCCCGGACTACGAAACACGCATCGCCATTCTGGAAACCAAGTGCCGCGAGCGGAACTATGACCTCGACCCGAACATCATCAGCTTCATTGCCGATACCGTTCAGTCGAACGTCCGCGAGCTAGAAGGCGCCCTCAATAAAATCATCGCCTACCACCAGTTCAAGAACTCGCGCCCGACACTCGAAGGCGCCCAGCAGTTACTGTCGAGCTTCGGTCCGGCCCAAACGCAACGAAACGTCACCCCCAAGAACCTGATCCAGACCGTCGCCTCATATTTCGACGTTACGGTCGCCGACATGATGGGCCGCTGCCGCGAAAAGCGCCTAGCCTTCCCGCGACAGATCATCATGTACCTGATGCGCGAAGAACTCCGCTCCTCATACCCGACGATTGGCAACGAGCTCGGCGGACGCGATCACACCACGGCCATGCATGCCTACGACAAAATCCGCAAAGAGATCGAAAAGAACAGCAAGCTGCAATCCGACCTCGATCAGATCAAGCAGAGACTGTACACATAGTAGTGTTAATAACTCGAAATCCTGTTGATGACCTGGGGTTAACCATGCGGGTAACCCCGCGGATAACATGGGATGAAGTCGTGGACGGACTGTGAGGTCGGTGTGAATGAAACGTGAATGAATCATCCACATATCCACGCTGGGATAACTCTTCCACTGGTTTGACCCAAACATTCCCCCACGAACTCCACAGCACCTTTCCAAAAAATTTCTCTTAACAGAGAAATTTTTTGTCCGCTATCCCCACTATCCACTGCCTTACTACTACTATTACTACAGAATTATATAAATATATAAATAATTAATTACCGTCATGAAATTCTCTTGCACACAAGAAAATTTACGCCAAGGATTAGCGATCGTCAGTCACATTGCCAATAAGAGTGTGAATCTTCCGATCCTAGAAAACGTCCTCATCAGAACAGAAGAGGGTGGTTTGAAATTCATGGCGACCAATTTAGAAATCGCTGTCAGCTGCAACATTCGTGGCAAGGTGGAAAGCAAGGGTGAGTTCACCGTGCCTTCCAAGCTCTTAGCTGACTATGTCACCTTGCTACCCAAAGAGAGAGTTGATGTTGATCAGACCGATAGCGCATTGACCGTGGCCTGCGGTACATACCAAACTCGATTAAACGGCATTGGTGCCAGCGAGTTCCCTCTCATTCCGACTGTCGAGAGCGATCGCAAGTTTGCAGTCAAAGTGAATGACCTGCGCAAGGCAATCGGTCAGGTGAATTTCGCAGTAGCTGCCAACGAGTCGCGTCCGGAAATCAGTGGTGTGCTTTTCAAGTTTAGTAATGCCGATGGTGGTATGCAGTTGGTGCTGGCCGCAACGGATAGTTATCGCCTGGCTGAAAAGACAATTTCGGTATTGAAGGATGACAGCAGTAAAATCGAAGATGACCTGTCAGTGATCGTTCCGGCCAGAGCGGTTTCGGAAGTGCTGCGCATTTTGAGTGTCTTTAAAGATGCGGTCGACAATCCAGAGAAGCTGCAAATTGTAGTGGCTGATAATCAGATAATGTTCAGTTATGGCGATGTTCAGCTGGTGTCGCGCACTATTGAGGGTAAGTACCCAGATTATCGACAGCTTATCCCCGAAAGTTTCGAAACAGAGACCAGTGTTTCTAAAGATGATCTTTTG
>Ga0316201_10004344_pt1 | contig 10679 bp, 7 predicted proteins | sample CS6wburrow_MG_FD_204516 | JGI IMG/M metagenome (GOLD analysis project Ga0316201, IMG submission 204516) | Coastal sediment microbial communities from Delaware Bay, Delaware, United States - CS-6 worm burrow | ecosystem: Environmental > Aquatic > Marine > Coastal > Sediment | place: USA: Delaware... | reverse complement strand
TCTCAGGTGGCACGCCCAAGGCGGCAGCAGTTTCTGTAACGGGAAAAAATTCGCTACGAAGGGTACACGAGTCACCGCTTTGTTCGATACTAGGGATTCGGCAACGATTTGCTAAATAGCGTCAATGTTAGCATCAGTTAAAATAATCATGTAAGTTCCACGACGATTTACCGACAGCGCAAGCCCAAGCAGCATCGGGCACGGGAGCGTTGTTCGGTGCGTGCAGACACCGCATCGCCGAAATCCCGATCGAATTCGACCGTACTGTTAGGAGACCAAGATGCTCAAACCCTCGCTGATAGGCAGCGCACTGATTGGCGCGATGTTCGCCCCGCTGCTTCACGCCGAACAGGCGCCTGCCCCGCAGGTCCAACAAAGCCAACCCATCCAGATTCCGACCTGGATGCTGCAACAGGCAGCCAAAGGTGCCGAGATACCGGCATGGGTCGAGCAGCGCCGCGCCGAGTTGAGCGCCGGCAGTGCGCCGCAGGCGCCGGCTGCTCCACAGCCTCCTGAAGCACCGGGTGCACCGGCCATGAATCTCCAGGCGCCGGCACCGGCCACGAGCACCGAGATGCGTCCGCAGGCACCCGCCGCACCGCAGAAACCTGAGATGGCCGTCGCCGCACCGGCGCGTCCCGAGCTGCCGGCCTGGGTCAAGGAAAACGTCCCGCAGATGCCGGCACGCCCGCAGGCGCCCGCCGCACCCGAACGCCCGTCCGCCAGCGCTCCGAATCGCCCGGCGGTACCGGACTGGGTCATCGAACAGCGTTCACAGATTGCAAAACCTGCAGCGCCGGCAATGCCGCAGCCGCCGGGACTGCGCGATGTTCCGGCGGCACCGGAAATGCCGTCGTGGGCCCAGGAACAGCCATCGCGCATGGCCGTGCCGGCCATGCCTGAGACCCCGGCAGCACCTGAGACTCCGGTGCTGCGTGATCGGCCGATGGCGCCGCCGGCCCCGGAAATGCCCATGCAATCGGCCGAGGTGGTCCCGCAGATGCCGCCATTCCAACGGTGGCCGGCACCGGTTCATCAGCCCTGGGGCGGCGTGCCCTACGGCGGCGGCTGGGGACGTCCCTACGGTGGCGGCTGGGGCAACAACTGGATGCCCTGGGGCAACAGCTGGGGCAACAATGGCTGGGGCAATAACGGTTGGGGCAACAACTGGATGCCCTGGGGCAGCGGTTGGGGTAACAACGGCTGGGGCAACAACGGCTGGGGTAACAACAGCTGGTTCCCGTTCGGCAGTGGCTGGGGCGGTAACGACTGGAACGACGGATACGGCAGCGGCTACGGCGACACCTGGGGCAATACCTACGGTGACGGTTCCGGTGATGCTGCCGGCGACATCGACTTCAGCTTCGCACTGAGCGGCCGCGCCAGCGGCGACATGCGTGGTCGCGGTACCGGCGATGGTTACGGCTACGGCAATACCCGCGGTTATGGCTACCAGGGTTACCACCCGTACATGATGCCGGCGCCGATGCCCATGCCCATGCCCATGCCGGCGCAACCGGCCGAGGAAGCAGGCCCGGCCGACGGTGACAGCGACGGCGTCGCGGACACCAGCGACCTGTGCCCGGATACCGCGGAAGGTGTTGCCGTCGATGCACTCGGTTGTGACGATGCGGCGCGTATCGTGTTGCGCGGTGTGAACTTCAAGACCGATTCGGCCGAACTGACCGCCGAGTCGCTGTCCATACTCGATGGCGTCTCAGAGACCCTGTCTGCACACCCGGAGATCAAGGTGATGGTTGCCGGTCATACCGACAGCGATGGTGAAGATGCCTATAACAAGGACCTGTCGCAGCGACGCGCACAGAGCGTTGTCGACTACCTGGCCGACAACGGCGTCGAGCGCGATAATATGATCGCCAAGGGTTTCGGCGAGGAGCAGCCGATCGCCGGCAACGATTCAACCGAAGGCAAGGCGGAGAACCGCCGTGTCGAGCTGAACCGGCTCTGACGCCAGCGGTACGACAACGGTGGTACCTGGGGAGGGGGAAGTCCCCTCCCCGTCCATTGACTGCCGGCAGCCGATCAGGATGACAACTGCCGTTGAGGATTGGTGAACAAGGCGCAGCACTGGCTGCGCTTTTTTTGTGCCCGACATGGCGCGCCGGACTGAATCGCCCGATCAGGCCCGGCAATCGCCTGGTCCGCCGGGCAGAGCTGCCGGCGGCATCGGGATTGTGCACGTCGATGTCTTGCGGCCCTGTCGCTGCGACCTGTTTGTCATAAGCGCTGTCGTCGAAGGCGATGCGTCGCAGATCGACAGTCCTGCCATTCGTACCCGGCACAGGGCACGCATCGTCGACGTGCCACAGCGCCCTCCTGACGTCTTTGCCGTGACGGCCCATCAAAGATCACCGTGTTACCTGCTGCGCGCCGGCGCATCTGGCGCCTCTCAGCTGCAAACCCTCTCGCAACAACGCGCGGCGCTGGCAAGCGCCGGGAACCGGCCCTGATCTCATGCCATTTGCACACCAGTCGCCTGTTGATCTGGCGGAATCTGACTGGGCTTCTCTCTGGCCCGGATGTTCCCCGGCAGTCACCCTTGCCTACCGGACAGCGGCAAGAAGCTGCCGGCAAGCACGGTTCAAGCGAACGAGGTTCTGGTCGCTACACAGCGCATGGAAAGGAAACAGACTGCGCCTCTTTGCACCGGCACACACCAGGCGGCTGCGATGCAGCGGTTTCCCCCGGCAACAGCAGGTACGGTTCTGGCGCAGTAATTGCAGATTGATCTGCGATCAGTGAAAACGTCGAGCCCTTGACGCCGGCCGCCGGTGCCAGGGGGCGAACAATCAGGCCAATGAATGAGTAAGAGCTGGCGCGACATCATCATCCAACCCGATGCCTCGGTTCACCAGGCATGGGAAGTCATCGACCGGGGCGCGATGCAGATCGCCCTGGTTGTCGATGCCGGCGGCCACCTGGCCGGTACCGTGACCGATGGCGATATCCGCCGTGCCGTGCTGCACGGCAAGGGACTGGATATTCTGATCACCGAGGTCATGAACGCCAACCCGACCACGGGCCTGGCCGAAGAAACGCACGACAGCTGGCAGCGCACCATGCACCGCCATTCGCTGCGTCACCTGCCGATTCTGGATACCCAGGGATGCGTCGTGGATCTCGTTCAGTACAGCATGCCGCTCGAACCCGAGCGCACCACCCCGGTGGTCATCATGGCCGGCGGTCTCGGCACGCGCCTGCGGCCGCTTACCGACGCGACACCGAAACCCATGATCCCGGTCGGGCCCAAGCCGGTGCTCGAGACCATCATCGAGAACTTCGCCGACCAGGGCTTCGTCAACATCTACCTGTGCCTGAACTACAAGGGCGAGATGATCCGCGCGCACTTCGGAGATGGCCGACGTCTGGGCGTGAACATCACCTACCTGCAGGAAGACCGCCGCCTGGGCACGGCCGGTGCACTGAGTCTGCTGCCCGAACGTCCGCAGGAGCCGGTCATCGTCATGAACGGCGACCTGCTGACCAAGGTCGATTTCGTGCGTCTGATGAACTTCCACAACCAGCAGGCCTTCGTCGCCACTATGGCCATGCGCGAATACCAGCAGCAGGTGCCCTACGGCGTGCTGAAGATCGGCGACGGCTACGTGGTCAACGAGTTGGTCGAGAAACCGATCGAACGCTATTACGTCAACGCCGGCATCTACATCCTCAATCCCACAACATTGGATCTGGTCCCCGATCAGAAGTTTTACGACATGCCGACCCTGTTCAACTCGCTGATGGACAAGGGCGAGAAGGTCGGCGGCTTTCCCCTGCGCGACTACTGGGTCGACATCGGCCGAATCGAGGACCTCGAACGCGCCAGCGCTGAATTCACGGAGATGTTCGGTTGATCGACGGCCTCAGGGTATTGGCCATCGTACCCGCACGCGGCGGCTCCAAGGGCCTGCCGCGCAAGAACGTCCTCGATCTGGGCGGGCGGCCGCTGCTCGCCTGGACCCTCGCAGCGGCGCAGGCTTCGCGCTATCTCGACCGCTGCGTCGTCTCGACCGATGACGAGGAGATCGCCGCGGTGGCCCGCGCGCACGGCGGCGACGTGCCGTTCATCCGTCCGGCCGAACTCGCTACCGATGCCGCGAGCGCACAGGACGTGCTCGAACATGCACTCAGGCAACTGCCGGGATTCGGCATTGTCGTGATCCTGCAACCGACCTCGCCGCTGCGTAGCAGCAACGATATCGACGGCGCCATCGAGACCCTGCAAGAACACCATGCACCCTCATGTGTCAGCGTCGTCGAGCCGGGAAAGAGCCCCTACTGGTCTTACCGTGTCGATGAAAACAATCGACTGACACCGCTACTCGACCCGGCATTCAGTCGCATGCGCCGGCAGGATCTGCCGCAGACGTACGTGCTCAACGGCGCCGTCTATGCCGCACACACGCAATGGCTGCTCGACAATCGCGGTGCACTGGGTGACGGCACCGTGCCCTATGTGATGCCGGCCGAGCGGTCGGTCGATATCGACAGCGCGTTTGATCTGGAACTGGCGGCCCTGTATCTGCGTTATGACAAGGCATCCTCGGCGGCCTGAACCCAGCCCCTAACGTCGGTGAATAAGGCGATGAGGCGGACGTACAGAAGCGGTCTGGCGTGGCAGCAGCAGTTCAACCGCAATCGGCCGCGATGCTCCTCATCGTCGCTCACGACCGTGCTTCCCCGCTGGCTCGGCGACGTAAAAATCAGGAACCAGGCGGCGCCGACGAACCCAGCGTGTTCCGTAATACTTCCATCAACACCTTGGCGTCGTGATCCCAGCGCTTGTCAGAGAGCTCGTGAGCGTTCCGGGAGCGGAGCTCGTAAAGCTCTTCCGGGAGGTCCTCGATCTCTGGCATCGATGCGCCACCGACGAGAACCGGCACGACCGTGATATCGCGCTCGAGCGCAGTCGCCACCTCAGTGCGTACCCAGTCATCTGCGTTCATCAGCCGCGCTACTCCATCATGGCCTTTGACCGTCGACCAACTCGGGCCGATCATGACCAGCATCATGGAACTTGTCGCAAGCGCCCTGTCCAGCACGTCGGGAAATCTGTCGCCGGCGGCGATGTCGTCCAGGTCGACAAATATCGAATCACGATGGAAATGATCGGTCAGGTAGTCGTACAGTCGTCCCGTGTAGGCCGCCGTGTCGGAGCGGCGATAGCTGATAAAGACGCCGGTATCGAGCTTGGCACCGGGCATCCGCACGTAGGGCTGCTCGCCCTGCGGAGGCTCGACGAGACTGCTGTCGACGTACCCGAGCGATGAGTTCAACAGGCGGAACAGGAGATTCTTGCCGAAGTAAGCCAGTACGCCCATCAGGATCAGCGTCAGGATCAGGTAGGGTTTTTTGTCCGTGGGTGGCGTGAAAAAGACCACCAGTCCAATCCAGAATGCGCCGAAGAACAGTTGCGAACCGCGATTGTTGCCCGTCGGCCAGAAACCGTGGCTTGCGAACCGCGCCGCCAACGCCCTTATTTCCTCGCTCTTGGGTTTGATGCCGAACGGCCAGCGATCCGGTGAAATGAACTCTCGAAGGTAGCTCGTGATGGTGCGGCTTGCGCGCGCGCTCCCGCCAACGGGCAGGCGTGGCAGCAACTTGACGAGCGCCGGCATGGAAACGACCAACAGCGCGGCCACCCAGCCCAAGGCGAGGATCGTCTGGCCCACCGTCGGCAGGATGGAGTTTGGATCCCGCACCAGTTGCTCCCAGGTCGGGGCATACACGAAACGGGTCACGAGCATCAATAAGCCACCTGACATGAGCAGTATTACCTGCGTATTGAATGCGTTGTTCGCTTCGCGGAAGCCGAAACACCGGTCGTCGTCGGTGAGATCGATCTGGAAATAGTTCGCCTCCTGCCCATCGGGTACCCAGCGACGTTGATAGATACGGCTCAGGAAGAACAGGTTGTGCGCCAGCATCAGAAAGCCCATCGCAAACGCCACGACGACGACGGCAAACTGCACCGAGTAGGCAACGAGCACGAACGCCAGGTTGACCTGCGGCGATATGTCGTCGAAAAGATATATCACGGTCCAGTCGATCTTGTCCGGCGGGCAATGCCTTAAATACTGATGAACAATCAGTGCCCACATATCCAGTACCTGAACCGTGATCGCGGCGAGCAACGTCGCCCATGCAATGCGCGGCGACAGAATTGACCTTCGAAGCGCCTCGTAGACGTGCTTTTGGCCGGCCTCGGTGTCGAGCAACTCGAGGATCGGTGGTCGCACGGACGGCGGCCATGGTTCGAGTACCGGTACTATTCTCCCCATCGCCCAGCGCAGCAGCCACAGCAGTCCAGGCAGAATGATCACGAGTGACGTGAAATTCAGGGCTTGATCATAGTAGATTTCCGTGTCCATCGTCCCTTCCATGACCCAGGACAGTACGAGCGGAAATGCCGCTAACCCGAAGGCATAGAGGTAATCGACCTTCTTGCGCTTGTCCAGCAGGCGCAACATGAACCACGAAGTCTTTGGCGGCATTGCTGTCACGAAACAGGCTCGTCATCCGGCCGTACAACGGCAGTGACTGGAAGCTGGCGCATTGGTCGTACCCTCATGCCCGAGGCAATTCGATTGATGTGCAAGGTATCTGCATTTTGCCGGCCAGGTCGAATAACCGCAAAACGACGTCGAGAGCGTTTGCATCGACTATACCGCCCGCACGGACGGCGGTCTCCCTGTCTCGTCAGCGGCCAGATCCGTGCGCCTCGAGAGATCAAGGAAGCGATCAAGGGTTCGGCGTCGTCGAGAGTCGCGATGGCCGGTTGGTCCGGCAGATGCAAGAGACACGTGAAACAGACTCTCTCCTGGCACGAATCTGGATTCGGCGAAAAACGGCCAAGGCCATCAAGATTCCGGTCCGGAACAAGGGTAAAGGGGTCGGGGGAAAAGGGGTCGGTGACAAATGAGAATGGTTTGTCACCGACCCCTTTTGCCCTTTGCGTCATACGGCGGGCGCAGCCGGAACAACGCGCCGACATCATCCGCCACCGTGACTAGTTCACAAGAATTGGGTGAAGAACACGCCATGGTGGCGTTCCCGTTCGGCGTAGCCTTTTCATGGACGGCTGCAATAACGCGGCTGCACCCATTGAGAAAGGAGAGACCAATGACGAAATTGAAAAAACTGTCCCGGGCTGAGCTTGCTCAGGTGTCCGGAGGTGCCTACAAGACGATGACCCTGCAACTCGGCAGCTGGGGCCGCCAGTCCGCAGCCCTGCCACCTTTCGGCGGTGGCATACCGGGCGGCCCTCTGGCAGAGGCGGCGTTCAAATATTGCGTTGATCACCCCGGAGCATGCAACAACATCCCGCCCACCCAGCCACGCGACTGACTCCTGGCTGCGCCCAGCCCATTGACACTTCGCTGCCGGGGTCACCCACCGCAGATGGAGCAGGGCTGGGCGCCTTTACCGCCGCGGAGCATGCACGCCTCGTCGCTCATCGGGCGCTGAAGCGCCGCGGATCGCTGTGCATTTGTCTGGATATCAGCAGACGCCAGGGACGAAAGTCCGGATTGGGTCGTTTCCGGTTGTCAGACTCAATCCTGCCAACCTGCAAATTTCCACCCTTGTCGCGGCGCCGACGAGCGTTTCTTGCCTGTTGGGCGCCGTCATCGGGCCTGACTGGCCCGAGCGTCCATTTTAGAGATCCCGAACAGGCCGTGCCATGCGTTTTTCTAACGTACGCCGCAGGCAGCCAGCAGACAAGACAGCGCACCCTGTACCAGACTCTGTCGAGATTCTTTTCTTGGCAACCGAGGTATGTTTCAGGGACATGCCTGCCGACATGGATCCCGGTACTGCAGCTGACTGATGGTCCCGCAACGTCGCGCCAAAGCCCGCCCCTGTCGCTGTAGAAATCCAACCCGGCGTGGCCATATACAGTGGCGAATATTGGCCAAGCGTGGCTCCGCTCGTCATGCGATTCACGGATAGCGCGAACCGGACCTGAACCGCCAGCGGCAAGCTGCGGAAGAAACCCAGGGGCAATCTGCGATACGACGCAGGCGGCCTCCACCATCCTCCGGCCGCCAAGCCATCAGCGCAGATAGTTGAACAGGCTCAGATCCTGAACCTTGATGAAGGCCTGCTGCGAAGCCTGCAGCGCGGTGAGCTGTTGATTGAAGCGGCTGATCGCCTCGGCATAGTCGAGATCTTCGAGCGTCGAACGCACCTGTGCGGTGGCCAGGTCGAAGGATTCGTTGGCCTGCTTCTGATCGTCGATAGCGTTCAGGCGCGCGCCGATGCGTGCGCGCGTGTTGAACAGGTTGGTGAATGCCGTGTCGATGTCGGTCATGGCATCGGTGTAGCCGTTGCCGCTCTCGAGCGTGGTCGCCAGATTGTACAAAACCTCGCCGACATTGGTCGTGCCGCCGGCGGCGGCCGCGAACTCCATAAAGATGCTGCCCGGATCGCCGATTGCCACCTCGCGGCTGTCACCGATCTTGACGGTACGCTGGCCGGTATCGCCGTTGTACGTAAAGTTGCCGTTGCCATCGTGACTCATCGGCTGGGTCAGGCTTTGAAAGCCGGAGAACACGTACTCACCGTTAGCATCGCGCGAGTTGGCCAGCTGCAGAAAGTTGCCCATGTGCTCGCGCACCTCGGCGGCGACCGAGTAACGGTCTTCGTCGCTGAGCGTATCGTTGGCACCGCGCACGGCCAGTTCACGCACCCGCTGCAGCAGGTTTTCGATACCCAGCAAGGCCGTCTCTTCCTGATCCAGCCGGGCGATCGCGGTGTCGGCATTGCGCTGGTACTGGGCGAGTCGCTGCTGCGCCTCTTTAAGATCGAGCACGCGCACCGCCGCCGAAGGATCATCCGACGGCCGCAGTATGCGTTTGCCGCTGGCCAGCTGCAGTTCGGTGTCGCTGACCTCGCGTTGCTTCTGCAACATCGCGTCAACGCTCTGCTGAAACAACTGTGATGTCGAGATTCTCACTGTTACCTCCTCACGGCGCTAAGCAGTGAATCGAACAGGCTATTGGCGACGCTGATGACCTGTGCCGCGGCCTGGTAGGCCTGCTGAAAACGCACCAGGTCGGCCGCCTCTTCATCCAGGTTGACGCCGGAGACCTCGGCCTTGGCCGATTCGGCCTGGCCCAGCAGGTGCTCCTGCACCATGGCATTGTTCTCTGCCTGGTGGGTCTTGGTGCCGACATCGGCGATCAGGGCTCCATAGGTATTGGCCAGCGTAGCCGTACCCCCCATCATCAGATTCTCGGTCTGCAGATCGGCCAGGCGGCGTGCATTGCGGTTGTCGCCGACGCCACCGGCGTTGTCGGCCAGCGTGAAGGTATCATTCGCTGCCGGGTTGCCGGTCATCTCGAAATCAAAGATGCCAAGGCCGGGAATGCTGACCCGGTAGTTCTGCCCGCTCGCATACGCCACGCTGGCGCCCAGACCGTTGCCGTTGGCATCGACGAACTGGGTGCCGGCAGGTGCGCCGGTAATGGCCAGCTGGTTGGTGGCCAGGTAGGTCATCGTGATCGACGACGGCACAAGGGTCGACAGCATCGCGTTGCCGGTCCGCGTCGTCAGTGCGCCGCCGCCGATGGAGCCGGTGCCGGCATTGGCGCTGGCTGCACTGCTGCGCACCGGTTCAGCGGCGGCGATGTCGCGTTCGTTGGTGATCAGCATATCGATGCCGGATGCGCCGGCGCGGGTCGGCCGTATGCGGTAGCTGTCACCGGCAACCCCCGAACCGATGACGATGCTCATGCCGTCAGCAACAAACGGGTTGCCCGCCGTGCCTGCGCCGGTCAGTGCAAGCGAACCACCGGTATTCACATCGGTCAGCGACCAGTTGGTGCCGTCGTAATCGAGCTGGTACTCATGCGTGGTCAGGTCGGCCACGTTGCCGAAGCCGACGCTGATACTGCCGCCGTTACCCGGGCTGGCCAGGACCTGCGGCGACGCCACCGCGAAGAAATCCCCGCCGAGCTGGTTGTCGAGATCCATGCCGCTGCGATGCTCGGCATTGAAGAACGACGAGACGCCGATGGCTACCCTGCCGAGTGCGTTCTGCGACTCGTCCAACACCTCTTCGCGGAACCGCAACAGGCCGCCGAAACTGCCCCCGGTCATCTGCGCGGTCACGTTGACCGTCAGGCCGCCCGATTGCTGGATCACGATCTCCTTGTGATCCGCCGCCTGGGTGTTGTTGACGACGGCAAGCTTGTTGAATGCACCGCCGACCACGAGCGCCTGGCCGGTGCCGATGAACACGTTCATGGCGCCGTCGGATTGTTCGAGCGTCGTGACGTTGGTGAAATGACTCAGTTCGTCGACCAGCTTGTCACGCTGATCGAGGATGTCGTTGGGAATGCCGCCGGTTGCACCATTGAACGTACCAATGCGCGTATTCACCTGGGCCAGCGACTCGGCGATCGAATTGATCTCGTTCGCCTCACGCGTGAGATCCCGGTTGACCTGGTTGCGGATGTCCTCGAACCACCCGTCCAGCGCATTGAAACGATCGCCCAGCTGGTTCGCGCGGTTGATCATCACCGAGCGGGCCGCGATCGCCGTCGGGTCATCGGCAACGTCGTTCACGCTGGCAAAAAACTGCTGCATCATTTCGTCGAGACCGGCCGACGCATCGGCGACCACGTTGTCGATCTGACTGGCGCGTTGCTGATAGA
>Ga0316201_10004343_pt1 | contig 10680 bp, 6 predicted proteins | sample CS6wburrow_MG_FD_204516 | JGI IMG/M metagenome (GOLD analysis project Ga0316201, IMG submission 204516) | Coastal sediment microbial communities from Delaware Bay, Delaware, United States - CS-6 worm burrow | ecosystem: Environmental > Aquatic > Marine > Coastal > Sediment | place: USA: Delaware... | reverse complement strand
CAGGCCAACGCCTCGTTCGGCAAGTCCGTCTCCTCGGCCGGCGACGTGGACAACGACGGCTACGGCGACGTGATCGTCGGCGCCCCCGGCTACAACGGCGGGGACGGCGCGGCCATGGTCTTCCTGGGCTCCGGCTCCGGCCTCTCGGCCTCGCCCGACTGGACCGGGACCGGCACCGCGGCCTCCGGCGACCAGTTGGGCAGCTCGGTCTCCTCGGCCGGCGACGTCAACGGCGACGGCTACGGCGACGTGGTGGTCGGCGCGCCTAATTACGGCTCCATGCAGGAAGGCGCGGTCCTCGTGTACCACGGCTCCGGCTCCGGCCCCTCGGCCTCGGCCGACTGGTTCGTGGCCGGCGGCATGTCTGAGAGTTTCGGCGCGTCCGTCTCCTCGGCCGGCGACGTCGACGGCGACGGCTACGGCGACGTGGCGTACAGCTCGAGCGCGGGGGGCGGCACGGCCTACGTGCACCACGGCTCGGCCTCCGGACTCTCGGCCTCGGCCGACTGGACCGCCTCCGGCCTCGGCAGCGACACCCTGGTCACGGTCTCCTCGGCCGGCGACGTGGACAACGACGGCTACGGCGACCTGGTGGTCGGCGCCCCGTACTACAGCAACGGCGAGAGCGTGGAGGGGCGGGTATTGCTCTATGAAGGTGGTACCACCGGACTCTCCACAGTTGTTACCTGGTCAAAAGAATCTAACCAGGCCGTCGCCCTGTTGGGCTACTCGGTCTCCGGCGCGGGCGACGTGAACGGCGACGGCTACGGCGACGTGATAGTCGGCGCCGCACTGTACGACGGCGCGGACACAGGCAACACCGGCGCGGCTTTCATATATTACGGCACTACTTCGAAAGTCCCCGCTTCGATAACCGTTCAAGGACCGGGGCGACCAGTCAGTGGCGGCAATCCGACGGCGGTGAATGCTTTACTCTTGAACCCGACTCTCAATGATGCCCAGGGTTTAGCAAGAGTTGAGTATCTTTTGGATGGTGAGGTAATTCACACCTGTGAATTCGATCCGCCGTATTCCACGCAAGCCGACTGTCGGTACTCAGTGGGGCGGTTGTCGCAAGGTTCATACCAACTGACCACACGCATTACCGACGGTCAGGGAAATATTATTACGGAAGATGAAACATTGAATATCGCTGGCTATACGCTTCAGAGCAGCGTCAGCGTCAGCCGTAACCGCACCAACGCCAACAACGTGGACTTTGAACTGTCGTTTGAGTTGGCTGCTACTTCGGGTGCGCAGGACGACTTGATTATTGAATTCCCGTCAGGCTTCAATGTGGATTCAGTATCTGACGATCCGAGCACCCATGCCTGTATCTCCAACCTAACCAAACTCGATTCTGATACGGTCACCGGCATCAAGAACTCCTGTCCGGCGAACGAGACCATTACCGTGGCTGGCATGGTGATTGACTTGCCGTCTAGTCCGGGCGCCTATGAAATCACCTGGTCCAACGACTACGGTGGTGCACCGTTCTACGTGAACGACGACGACCAGGTGACGGTCAGCTCGGCTGTTGGTTCATCGATGAGTTTTAGTGTCGGCGCCTCGACCACCTGTGACCACACTTTTGTCACTAGCGGCGGAGTGGTAGCGCTCGGCACTCTCGATACTGGTTCTGTTGCCACTTCGGATTTTGGCGGCGTAAATCATATCTGCACTCGCATGACTCATAACGCCACGCATGGGGCGATTGTCACCGTCAAATCTCTCAATGCGGCTTTGAAGTCAGTTTCGACGCCGTCCGATGCTATCGCCGCCATTTCTGGAGCGTTAGCGGCCGGCACTGAGGGCTACGGCCTGTGCGCCGGCTCGGATTCGGCCCATTACGGTGTGGATCCTGCCTATCCTGGCGCTGCTGCTCCGGATGACAGCAACGGTGATTTTAATACCACCTGCACCTCGCAGAACCACAATGTTGGCCTGCTCACAACTTCGGGCAAACATCTGTGGCAGACCAGTGGTCCGACCACGAATGCCTATCAGCGCTTGTTTGTGAAGGCGGCCATTTCTAGTTTGACCGCCGCTCATGATGACTACACTGATACGCTGACGTTCATCATGTCTGCTACATACTAGAGCTGTTGAGGTGTTGAGCTGTTGAGCTTGGAGCTGTTGAGCTGTTGAGCTGTTGAGCTTGGAGATTTTGAGAGGCGCCCGGGGTTGTCCCGGGCGTTTTTGGTTGGGTGAGGCCTTATTGGGGTAAGATTTGGGGCTTGTCCTGGAAACTTGTTTTTTTGACTCTTGAAAAAAGCCTCCTGCACTGTCATTATTGAAGGGCGATTAAGCGTAATATGATAGGCATATTTGACTCTGGACTTGGTGGCCTGACCGTCGCCAGGGAAGTGCTGCGTCAGCTACCCGGTCGGCGGGTGGTTTATTTTGGTGATACGGCCCGCACGCCCTATGGCACCAAGAGTCGCGAGCTGATTCGTCAGTATGCGCTTGAGAACGCTGAATTTTTGCTGAGTAAAGGCGCCAAAGTTATCGTCGTGGCTTGCAATACGGTCTCGGCGCATGGCGTAGAGACTCTGCGCCGCCACGTGGATGTGCCCGTTTTCGAGGTGGTTCTGCCGGCCGTCATGCGCGCCGCCACCCTTACTGAAGGTCGGGTCGGCGTCATCGGTACGCGCGGCACGGTCATGAGCGGCGTCTATGAACGCAAAATGCGCCTGATCGCTCCACAAGTTCGGGTGCACTCGGTCGCTTGTCCGCTGTTTGTGCCGTTGGTCGAGGAGGGCTGGGTATCACGGCGCGAAACTCAATCCATCGCCGCCGAGTACGTGCGGCCGCTGCGGCTCGCTCGTATCGACACGCTGATCCTTGGCTGTACGCATTATCCTTTCTTGCGCTCGGTCATTCGGCAGGCGATAGGGGAAGATGTACAATTGATCGATCCGGCGCAAGATACGGTCAGCGAAATGGCCGGCTATCTTAAGCAACATCCGGCACTCGACCGCCAGCTGCGCTCGCGTCAGCCGCACCAGTTCTACGTCAGCGACCGGACCCAGCAGTTTGTTGATCTGGCTAATGAGTGGTTGGGCAGAGAGGTGCAGGTTTTTGCAGCTCCAATCTGAACCCAACCCGGAAGTATGAAGCCGGCAGAATTTAATAATAAATAAAACGAGCCTCGGGCACCGAGTCACAAATATGGGAACAATCCTTACCTTCATAATAGTTCTATCAATAATCGTTCTCGCCCACGAGTTCGGTCATTTTTATTTTGCCCGCCGGGCCGGCATCAAAGTCGAAGAGTTCGGCATCGGGTTTCCGCCGCGTCTGTTCGGCAAGAAATTCGGCGATACGACCTATACTATTAACGCCATTCCGATCGGTGGCTTTGTGCGTCTGAAGGGCGAGTCCGGTGAGAATGCGAAAGACAAAGACAGCTTCGTCAACAAGACCGCCTGGCAGCGCAGTCAGGTGATTGTCGCTGGCGTAGTGATGAACATGGTTTTGGCTTGGGTGCTGTTTTCGATCGGCTATCTGTTTGGACTGCCGCAGATTATTGATGAGGAATCAAAGCTGTCCTCGTTCGCCCGGGTGAGCGAAGAGCGATTGCATGTGGTGCAGGTGCTTGAAGACACGCCCGCTGCGGCGGCCGGAATCGAAGTGGGGGATGTGATTCAGCAAGCCGACAGCGAACCGATGACTTCGATCGAAGGCTTCGCCGGTATTACTGGCGGACGCGGTGACGCACCGGTCGATTTGGTGCTCGACCGCGACGGTGAGGCCGTCGAGGTGAGCGTCGCCCCGGCTATTCTGGAAGCCACTGGCCGCCCGGGCATCGGGGTCAGCCTGATGAAAACCGGTCTGGTCGCATACCCGATTTATATGGCGCCGATCGAGGGCCTAACCACTACCGTTTCGTTTACCGGCCAAATCACCGTGGCCTTCGCCACCATCATCAAGGATTTGGTCTCCGGCGCGGGCACTGATGTCGACATCTCCGGCCCGGTCGGTATCGCAGTCGTTTCGGGCGAAGTGGCCCGGCACGGCTGGCGTCATCTGCTGCAATTTATCGCTTTGCTGTCGATAAATCTCGGCATCCTGAACATCCTGCCCTTACCTGCCCTAGACGGCGGCCGCCTGCTCTTCCTTATTATAGAGCGCCTGCGCGGCAAGCCGGTCAGCCGGCAGGTCGAGGCCATGATTCACAACACCGGCTTTGCACTTTTGTTGCTATTGGTGTTGATTGTTACATATGGCGATGTGGTGCGGTTTGGCGACCGCATTCTAAGCGCCTTTACGAGCGTATTTACCGGTTAATCAATTATGCAAAACGAACTGAAAGAAATCCGCGACCGCATTTTGCAGGCGGTGTCCGAAGCGACGGACATCGCGACTTTAGATGAGGTCGAAACCGTGCATCTGGGCCGCAAGAGCGAGTTCAGCCAGAAGATGAAAGGTCTGGGCGGGTTGTCGGCTGACGAGCGCAAGGCGGTCGGGCAGTTGGCCAACGAGATCAAGGAACAGATTCGAACGGCAGTCGAGACGCGTCGTGACGAACTGAAAGCGGCGGCCTACAAAGATTTGGCGACCGCCGATCGGATCGACGTGACCGTGCCGGGTGAACAGCCCGAGCAGGGCCATCGGCATCTGACCTCGCAAGCCATCAATGACATCGTCCGGATTTTTAGCCGCCTCGGCTTCACCCGCGAGCGTCATCCGGAAGTCGATTGGGATTGGTTTACGTTCGAGTCGCTCAACATGCCGCCCGACCATCCGGCGCGCGACGAGTGGGAAACTTTTTTCGTGGATGCGCCGGTGCACAAGAAGAAAGGCAAGATGGTGCTGACGCCGCACACCACTTCGGGCACGGCCCGCGAGCTGAAGAAGGGCAAGCTGCCGATCAGGATGATGAATATCGGCAAGACTTTCCGTCGGCAGATCGACGTTTCGCACACGCCGATGTTTCACCAGTTTGAAGGCCTGCTGGTTGATCGCGACGTTTCGGTGACGCATCTGAAGGGCGTACTGGACTATTTCGCCAGCGAATTTTTTGGCGCCGGTCGACGCACCCGTCTGCGACCGTTTCACTTTCGTTTCACCGAGCCGAGTTTCGAGATCGACATCAGCTGCGGCATTTGCGACGGCACCGGCAAGAGCGAAGACGGCGGCAAGTGCCGGCTCTGCAAAGAGGGTTGGTTGGAGCTCGGCGGCGCCGGCATGCTGCATCCGAACGTTTTGACGGCCGGCGGCGTTGACCCCGAGGAATATTCGGCTCTGGCTTTCGGTTGGGGCGTGGAACGGACGATGATGATGCGGGCCGGGATTATGGTGGATGACATCCGCGTTTTGTATAAGAGTGACTTTAGATTTTTGAATCAGTTCTAGCATCGCTATACGTGTGAGCGTATGAGCGTCCAAAGGTGAGGTTGCATGGCAGTGACTGCGCTCAATAATATGTGACCGCACCTTTGGACGCTCCGACCAGTCCGCGAAGCGGACGGCTCACACGTTGACACGATTTATATTGATAGAAATTATGAACATACTCGCATCGTATAACTGGATAAAAGAGTACGTCAGCCTGAAGGAATCAGCCGCGGATTTTGCCCGCCGCGTTTCGCTGTCTGGTCCGGGAGTGGAGCGGTTGTTTCCGCAGGCTCCGCGGTTCGACAAAATGGTCATCGGGCAGATTGTCGAGCTGAAGCCTCATCCGAACGCGGACAAGCTTACCTTGGCGCTGACCGATCTCGGCAAAGAAAAAGCCGAGGTAGTTTGCGGTGGCACGAATTTGTCGGTCGGCATGAAAGTGGCGGTTGCTTTGCCTGGCGCCTCGGTGCGCTGGCACGGCGAGGGCGAACCGATCGTGTTGGAACCGGCCGAAATCCGCGGCGTCAAAAGCGCCGGCATGATCTGCGGTGCCAGCGAGATCGGCCTGGAGGATGGTTTTCCACACGCCGAAAAAGAGATCTTAGACATGAGCTGGTGCAAGGCGCGCCCCGGAACGGCGCTCGCCAAGGCATTGGATCTAGAAGACACCGTTTTTGATATCGAGGTCACCACCAACCGACCGGACGCATTTTGCATGGTCGGTTTGGCGCGCGAGGCGGCGGCGATTTTGGAGGCGCCGTTCATTTGGAAGGAATCGGTCGCCCTGACCATGCCCAAGGGGCGCAAGGCCGTGCCGTTCGAGGTCGATAATCAGGACAAGGAACTCTGCACGCGGTATCAGGCGGTGGTGATGGACGGCATCGAGGTCGGTCCGTCGCCCTGGTGGCTCAAGAATCGTTTGCTCGAAGCGGGCCTGCGGCCGATCAACAACATCGTGGACATCACCAACTACGTGATGCTCGAGCTGGGCCAGCCGATGCACGCTTTTGATTACGAAAAGTTGGCCGGCGGCAAGATCAAGATTCGCAAAGCCAAGAAAAACGAAAAGATTTTATTGCTCGACGGTTCGGAGAAGAAACTGGCGACCGATCAGCTGGTGATCGCCGACGCCGAGAAGCCGGTGGCAGTGGCTGGCGTCATGGGCGGCGAGGATTCCGGTGTGGTCGAGGGCACGACGACTATTGTTTTCGAGGCCGCGACTTTTGAGCCGGTTTCGGTGCGGCGCACCGGTCGGGCGCTCGACGTGCGCTCCGATTCGTCGTTGCGTTTCGAGAAGGGTCTGCCCGAAGAGCAGACCCAGGCCGCGCTGTCGCGGGCCATGGAGTTGTGTCAGAAGATCGCCTGCGGCCAGGTGGCCAGCAAGGTTTACGATTTGCGTTCCGCGCCGGCGCGCAAGGTTAAGTACCAGTTCCGGCCGGACAGCGCTGAGCGGTTGATCGGCGTCAAGATTCCGGCCGCCAAGATGGTCAAGATTCTGAAGGCTTTGGGTTTCGGCATTAGCCGCCGCTCGACCGTCAAAAAGGGCAAGCCGGTTTATGACGTCGAGGTGCCGTATTGGCGCGCCCGCGACATAGAAGGGGAGCGCGATTTCGCCGAAGAGATCGCCCGCGTCTACGGCTACGCCAACCTGCCGTCCGAGATTCCGGCCGGTCAGTTGCCGCTGGCGCCGATTGATCCGGTGCTGGCTGCCGAAGATGCGGTCAAGCAGTCGCTGGCCGCGTCCGGTTTCACCGAGATGGTCAACTACTCTTTTGTGTCCGACGCCGTTTTGTCCAAGGCCGGTTTCGCCTCCGCCGATTGCGTGCGGATCGCCAATCCGCTGTCGGCCGACTTCGAGTACATGCGCCCGAGCCTGTTGCCCGGCGTGCTGGCGGCCATCGAGGATAATCAGGGTTTGTTTCCGGAGAACGACGTGTTTGAAGTCAGCAATATCTATATCAAGAACAGCGGCGCCGACCTGCCGGATGAGCGGGCGACAGTTTTGCTCGCTTCCTATGGGCCCGGCGATGACGACCGGCTGTTCCGTCGAGTCAAAGGAGTGTTCGAGAGTCTGGTGGGCGACTTGGGGCGTTCGGTCGACATGAGTCGCAATGAATCTTCCGGCAATCTGTGGCATCCGGGCCGAACGGTCGATCTGTATCTGGGCGATACGGCCATCGGCACGTTGGGCGAGCTGCATCCGTTGGTGTTGGAGCGCTTCGGAATCGACGGGCGCGTTTGCGCGGCCGAGTTCGACCTGGCGGTGCTGATGCAGGCAGCCGAGCAGGCCGGTGGCTACGAGCCGATTCCGCAGTTCCCGCCGGTGCGCCGCGATTTGGCGGTGGTAGTCGACGAAGCGGTCGAGTACGCCAAAGCCGAAGCAGCGATCGAGGCGGCGTCCGAGCTCCTGCACGAGGTCGAACTGTTCGACGTTTACCGCGACGCACGCCTGGGCGACAGCAAAAAGAGCTTCGCCTTCCACCTGTCGTTCCTGAATCCCGAACGCACCCTAACCGCCGAAGAGATCGACGAAGAAATGCAGAAGATACTGGCCGCGCTGAAGAAAGAGGTTGGCGCGGAGATGCGGGGGTAATCGAGTGACAATAAAAAGCCACCCAATCACCTGGGTGGTTTTTGATTTATGTGATTATTGACGGCCATCCGCCATCATGCTATAAATTGGAATCGGACTGCGGTCCGATGTACCTTCACAACTCTTTCGGCGCCCGCGGGCGTTCGAAAGAAACCCCCATCTGCGGATGGGGGCAAACGCGACTGCGGTCGCAGGGAGATTAGCATGAGTGTGCCTCTTACCAAAGATAATTATCTCAGTTTGGAGCGAAAGCTTCGCGATCGGTGTGATTACGCCGTGCTGATGATGATTGAGAACCTGACCCTGGCCGATCGGGTGACCAAGCTCAGAGAATATACTCTGAAGGTCATCGAGAACCATGCGGTCATACCCGCAAAATCTGCTATCGAATACTATTTCACGGCGATTGCGGATCTAGATCTACTGCCGACGTTCGAAAAAGATTCGGAGCAAAGGAGCGGAGAAGAAATCTCCAAAATTTTTACTACGGTCATCTACAAACATTGCGCCGCGGCCAAGGAGCTGTATAGCCTGTGCCCGTTACGCAACGACCAGAACCAATCGGTTCCCGAGGGAATACGAAATCTGTTGCTGAAGTGCATTGCACACGGTGCGGCCCATATTCAAGATTCGCGAGAGGCAATCAGCTTGTTTAATTACCTTTGTCTTGCTAGCGAGATTCATGATTGCGATACTAGCGCGGTTGTAACGGCCATTCGAGAAGTCACAAATACGAGCTTCCCGTTTGAGCGTTTGTTCCACTTTCGGCGGATAATCCCGAAAGAAGGCCGCACCAAACGGCAGGAGCAGATTCTGAACGTGATCAACAATGCCATCGCCCGTCATCCGGATTTCGAGAGCGTGGCGTCTTTGGTCAATCAGATGAGTTTCATGTTTGGTCCGGCCAAAGAGTCGGCCGCGGCATTGCTGGAGGGCAGCATTGAAGAAATCAATGAGTTTGATGCGGCCGGCCGAGCGCTTTCCGCGGCGATTTCCAAGACGAAGCCCGAGCCCAAAAAGGTCAAGCTGAAGTATTTGAGCACTTACAGAGTCGAAGTTTCGGTTTACTATTGGATGAGCGACTTAGATGAAGACCCCGAGGGCTACTCGAACGAGCTGGTCACAAAAAAGTTTCAAGATATGTGCACGTTTATTTATCAGCAAATGTCTGGTTCACGTATAGGCTGTGTCGATTTTATTCTTGCGGTTTGCGAGGATGCAAAAGGCAAGGTGGTGGATAGCCGCAATCGTCGAATATCGCGTTGAGTATTACGGGGTCCCTCTATGAGGGCCCCTTTTTTTGTTGCGGTTTGGTTTTTGCATTTTAATATTTACAGTGCTTCCTTTGAGTCATGTACCGCCGAAATGTCGAAGTGTGCTATAATAACGGCGTAATAACAGACCTTTCTTTTATGCTCATCGAATCAAGCAAAGATTTATTGTTTGTGGTCCTGGCGTTTGCCGTTCTTTGGATCACCATTTTTGTTTCCTGGCTGCTGTACTACATCATTTCCATCACCCGTGATGCCGAGGCGTTGGTCCGGCAGGTCCGCAGCGCGGTCGAGCGGGTCGAAGAGGTCGCTCAATCGGCGCACGACAAAATGGAGCGCTCGGCAGCGTCGTTCACTCTGGTGGCGCAGGCCCTGAAGGAACTGATCGCCTGGGGGATACAGGAACGCACCAGCAAAATAACCAAGCCACGGGCGCGCAAGACAGCGACCAAAAAGAAAGACTAGCACTTAGCAAAAGACACAATCAGGAATTGTGTCTTTTTGATTGCGCATGTCTCTTTGTGCAGGTGTTTGGTGTCATATCATTCTTGGCGGCAAACGTTGTCATCCCTGTCGGCAAAAGAATGTCGTCCCGGGCGGCAAAAGAATGTCGTCCCTGTCGGCAAAAGAATGTCGTCCCGGGCTTGACCCGGGACCTCGTGGGGCGACGCTAAGCATTTATCGAGGAAGTTTCAAAACAATATTTTTGGTATAGTATCTAAGGTATGTTGAACAAAATTTTTGGCAGACGTAAAAAGGAAAATCCGTTAGTTAAGCACTGGCCTTGGACCTTGGCCGGTATTTTGTTGCTGGCGACGGCGCTGCGGCTGATCAACATCAGCGTCGAGCCGTATTGGGCGGATGAGGTGTTGAGCTTGGATATCGCCACCAAGTCCGCCGGTTTCGGCGAGATGATTCGCTATATTGCCGCGGTCGAATTTCATCCGCCGCTCTACTATATATTATTGCGGGGCTGGACCATGCTGTTTGGGGCGACCGAGTTGGCGACGCGTCTGCTGTCGCTGCTGTTCGGCCTAGGAACGATCGGGCTGGCTTTTGTCGCCGGCAAAAAAATCTTCAATTCACGGGCGGTTGGCCTGTGGGCGGCGGTCATTTTGGCGGTCCTGCCGATGCAGATCGAATTCGGCCAGGAAGCGCGGCCCTACACGATGCTTTGCTTCTTCGGAACGGCGGCCTTCATACTGCTTTGGGAATATCTGCGGACCAAACGGACTGCTCAGCTGGCTGGCTATCTGCTGTGTTCGTTGGCGGGCGTGTATCTGCACTATTCGTTCGCCTTTGTTTCTTTGACGCTGGCCGGTTGGTGGCTGTGGCGTGTCGTTCGTGATCAATCCGACAATCGCCCGCGAGCATTCGTGCACTGGCTGGTGGCGCACGGGTTTCTGTTTTTGGGATTCTACCCCTGGCTTCAGCCGCTGCTCTACAAAATCAGCCTAGGTGGCTATGATTTTTACG
>Ga0316201_10004342_pt1 | contig 10681 bp, 10 predicted proteins | sample CS6wburrow_MG_FD_204516 | JGI IMG/M metagenome (GOLD analysis project Ga0316201, IMG submission 204516) | Coastal sediment microbial communities from Delaware Bay, Delaware, United States - CS-6 worm burrow | ecosystem: Environmental > Aquatic > Marine > Coastal > Sediment | place: USA... | reverse complement strand
CGGTCTTCGCTCGGAAGGCGTCCAAATTGCCTGCGGTACATTGAAGAGAAGCGACCCATGTGAGTGAATCCATGCGCAATGGCAACGTCGGCAATCGTCTTGGAGAAATCCAGTCCCCCCGCCAATTCACGCCGAACTGCGTCGAGCCTCCGGGCGCGCACGTAACTAGACGGAGTCTGTTGAAATTCACGTCGGAATAAGCGCTCGAGTGTGCTGCGACTGACGTTGGCATAGGTGCTCACCTGGCCTATGCGGAGCGGCTTGGCCAGGTGTGCCTCAATGAAGTCCATTGCTCGAACAAGCGCTCTACGCTTGTATCGATGGTTGTTGCATTCGGACCGGGTTGCTGGTGCATCGTTCGATAACAACTTCTGGACAAGATCGGCGAAGCGGGTTTCGTGGTGGTCCATCACGTTTTCGCGATCGTCTACGAGAGCGAGCTTAATGGCGGCTCGAAATTTGGCGAGACAGGCGGGCCGGGGTGCGGTCACCCGTGTACCCAGCCGGTCAATGTTAAGACTCTCATCCAGCAGATCAGTTGGCAGGTGGATCGACCAAAGCTCGCCTCCGCCGTTAGTGACAGCGTGAATATCGACATCGGGGGCCACGACTATGATTCGGTCGTCGGACACGCGCCGTCCATTGAACACGCCGCGAGTACCCGGGAGCGGAACAAGGACGGCAGTGGCCGCATCTGGCGCCTTCGCGGCAAACTCAATTCGCCTATTTGAGGTCTCGCAGATCAGGGAGCTTCGGCCGACCTGTTGGAAAGCGGTTTCCGCCTCCAAAAGGCCCGCCTCAATCTGGCGATATTCGCATTCCCAGCCAGCCGCCTTGCTGGCGACCTGCATCGCTTCTACCGCCTGAAATCCCTCGTAGTGAGCCATGTGGTGAGTATACGTTGATTTTCTTGCCGCAGGCGCCTGCTCAGACGTTGGTGGTACCGAGATTCATGGCATACAGTCCGATGAAGCTGGCGAGCAGTACCCAATTGACTATCGCAACGACCGCGTGGACTCGGTCACCATCCGAGAAGCGCTGCAATAGCGCAGCCGCCAGGAAGCCAGAGTAAACCGGCAACGTCTTGGGGACGGCGCCCCACAGGACAAGTGACAAACAGATCGCCCAGATCCACAGCAACGCAAGAACCGTGGAGTAGGTGGTGCGGGCTGCGAAATAGTGGGCTTTCATGTCGACCGAGCCCTCAACGATGTCTGGCGCGAGGACGCTCGTTCCGAGATACAGGAGAATCGGGCCGGCCAGCAGGTACACGTAGATCAGGAAATTGATCTCGCCCGCGCCACGGACGCCCCACAAGGACCACCACATAAGGATGTGCAGCATGAACTGGAAGCCGGCAATCAGGATGAAGACCCAGTAAGGCCGGATACTCAGCGCCTGGCGACGCCGCAGGTACTCAGATAGACCTGTCAGCCAGCGGACGATCCCCAGGCCGTTGACCACGGCAGCAAGAGTAATAATGAAAGCAAACGCGGCGAATTCTGTTGGCATCGTGTCTACCCAGTGTAGTTGTACAGGTGTAAGCTTCTGAGCGAATGGTAATAAGTTTGCAAGGATTAGGACAATGACACTAGTAGGAAGACTCTTGGGTATCGTCGCTTTGATCGCCGTGCTGTCGGGATGTGCGTCGACGTTTGAAGCCAGTTACGACCACGATCCGGCTAATGATTTTGATAAATATCAAAGCTTTGCATGGATTTCCAAGAATCCGATGAAAGTAGGGCAAAGCGTTGGGGCCGTAAATCCTTTGCTGGAGCCCCGCATTTCGTCCGCGCTGGAAAAGGCGCTCGTCGCCAAGGGCTACAAGTACGTCATCGAGCCGAAGAACGCTGACTTTGTGGTGTCCTTCACGGTTGGTTCTCGCGAAGAAATCAAGGTGGACTCCTACCCAAGCATGTCGGCGGGCTACGGCAGGGCTTATCCGAGCCACTGGGGCTGGGGTGGCATGTACTACGGCGTCGGTACCGAGACTTCGGTGCGTCAATACACTGAGGGCATGCTCGCGGTCGATATCTTTGATGTCAAAGACCGTCGTCCGGTCTGGCACGGCGTTGCGACCAAGAGAATCAGCGAAGCGGATAGAGAAGACGCTGCAGCAACCATCCAGGCGGCCGTAGACGCGATTCTCGCAGGCTTCCCCCCGCAATAGCACTCAGGCGTCTGAATCTCCCAGCTTTCGCAGGACGTCGTTTGAGAGAGTGATGAAGATGCGGAAGCTCTCGTCGGCGGCCAGTTTCTCGTCGATGAGAAGGTCGAACGCCGTGTTTTGCAGGCCCCGGACTTCCCGTATGACCCGCTCGACTTCGTCGGGCGGGCTGTCAGCGGTAACAGAACGACCAAGGGCAATGGTCTGCGTGTAAAACGTATCGATTCGGTTCTTGCGCCGCATACGGAATATTCTTACTGCGGCGATAGAGGCACTGCCAATCGCGACGATGAGCGTAACGATGACCTCGGCGACGCCCGAATAGCGCTCATAGACTGTCGGCGCCGAGCGTTGCAGATAGGCTTGTGTGCCTGAATGCAGCACGTAGGTTGACCGGCTCGTATCGAAATCATCGGTCAGTCGCTGAAACAGCCCGGGCCTTTTGGCGGCGAGCGCAGGCCTCAGCCGAAGGATCTCATTAACTAGGTCATACACGGCGGTCGCGTCGAGGTCGCTACGTGCCACCAGGATCTTGTCCACGGCGACCGTTAGCACGGGTTCCTGTGTCAGTGCACCGTAGGTCCCCACTGGGATCACAAAAGGCTGAAAATGGGGGTTCAGAAGCGCCGCGGCATCGATAATTCCGCCAGAACCTATGTCATCGGGTGCACCCATGGACGAGAGTTCGAAGTCAGGAAACTGATCGCGCAGCGAGCGAATCTCTTCGATCCGCTCGGGTGAGATCGGCGCAAACACGACGATAAAGTCCGGCATCTCATCGAGTTCTCCGGCGTATTGGTAATCGTCAGTGGTGAGCCCCATTCGGTCCGCAATTCGTTCGAAAATGAGACGGGAAGCCGAGCCATCTGGGCCGGCATATACAGAAGCGTCGCGAAACGCGTCCGGCCTCTGCAATGCGGCAGCGCCGTCCTGGCTACCAATGTGCAGCACGGTGGGATACAGGGAAATGACCGTTGCGATGTTATTGCGAAACGGCAGGTTGTTCGAGACCAGCGCGAGATCGGCGGTACCCGCCTCAACGGCGTTCAGGGCCGCTTCCTCAGACAAGGGCGTCGTTGTCAGGTTGATACGAACGCTGGCATTTTCGCTCAATAGTTCACTGAATTCGCCAGCAATACTCGCGTCCACGGGTTCTGTTGGCGTCACCATACGGAACGTATGAGTCGCCTTGTCGCATGCCGACAATGTCAGCAGGGCAAGCGCAATAAACAGAATTTGTCGTGTTGGTTTAGAGATCAAGGGCCCGCTCTGCGTTAGGATGCAAGTGCGAAATAGTACAAACAACAGAACCATCAAACCACAGGTACCAGGAATGAAGTACGCGTTTATTGCGCTGGCTGTATTGTCCATGCTGGCATTGCCCCCTGCGTTTGCGGCCAAGACCGACGTTGTGACTTTTGGCAACGGAGACCGTCTGACGGGCGAGGTGAAATCACTGGAACGAGGCAAGCTGCGCTTCAAGACTGCGGCAACCGATACGATTTCGATTGAGTGGGACGATGTCGCAACACTGACCAGCACGCAGAATATTCAGGTTGAAACCGAGGCGGGGGCGCGTTTCCTAGGACCCCTGTCGAAACCCGTGCGCGAAGGCGTTGTTGTCGTCAGTACGACAACCGGTCCAGTGGAACTTGTCGCTGCTCATGTCGTCTTCATGGAGCCGATCGAAGAGAAGGGTATCGACCGCTTCGATGGCGAGATCACTGCAGGCTATAATTTTGCAAAGGCCAGTGAGGTCACGCAGGCGCAGCTGGGTCTCGAGCTCGAAGCCAGAACCGAAACCCGCATATTCGCGCTGGATGTTGCATCTGTTACGTCTGACAGTGAGGACAATGAGGCTAGCCAGCGCCATAGCCTGGATCTCAGCTACAAGCGCCTCTGGCCGAAGCGCTGGTTTACCGGGGCCGTGGTGCGGCTGGATCGAAATGACGAGCTCGGCCTGGATTTGCGAACGTCGGCTGGTATCGGCGGTGGTCGTTACCTACGCCAGACCAACAGCTCAACCTTGTCGCTGGTCGGAGGGCTGCAGCTCAGTCGTGAAAACGTCAGCGGCAATCTTGAAGACGAGGACACGGTTGAGGCGTTTGCGACGCTTGCATGGAACTGGTTTCGCTACGACACGCCCGAGCTGGATTTTTCGACCGAACTGGAGGTCATCCCCAACCTGACGGATACAGGGCGAGTACGAGCAGAACTCGATGTATCGTTCAAATGGGAGATGATCGAGGATTTGTTCTGGCAACTGGAGTTTTACAACAGTTTCGACAGCGAGCCCGTGGTGCCGGGTGCTGAAGAGAATGACTACGGCGTGATCACCTCACTCGGCTGGGAATTCTGACGACATTTGCGTATCGAACTTTGGGCCGGAATACGTTCTAATACCGCCATAAGCATCTGATCAAGGGAGTTACTCTTCATGCGTCTAAAAAATCGCCCTCGCGGTGGGCAAGTCACAATGATGGCGGCCGCTCTGGCACTAATGGCCGGCTGTGCTGGCTCAAGTCCGACACTCGACACCACCGACGAAGCAGAAATGTCCTACGACGGTCTGTATCCTGTCAAAGGCGGCACTGCCGATCAGGCCTGGGCACGAGAAGGTGTCGATCTTTCCCAATACTCGAAGATCATGCTACAGGGCGTGGGCATCGAGTATCGGCCGGGCGGTGAAACGGGCCGGCTTTATCGCGCGAACTCCAGAGACGATCATTACGAAATATCTGCCTCGCAGAAAGAGAGATTGAAGGAGTTGGTGCGTTCCACGTTTCTTGAGGAGCTCGGCAGGAGCAAACATTTCACCATAGTCAATGAGCCGGGGCCGGATGTGCTGCAGATCCGCGGCGGATTGCTGGACGTGGTTTCCTATGTGCCGCCGGATCCTATTGGACGGACAGAAATCTATCTCAGCCGGGTTGGGGAGGCGACGCTGGTACTGGAGATCCGCGATTCGGTGACGGACGCGGTCTTCGTCAGGGCCGTGGATCGCCGAGCAGCAGAAGATACGGCGAGAGGGTTCGTTGAGTCGAACCGCGTCCAGAATCGGTCCGAAGTGCGCCGCATGGTCCAGGTCTGGGCCAGGTTGCTGCGGGAGCGACTCGATACCTTTGGCGCACCGAAGGAGTAGGGCATGCGGATTGCAGTGTTCGGCGCGGTTCTCGCGTCGATTGTGCTGGCCGCAAGCCCGGCCAGCGCAAACGAGGCTGACGAATGGTCTTTCCAACTGACGCCATACCTGTGGCTGCCAACGATCGACGGATCGTTAAAGTACAGCCTCCCGCCAGGCAGTGGGGGCAGTCCGGAGATTTCGGTTGGCCCTACCGATTGGCTCGAACTCCTGAATGCGGGCCTTCTGCTAAGCGGCAGCGCAACCAAGGGAAAGTTCGGGCTGTACGGCGATCTCGTATACCTGAGTCTGACGTCCAAAAATGACGGTCGGGTCGTATCGGTCGATGACACGGTGACGGTTCCAGGGACACGCATTCCAGTTCCGGTCAGTGCCAGCCTCAATCTCAACACACGATCCGACCTGGACGGCCTGTTGCTGAGTGTGGCGGGCGGTTATCAATTCGCGGAATCAGAAAGGTCCGCGGCTGTCATGTTTGCCGGCGTACGCTATTTTGATGTCGATGCCAGTTCGAGTTGGGATCTCACTGCCGAGATAACCGTGCCCGGCACGGGTGTCGTGTTACCGGCCCAGGGGCAGATCGGCAAGGACGTTGGCTTGGTTGACGGTATTGTCGGCGTGCGAGGCTTCAGCCGCGTCGGGCAGGGCAAGTGGACAGCGCTGTATTACCTTGATGTCGGTACCGGCGATTCGGATCTGACGTGGAACGCGATGGCGGGGCTTAGCTACACGTATGGCTGGGGTGAGCTGCTGCTCGCCTACCGGCACCTCGAGTACGACCAATCCGCCAATAAGCTGCTGCAGGATTTCAGTTTCAGCGGCCCAGGTTTCGGCGCACGATTTACGTTCGACTAGTCGGAGTTCCACAAATGAAACAAATGTTGACGCGCGCGGCGATCGTCGCGGTTTCTGTCTTTGGCGTCTGTGCGCCGGGTTCTGCCCAGGTTCAAGAGGCTGCGAGCGCCGAAACTAGCGCAGAGCGACCGCCGGCGTTGACGTTTCCACGTGAACTCACCGCCGACGATGGCAAGATCGTCGTGCACGTGCCTCAAGTCGATACGTGGAAGGATTTCACCGACGTTACGGGCCGATTCGCCATTGAGGTGACGCCGGATGGTGAGTCGGAGGTGGTGCTCGGAACCGCAGAGTTCACGGCGAGCACTGAAGTCAATCTGGAACAGCGTGTCGTTGCGGTGGAGAACACGCAGATCACGGTGACCAGCTTTCCGATAGCAGACGACAAGCGGCGTGCGCAACTCGATGCGCTGGTACGTGGGGTAGTGCAGCAACGCACGCAGTATGTCCCGCTGGACGTGATGCTTTCTTACATCGCATCTGACGCGACGGTTCCTGAGACAGAAGGCCTCTCGTTCGAACCACCACCCATTTTCCATTCGACGACACCCGCCATCCTCGTAATGACGGACGGCGAGCCAATGCTCGCTCCGATCGACGACACGCGCCTCACTTATGCGGTGAACACCAACTGGGACCTGTTTCAGTACAAGGAGCGTGAGTGGTACTTACGCCACGACAAGCGCTGGCTCAAGAGCAAGAGCCTTGAGGGTGGCTGGAAGTTCGACAAGTCATTGCCGGGTGACTTCAAGAAGCTGCCCGATGACAACAACTGGGCGGAAGTGAAAGCGGCGATGCCGCCGGCAAAGGACAGTGCGTCAGTGCCAACGGTCTTTTACAGCGCGGTTCCGGCAGAGCTTATTGTCACCGATGGCCAGCCGTCGTTCAGTACGATCAGTTCGGGAGGGCTTGAGTACGTGCATGACACGGAGAGCGACCTGTTCAGGCTGGACGGTCGCTTCTACTACCTGGTCTCCGGGCGCTGGTTTAGCGCGAAGGCACTGAAAGGACCCTGGGCTCATGCGGCGGAGTTACCGGCTGAGTTTGCGAACATCGCGGCCGATGGGCCGAAAGGGCACGTGTTGGCCGCCGTACCTGGTTCCGAGGAAGCGCGCCTCGCTGTCCTGGAGGCTTCTATTCCGAGGAAAGCAACGGTTTCACGCGATGCTGGCAAGGACCTGCTGGTTTTCTACCAGGGTGACCCGGTTTTCGAGCCGATTGCAGAGACGGGTGTTCAACGGGCTCTGAACAGTCCGAGCGATGTCCTGTTGTTTGACGGCACCTACTACCTCTGCCAGGACGCGGTTTGGTACGCGTCAGCCAGTGCGGAAGGCCCCTGGGCCGTGGCCGACAATATTCCCGCTGCCATTTATTCAATACCGCCCTCATCGGCCTCCTACCACGTCACCCATGTGCACGTGTACGAAAGCGATGACGACACAGTATCAACCGGTTATACGAGTGGTTATTTCGGCATTCACGTCGGTTTTGGCATCGCCATGTACGGCAGTGGGTGGTACTACCCGCCGTACTATGGATATGGCGCTTACTATGGGTACCCGTATTACCCGTACTACTACCCGTACCCATACAGCTACGGCGCATCAGCCTGGTACAACCCCAATACCGGCATGTACGGCCGCTCAGGCAGCGTGTACGGCCCTTATGGGGGATATGGCCGGGCGGCGAGCTACAACCCCACGACCGGTACCTATGCGCGAGGCGCCGCGGTCTGGGACAGCAATGAAATTGCCGGCTCCGGTTTCGCCTACAACCCGCGGACAGGTACTGGCATCGCAACCAACCGCTATGCCAACGAGTACGGAGGCTGGGGTGAGTCGCTCATCACACAGAACGACAAATGGGTGCAGACCCGAAGCGAGTGGAACGACCAGTACCGGCGCACCGAATTCGATACCTCGGGCGGCAGAAGCGGTGAGATAACCCGCCGCGAGGTTGGCGACGACGTGATCCGGACCGGGAGAAACTCGGAGGGTGACTTGTTCGCGAGTCGCGACGGCCAGGTATACAAGCGTGGCGAAGATGGCTGGTACCAGCGCGGTGATGGAGACTGGAATCGGGTGGAAGTGACAGAAGAGCGGGCCGCTCAGATCGACCAGGCACGTAGCCAGGTTCAAGATCGGGCAGGCACCCTGGAAGCGCTTGATGCATCCACTTTTTCCGACCGACGACAAGCCGCCAGTGATGCCTGGTCGGGTCGTTCATACGACAGCAGCCGCAGCAGGGGTTCGTTCGACCAGAATCGTCGCAGCGAACTGAATAGAAGTTTTAACGCCCGAAGCAACGGATTCCAGCGCTACGATCGTCGCAGTCAGAGTGCGGGTCGTTCGGCACAACCGAGGCAGCGGAGTGGGCAACGCCGGCGACGGTGATTGAGAGGGTAAGAAATGAAGCGAGCCAGAACGTTCTTGTTGTCACTAATACTGGTGGCGGGTCCCGTGTTCGCAAACGAGGTCGTGGACGAGGGTCGAGAGATGATCCGGGAAAGCCGACTCGACATCGTACGTTCTGAACTGCAACTGAGCGATGAGGAGGCTGAGGCATTCTGGCCGATTTACACCCAGTATCGAGGCGAAACGGATGCGATTCAGGATCGCTATGCGGCGATGATCGAAGGATACATGCGGCGTTACGACAACGCTGATCTTTCGAATGAATACGCAGACGAGCTTATCGAGACATTCTTCGGTATCAAGCGTGAATTGCTCGACGTGCAGGAAAAGTACCTTGTGGAATTCCGTAAAGTTCTGCCGTCACTCAAGATAGCGCGGCTGTTTCAGCTTGAGAACAAGGTCAATGCCGAAATCGACGAGCGGCTGGCACTGATCGTGCCGTTGATTGATCCGAGTTAGCTGCCGACGAGTTTATTCCTCATCATCTGACGGATGATCGTATCCACCGCCTCGATGACCAGGCTCGGAACTCCGTCGTTGCCGGATATTTCAGACTCTATCGCCCAGACTTTTTCACTGCTGTCGACTGAGAAGAGTTCGGTCGAGAGCCTGACGCTCATATTGAGATCCAGCGTGGGTGGCTCATTCAGTTCTTCATAGTCGTAACGAAACAGGTTTATCGGCCGACCATCTTTGCGCACGGCCTTTCCTTCAGCCGACCCTGCCTTGATCGAGGCATCCGTATCGCGATTTAGAACCCTGGATATCAGGACGGCGTCATAGCCGTATTCTTTCACCAGCGCCTCTATCGCGCTTCGTTCAATCGGCTTGTTGCCACCTGCTACCAGGTACAACGCGGTGGCGTCTGCACCGAGCGCTCGGAGTTCGGAGACCAGTTTGCGTTCGAACGTCGCGCGACCCTCAAAGTCGTTGGCAACCCCAATCACGAGGATATTGTCAAAGCCCGGTCCGGAATAATTTGTGCCATCCTGACTCGACACCGACGTCGTGGAGCACGCGCCAGCAAAGCAGGAAATTACTACTAGGGCCGCGAAAAAGAACTGTCCCCTAAATCGATACACTGCACTCTCCACTGATTAAGCCGCGTACCGTATTACTTGTTCAGGTTTGCATCAAGAAAGTTCCGGAATAACTCTGCCCAGCGTGCTGCCGCGGCCTCGACTGCAGTCCAGTCGGTCGCAGTATCCGCGGAGGTGGAAAATGCAGGGGCGGAAGCGCTGTCGGCTGCACGGGCGAGGATCTGGCCCGATTCAGGGTCTTTCAACTCCATTAGGAACATAAGGGCACCGGGTCTGGCGATGTCCCGAAGTTCGCGACGAACGCCAGGAACGTCTGCCCCGGATGCGTTGCGATAGTCGATAAGCGTTGCCTGAACCTCGAGAGCGCCCGGGCTGGTATCTCGAACAATGACGTAGCCGCTCAGTTCGCCGAGAAAGGCCTCGCGGAAAATTTGCCGGGTACGTTCTTGGTCCTCGAGTGACGGCGCGGCGTCGGTCGGGAAGAAAATGCCCATATCCCTGGCGAGCAGCTTGTCGTACTGGCCGAAATCGGCGTCCGTCGCGACGTAAGCAGCTTCCAGGTCCGTATTCTTGCTGACATTAAAGCTCTGCGTTGTCGTTGTTGTGCAGGCAACGAGAAACAGGCCGGACGCCGCCAGGGCGAGGGCATGCAGGTTTTTTATGGGCGTGCGAATCAATGTCATTGGCAGATTCCAGGTTGGTGTAAGCAGCTTCTATCTTTGCAGGCCGATTATTACAGGAATAGTCGCGACGTGCCGCGAACGATGCGTGGAAATTAACGGGGACGCAGCGAGTCACGCAACGTCGCCACGTTTCTGTTGTTGGGAAACTGTGCGACGAGTTCCTCAGCCACTTTCAGTGCAGCGTCTATTTCGCCGGCATCCCTGAGCATCGTGGCAACGGCCCAGCCAATATCAAAGTCGTTCGGGAACTGCCGGCGCGCCTCCTGCAACAGGTCCAGCGATGCATCGTTCATGCCCATCGAGTTGAGTGCTACGCCGTACACGTAGACGTAACGTGGATTGGTTGGCTCTAGCTCATAGGCCTGTCGCAGGTCCGCCAG
>Ga0316201_10004341_pt1 | contig 10682 bp, 12 predicted proteins | sample CS6wburrow_MG_FD_204516 | JGI IMG/M metagenome (GOLD analysis project Ga0316201, IMG submission 204516) | Coastal sediment microbial communities from Delaware Bay, Delaware, United States - CS-6 worm burrow | ecosystem: Environmental > Aquatic > Marine > Coastal > Sediment | place: USA... | reverse complement strand
TAAGAAACTCGAGCCGTCAGCAGGACTGCTGCAGAGCTTCGGCATGCCATTGGCAGCATCCTGCTACTCCGACAAACGTCCTGATACCCTGCAACGGGCAGCGCCACTGCCGGTGGAGGGTCACGGTTCCAGCAGCTTCGAGGCACCGGGAACCTTTGTTCTCGCCCTGGTATTGCTGGTAACCTTTGTCGTGTACTACTTCATCAACTGGAAGTATCTGGCATCGGTATGGCAGCTTAGCTGATGATGCAGTCCCGTCAGAGTGGTTGATTGAAAAATCAACCACTCTGACATTGTAAAAACGAATATCACCGATACAATAACCTCCCGCCCTGTCTATTTTCGATAAATGCACAGGGCCCTTAACAGAAGCGACGTATGAGTCAATATGGTTAAGCTGCTCATCAACCTCTTTAAACTGCGAATTGGCGTCATTATGTCGATTACCGCACTGGTGGCGCTGGTGGTTACTCCCGGTCAGCCGGTACAGCCATGGGAGGCACTATTATTGACACTCGCGGTATTGCTGGCGGCCAGCAGTGCCGGCGCCTTCAATCAGTATTACGAACGCGATCTCGATGCGACCATGCCGCGCACCAAAAACCGCCCTTTCGTTACCGGCGACCTACCGCATAACCGTTGGTGGCTGCTGGTAATATCCTCTCTCCTGCTGGTTGGCGTTGGCATCGCAGGATTCGCACTCAATGGAATGGCTGCGCTACATATTTTTCTCGGCGCATTCTTCTATGCGATTGTTTATACCGTCTGGCTCAAACGGCGCACCTGGCTGAATATCGTTATCGGTGGCGCATCAGGCAGTTTTGCGGTACTGGCAGGCGCCGCTGTGGTCGACCCACAAATTGGCGCGGTTCCTATTCTGCTTGCAATCGTACTTTTCCTGTGGACGCCTTCGCATTTCTGGAGCCTCGCTATTGCCCAGAAGAGCGCCTATGCCTCGGCAGGCGTGCCGATGCTGCCGGTCGTTGTCGGCAACGAGGCTGCTGCAAAAGCAGTATTGGGAAATACTGCGCTTCTGGTTGGCATTTCCATTCTCCCCTTCTTCTTTGGACTCGGCTGGATCTACCTGCTGGGAGCAGTAACCGGAGGCGGCTATTTTCTTCTGCGTAACGTACAACTGGTCATGGATCCCTCCCCCAAGATGGCCATGAGCAGCTTTTTTGCTTCATTGATCCAGTTAATTGTATTATTGGTCTTTGCAGTATTGGATTCTCAGCTGATCGGCTGATCACATTTAGCCTGAAGTGCGGCTAACACACTCGAAATCTGCCCATGCGCCATTTTGTTGCGCTTCTGTTATTCATCATATCTGCCGCCCTCCCCCATATCGTTTTGGGTGACGAAACGGGGGCGGCCGGGTCAGGTTCGGTTAAAACTTTTCAGTATAAAACTGCTTTGCAGTCGAGCCAGTCTGCAATTGGCCGTACCCTGGACGACTATCTTTTGACCGACCAGAAAGGTCGCTCGTTGAGACTTTCGGATTTTAGAGGAAAACCACTGGTTCTGAGCCTCGTCTATACCAGTTGCTACCACATTTGCCCCATGACAACCCGACACCTGAGCAAGGTGGTCGAAAAAGCGCGTGACGCGCTTGGTCATGACAGTTTTTCAGTTGCAATTCTGGGTTTCGATTCGTACAACGACACCCCTCAGGCGATGATCTCTTACGCCAAAAAACAGGGAATCGAGAACAAGGAATGGTTCTTGTTGAGTGCGGACAGTGAAGCCATCAATGCGCTTAGCAAACAACTCGGCTTTCTGTTCTTCACGTCACCCAACGGTTTTGATCATATCGTACAGGCCAGTGTGGTAGATGCTGAGGGTATCGTATACACCCAGGTTTACGGCGAGGTATTCGAAACCCCGCTACTGGTAGAGCCGTTAAAGGACTTGGTTCTCGGCCGCCCAAAACCAGGACAGACTCTTATCGAGGAACTGGTCGACAAGGTGCGTTTTTTCTGCACCGCCTATGACCCCAACCGGGATGGGTACCACTTCGATTATTCGCTCTTTATCGGGCTTGTGATTGGCGCCCTCATTATTCTATCGGGCTTGGTTTTCGTTTTAACTGAACTGATAAAGGAAAAGCGACTTCGAAAGACCTGACTGCACTATCACTGCAATTCTGATATATGAAGGTATAATGTCATTTCGCTACAATACGCGGTTCCTTTGCGCAAACGGCACCCCCGGTCCAACGTACTCCAGTCTGCATGAAGTAAAAAATCGAGATTGACCGAAGTCATTTCCAACAAGCATTGGATCAAAATATCATACAGTTCAGTTTTTTGCCGGTGATTTCCCACCGATATCAACCAGAGGCTATCAGAGATTGAAATTCGTCAATCCAATAAAGCGGGGCTATTTAGCGCTTGAAGAGTGGTTCAATATCTCTTTTGGGCCGGAATGGAACCCCCTGTATCACCTCGGCACGCTCACCTTTTTCTTCTTCTGGGTGGTACTGGTCAGCGGTATTTATCTCTTTATTTTTTTCGACACCAGCCTTTCCGGTGCTTACAACTCGGTCGAGTATCTGACTCACGAACAGTGGTACCTTGGCGGTGTCATGCGCAGCCTGCACCGCTACGCATCAGACGCCGCTGTTGCCACAATCATTCTGCATATGTTCAGAGAGTTCGCGCTCGACCGGTATCGCGGCTTTCGCTGGTTCTCCTGGGTAACCGGGGTCCCAACGCTTTGGTTCGTTATCACCCTGGGCATTACCGGATACTGGCTGGTCTGGGATGAACTGGGGCTATACGTGGCAGTATTGTCATCCCAGCTGATGGACGCACTTCCCATTGTGTCCGGCTCGATGGCCAGCAATTTTCTCGAGGGGCAGCTCACCGACCGCTTTTTCACTCTGATGGGCTTTCTGCACTTGCTAGGGCAACCGGTGCTCCTCATTTTTGCTCTCTGGATCCACGTCAAGCGGCTTGCGCATGTTGAAATCAGCGCGCCCAGGGGTCTGGCGATAGGCAGTTTTATTGCACTTCTAACCCTGTCGTTTATCTGGCCCGCGGTCAGTCATGCACCGGCCGACCTGCACAAAGTTCCGGCAGTGCTCAACCTTGACTGGTTCTACCTCAATATCTACCCGGTTCTCGACTATCTGACCGCCGGACAGACCTGGGCTTTGACCATGGGCGTCACCGCACTGCTTATGATCATGCCCTGGCTGCCCCCGAAAAAGACGGGAGCCGCGGCGGAAGTCCATCTCGACGAATGCAACGGCTGCGGGCAGTGCGCCGTCGACTGCCCCTTCGATGCCATCAGCGTACAGGCCAGAACGGATGGAGCACGCTGGGAATACGAAGTGGCAGTTGATGACAACCTTTGCGCGGCTTGCGGTATCTGTGTGGGCTCATGCCACTCCTCCAATCCGTTTCGCTCGAGTAAAAAAGTACTCGAAACCGGTATTGACATGCCACAGTTCCCGATTGACGAGGTGCGAAACCAAACCAAGACCGCACTGAATGCGTTGCAGGGAGAAACCAGAATCATCGTATTCGGGTGCGACCATGCTTTCGACGTTGAGGAACTGAAGAAACCAAACGTAGCAGTGCTGAATTTCCTTTGTACCGGCATGATGCCACCCACCCTGGTGGAGTATGCGCTGAAAAATGGGGCCGATGGCGTCTTCATTACCGGCTGCAGGAAAGGGGACTGCTACTATCGTTACGGAAACATCTGGATGGATAAACGTTTCAACGAAGGTCGCAAACCGGTTCTCAGGGAGCGGGTTGATCGATCGCGTATCACGGTTTTCCGAGCGGCAGTAACAGATGGCAAGGAGATCCGAAAGGAAATCACAAAGTTCACCAATCGGGTGGCTAATATGCAGAAGGGTGAGACAGCCTCCAACATTAAGGAGGTTGAAAATGCCTAGTCCAAAGCGTTTGATCCTGCAGATACTCAATTATACCGTATTCATGGGATTGGTCTGGTACTTCTCTTTCAGTCCGCCATATGTGCGCCTGGCGCCTGATGAGTCAATGATCACCCTGGCGTTATCCCATGCCGGAAAACCGGTGCAGGAGTGCCGTAAAAATACCCAGGAAGAGATGGCCAAGCTGGCTCCCAATATGCGCGTGCTGGAAGATTGTCCGCGCGAACGCTCACCGGTGCGAATTGAAGTACTGATGGACGACGAATCGGTTATCGATAAAACAGTGGACCCGCCTGGTCTATATAAAGACCAGGGCGTGGATATCTATCACAGCGTCAAGGTTCCCACCGGTGATCATCGAATTGTGATTCGCATGAACGATAGTGTTCTCGTTGATGGTCCGACGCATCAATACCAGCAGGCAGTCTCCCTGGAACCTGCTCAGCTGCTGGTAATACAGTTCAATGGTGGCCAAAACCAGTTCATATTGAGGTAGAGCCCGACGCGATTCACTCGCCCGGTTACGCTGAATCTCTGCCGGGAATTCCAACGACAGCCTTCATGAGTTCAAACAACCTAATGAACAATCAGATTATTGACGGATTCGATCTCGATTCACCGGACGAAGGGTCGCGACGACTCACCTTTGGCTGGCTTCTGCTGGCGCTTGGGTCGCTGGTTGTCGCAGGACTGCTGACCATTCTGATCGTCATGTCAAGAACTCCCGGGATACAGGAGATATTTCCCTGGATAGATTTTTTCCATACCGCTCTGGTGGTGCATGTGGACCTCACAGTACTGGTCTGGTTTCTCTCCTGCGCCGGTATTTTCTGGACACTAAACAGCAACGGGGGATGTTCCAGTTGCGGCTGGGGGGCACTCTGGCTTGCCGTCATAGGCACTGCCATTATCAGCCTGTCACCATTTCTTGGGGCAGGCGACCCGTTGATGAACAACTATGTGCCGGTATTGCAGGATCCGATTTTTTTTATCGGCCTGGGAGTATTCGGTTTGGGCTTCACGCTACTGGTGCTCCGTGGACTGTTCTATTCCAAGCAGATGGGGAGAGCGGTCAGCGGGGTGGGCGCGCTTCGCTTTGGTCTGCTGACCGGGCTGGTGATTTCATTGGTTTCGGTTGCCGCCGTAGTCGCCTCGTACCTGGGCATACCCGAGATAATCGAAGGTCAACACTACTATGAACTGCTGTTCTGGGGTGGTGGGCACACGATACAGTTCACGCATATTCAGTTGATGCTGGTCGCTTGGTTGTGGCTCGCAACCACGTCCGGAATGAGGGTCAGTCTCAGCCCGAGAATCGCGGTACTGCTGTTTGCACTGGGCGCGATTCCCGCACTGATGACAATCTATGTCTATGTCGCTTTTGATATCGGGTCGGGCGAGCACATGCTCTGGCTCACCTGGTTGATGCAATACGGTGGAGGGATTGCCGCGTTGCCAGTGGCGCTGGCATTGACCCCCGCATTTTTCGGTTCCCGCACAACTGCTGACGATCAGCTTCGCGCGCAGCGATCGGCGCTGCTTTTTTCAATACTCCTGTTTGGCATGGGCGGCATCATAGGCTTCATGATAAGCGGCAGTAACGTTACCATACCGGCGCATTATCACGGATCGATCGTCGCTGTCACCCTGGCCTTCATGGGTGTCATTTACCATGTCCTTCCCCGTATCGGATGCCGTAAACCCACGGGCAGGATGGCGCGATACCAGCCCTCCATCTATGCTGTCGGCCAGATGATGCACATTTTCGGCCTGGCCTGGTCGGGCGGCCACGGCGTTCAGCGAAAAACAGCAGGCAGCGCCCAAGGGCTCGAGAGCGTTGAAAAAATTGTCAGCATGGGAATGATGGGACTGGGCGGGCTAATCGCCATTATCGGGGGAATACTATTTTTAGTCGTAGTCTTCAGAGCCATTTGGCCAGTAAAGGTAGCACAGCCGAAAGCGGGCTGATGCCCCGGCACCTCATAATCGTTTGATCAATTCAAACGAAATCAACGCAAGCACCATTATTATGGCAAAAAATACCAGTGAACGATTTTCGAATCGATTTCCCCGTCTGATCTCTATCTGATTCAAAATCCAGTCGGATACGAAGTAGAGTGCGAGACCTACAACGGTATATGCAACAAGATCCAACATAAGCAAACTGCCCTCTCTGTTTTCTATCCGAAATGGATGTCGGCGCCGCCGGTGAAAATGGCCGCTAGACCTTAGGTGGATACAGATGAAACCCAAACAGATAGATAAGTACACCGGTCACGGAAACATAGAGCCATAACGGCAAAGTCCAGCGGGTGATTCGTTGATGCAGCGTAATCCTCTCCCTGAGCGCAAATGTGACGGTCAAAACTATCATTGGCAAGATGACAACCGCCAAAAAAATATGGGTAAACAGAATCAGAAAATAGATTGGGCGAATAAAACCCTGGCCGCTGAACGGCACGTAGCCCACCTGGTTATGATAGTAAAGGTAGGAGCCGAGGAACAGCGTGGATACCACCAGCGCGGAGACCATGCAGATCTTGTGAGCCCGCTTATTGCCTTTACGAATGTAAAAGTAAGCCGCCACGATCAAACAGGCGGAAATGGAGTTCAGCGTCGCCTGCAAGGGGGGCAGATAAGAGGTGATATCCATTAGATTACTACTGTTGAGTCGTGTTTAAGGAGAAACATCGAGTAAAACTACAGCCGTTGATTAGAGCCGTCAACAGCGCCACCAATCAGTCATCTTTTTTCTTACGCCACTCTTTCAATGCCCATGCCAGAAACCATCCCAGAACCGAAAGATTAACAAGAATTCCGACGATCCAGAAACCGGTACGGCCATCACCGAACTCTGCTTGAGCGGTACCATTGGCAGATGCATGCACAATCGTTCCAACTTCAATACCATTCGAATCTGATTCTAACGCCGCACGATCTGCTGAAGATCCAGCAACTACCGGAGCCGTTTGTGACTGCTCCGGCGAACCCACTGCAGCCACAACCGTCGACTGCAACAACGCGATGAGGAGCATGCCCGGCAGAATTTGAATGCTCTTTTTAAATATCAACATTTGCCGCTGCCTGTACCGAAAATGCCTGTGTTCAGGTTCTACTATTATTACCTACCCGTGGTCGCGATATTCTACTCCCATTTACACCGGTTTCAGTACACCAAACAGCAAAACAACAACGGTGTACGGACCAAGCCAGCAATCGAGTCTCCGGCTATCCCAGACGAATCATGAACTCGGATATCGCATGGCTTTCGCTCTCTCCGTTAGTTTGTCCCGACACATCCAAAACGCTTTTTCCAATACGGTCTCTGTCAGCCCGTTACTCTCGGCATAGCCGATACCCCACCAGCCCGTCATCCAATTTTGGGTTTTTTGCACGCCTCCGAAGAGGTACAATCATATTGGTATATTATTCCAGGAGAAAGGATCCATGTTTGGACTCAAAAGTTCTTCCGCGCAGGACAATAGCCCCTGCCTTTTGAAAAATGTCGGCGTTTCAGAATTCAACAAACAGCATCTGAAACTTGCCAGCTATGCAGTCGAATTCAATCAGGTTGCAGAAGAACTGGCGGACAGGGTGCCTGATGCAAGTGACTGGAAGCGTGTCGACGCGCTATTCAGCCGGGTAACCCGATTCGTAGCCACGCATTTTCGTGAGGAAGAGGAGATTATGCGTAAGTACGAATATCCCGGCTACCCTGGGCACAAGGTGCAACACGACAAGTTTGTAGCCGACCTGGCCAAGATTCAATCCCAGATAAACGACAGAAATATAAAGTTCAAAGGAAAGATGAGTAACCTGTTGTGGGAGTGGTTATACCATCACATCAACGAGGTAGACGTTGAATACCGTGAGTTCTTTGGCGACAAAGGCTTGACCTAGTGTCCCATTCGGACGCAGCCTTTCCTGGATGCCCGTGTTTCGCAGAATGCATCTGTTTCAGAATGTGCGCGATTTGACCGAATCGCAACCCAATTGATCTAGGTCAGATAGTGGTCAATTAGAGATCAACTTCCACCCAAAAAAACGAGTGCTATGTTTTGCAAAGGCTGTAGATTTCACTTAGTATCCGCGCTAGTACAAGGTTAGATTCACTCTGTTTTGGTGCGGAGATGTGGGTATTTTTTTCTTAGTACAACCACACTTATTGGCCGTCGAACCTGCTATTACAAATTCAAACAACACGTCATGACAGATGTGGAGCCGGTTTTTCGATTACGACGGGGTTTGGGAGAGGAAAATTAATGGCTCGTGACCAGAAAAGTGCCGCCATTTCGCGGACAAAACTAGTTTTCATATTTATTGCTATATTTGGTGCCGGCGTTGTTTTTGCCGGCCTGTTCAATGTCGGTCTCTCGTCAACCAATACATTAGAGTTCTGCACCGACTGCCACACCATGAAGATCCCGCTAGAAGAGTTGCAGCAGAGTCTCCACTACAAAAACACCTCCGGCGTCCAGGCAGGATGTGCCGATTGCCACGTACCCAAGGAGTTTGGCCCAAAGATGGTCGCCAAGATTCTCGCTTACAAGGATGTCCTGCACGAGTTTCTCGGAACCATAGATACCAAAGAGAAGTACGAGCAGCACCGCTGGGATATGGCCAATCGGGTTTGGGCGAAGATGAAAGCCACCGATTCCCGCGAATGCCGTTCCTGCCACTCCTGGGAAGGCATGGATCTGAGCGAACAGAGCCGCAGCGCGCGCAACCGGCACAGCAGCGCAAGAGACGAAGGTAAAACCTGCATCGACTGCCATAAGGGCGTTGCTCACGAAGAGCCGGATGAACCAGAAGAGGAAGAGGTTGCGGAGAAACAGGACTAGTCTGTTTTTGTCGGCTATCGGTTGTTTCCCATGCAAGGTATAGGCCCATGAAGTTTATTAAGATTGTCGCCCTTTTAGTGGGTATTGCACTGGTTTACACTGCCATCGCAGGAGACTCGGAGAAAGAGAAAGAGTTTCGCGTTGCTGCAGGAGTCGGTGACGTGGAAACGCTGGAAAGGTTGCTTGATGAGGGGATACCGGTCGACACTGCCAACAAATTTGGCGTAACCGCGCTTATGATGGCAATACAGAACGACAATCTCGAGGCCACAGCGCTGCTGCTGGCACGGGGAGCGAATGTGAATGCTGAAGCCAGTGAGGGGTGTACAGCTCTCACCTTCGCTGCGGAAAATGGACATGATGCGCTCACCGCACTGCTGTTGGAGCGCGGCGCGGATCTCAATGCCAAGACTCGTGCCGGCTGGGATGCCATGATGATCGCGGCACGATATGGCCTCACCGACATGGTCGACCAGTTGCTTTATAAAGGTGCAAGTACAGCATCCAGAGACAATAACCAACGAACCGCGCTGATGCATGCAGCGGAAAAAGGTCACCCGGAAACGATCTCCATGTTGATCAAGGGTGGATCCGATATCGAGGCACGGGACAAAAACGGGGCCACAGCCCTTCTCGTGGCGGCAGATAAGGGGAACGCGGCATCAATCGACGCGCTTCTCGATGCAGGCGCCGATATCAACGCAGTGGATCAGGACGGTGCAACCGCGTTGATCTGGGCAGTCGGTCAGGATCATCTGCCAGCCGCAGAGCGCTTGATATATCGCGGAGCCGAAGTCAATCATCAGGATGCTGACGGGATTACTGCGTTGATGGAAGCCGCCTCGGTTCGATCGGAGGATCTGGTCTACCTGTTGCTTAGAAACGGCGCCGACCCGAAAATGCTGGATAACGCTGGCCGCGATGTCCATGCAATCGCAAAAAAACGAAGAAACAAAAGGGTCGTCTCGCTGTTGAAAGAGGCCTCTGATCATTAGTGCCTTAACGCTGACCTACTGCCCAGGAAGGGTTCAGATAATATAACTTGAGCACCTGAACTGACTTATAGAATCGACTAGTTGTAGACTTAACACCGTATTCCGGCCTGAGAAAAGCCGAAGTTGTACTAAAACCAACTCTTGATTACTTGAGAGCAATAAGCCATAAATCCAATAGGAGGTATCATGGTGTATAAAACTTTAACTAGGGCTTTCCTGATCGCAGGTCTGGCGATCGGGGCATCGTTCGGGGCATCAGCCGCAGATGCGCCTAAACTGAAGATGGGTGCCAGCAGTGATATGCTGGCCAACACCTGTGCGGGCTGTCACGGCACCGACGGTGCCAGCAGTGGTCCCGCGATTCCCACCATAGCGGGCTTGTCCAACGACTACTTCGTCGACATGATGAAAGGATACGCCGACGGCACAATACCCGCCACCATCATGGACCGTATCGCCAAGGGTTACAGTGAGGAAGAGATCAATCTACTGGCAAAATACTTTATCGCCAGACCGTTCGTGAAAGCGAAGCAGGATTTCGATCCGAAGCTGGTGAAAAAGGGAGGCAAACTGCACGATAAGTATTGCGAAAAGTGTCATGCAGAAGGTGGGCAGTCCGCTGAGGACGACGCCGGTGTGATGGCCGGTCAATGGACGCCGTATCTTATCTACCAGTTCGAAGATTTCAATGCCGGCCATCGTGAAGCGCCCAAGAAGATGAACAAGAAGATGAAGCAGATGATGTCGAAAGAGGGTGATGCCGCTATCGACGCACTCATCAGCTACTACGCCAGCCAGCAGAAATAAGGTAGGAGACAAATCGCAATGAAAATAACCAGAAGAGGATTTATTCAGACGGCTGGTGCGGCGACCGCCATCGGCGTTGCCGGTGTTCCCTATATCGCCCTGGGCGCGAGCAAGAAAGTCGTCATAGTTGGC
>Ga0316201_10004340_pt1 | contig 10682 bp, 10 predicted proteins | sample CS6wburrow_MG_FD_204516 | JGI IMG/M metagenome (GOLD analysis project Ga0316201, IMG submission 204516) | Coastal sediment microbial communities from Delaware Bay, Delaware, United States - CS-6 worm burrow | ecosystem: Environmental > Aquatic > Marine > Coastal > Sediment | place: USA... | reverse complement strand
TGAAACCGGTCAGCCATTGCTCCATGATGTGTATATTTTTGGAGAGTTTACAGACTGGAAAATCCAACCTCAATTCAGATTGACATGGGACGACCGCTTAAACGGATACCTTACAAAATTGCATCTAAAACAAGGATTTTACGAATACTATTATGTCGTTGAAGGACCGAATCATGAAGCTGACCATTCACGGATTGAAGGAGACTGGTATGAAACCTCAAATGACTATACAATCCTTTTGTATTACCGTCCTTTTGGAAGTAGATACGATCAACTCATCGGTGCACACAGCTTTAGTTCTAAAGACCAATTCAAGTAGAAATAGACGCTAAATAATTACATATCTTTGCGTCTTCATTTGATCTGATTTAATCAAACATTCATAGAAAAAGATGTTGTGGCTGGAATCAGTTGGCTTATCATTGTGTTCGAGCTTGTATAACCAGACTGAATTTAATTTTTTCATTGAAAAACTCTTTTTATGAAGCGCTTGCTTTTAATGACACTTGCTCTGGTAATCTACAGTTATGTTTTCTCTCAAGAAGTCTGGACACTCCAAAAATGCGTGGAACATGCCATTGAAAATAGCCTGTCAATACAACAGTCCCAACTCTCATTACAAAACACACAATTGACAGGAACATCGTTGCAACATCAACGATATCCAAGCCTCAATGCAAGTTCAGGATTTGGGATCAACTTCGGTCGTCAGATTAACCCTGCAACGAATGATTTCGAAACAGAAAACTCATTGTTTAATAGCATCGGTTTAAATTCCGGGATTAACATCTATGCTGGTAGTCAGCTGACGAATAGTATTAAGCAAAACAAATTGGACGAAGAAGCATCTCAGCATGACCTGATGCAGTCAAAAAATGATCTCGCATTGAGTGTGGCTTTGACCTATCTCAATGTGCTTTTTGCCTATGAAAACCTGGCGAATGCTGAAAACACAAAAGTGCTGACCGAAAGGCAATTGGATCAGTTAAGTAAATTCATCGCTGCCGGTACAAGACCAGAAAATGAAAAATATGATCTCCTTGCCCAGCTAGCAACCGACGAACAAAATATTATACAGTTTGAGAATAATGTGGTCAATAACCTGCTCGCCCTCAAACAGCTTTTGTTACTTGATGCTACTTATCCATTGGAAGTTGAAACACCCGATATTGACCTCAATGATATCGAAGCATTGGAAACATATAACATTGAGGCAGTGTATGATGCTGCTGTCAATAATCAACCACTGATTAAGGCGAGCGAACTCAGATTGAAAAGCGCAGAAATGGAAGTGGATATTGCAAAAGGCAGCATGATGCCGAGTTTATCCCTTTCCGGAAGTATCGGATCTAACTGGTCAGATCTGGCGAAACAAGCAGACGGTTTTACAACACAAAGAATTCCCCAGGAAGGGGTTTTTATTAATGGAGAATCGGCCCTTTTTGAAGTTGATCAAACTTTACCGACTTCGATTTCACAAATACCATATACCGACCAATTGAATAATAATCTTGGGTATGGGTTCAGTGCAAGCCTGCGTATTCCGATTTATAATAACTACCAGGGTAAAGTAGCCGTAGAGAGGGCAAAATTGAATATCCTCTCTACTGAAACGAATAACTTGCAAATTCGTCAGACGTTAAAGACGGATATTCAAAATGCAATCACAGCTGCCCGTGCTGCCAAAAAAACATTGCAGGCATCTGACAGATCCCTCGAGGCCAGTCAGATTGCATTTGATAATGCAGTGAAAAGATTTGATGTTGGCGTGATCAATAGTTTTGAATTTTTAAATGCCCAGGATCGGCTTGAGTCAGCAAAAGTAAACGTAACGATTGCCAAATATGATTACATTTTTCGTGTAAAAGTGATAGAATACTACCTTGGAAGAGGATTAAGCATACAGTAAAAAGCGTAAAACGGGTGATGGATTATTAAAGATTCATGCCTGAGAATAATACACAAGTTATGGCCAAAAAGAAAAACAATCGAACATTAATCATTGTGCTTGTTCTTGCAGTAGTTTTACTCGGAGCACTTGCTTATTTCAAAGCAAAGCAAAAGCCAAGAGGCGAGCAGGTTGAATTCGTTGAAGTAGAAAAACGTACGATCCGAGAGACAGTTTCAGCAAGTGGAAAGGTTTTCCCTACAAAAGAAGTGAAGATCAGTTCAGACGTATCGGGAGAGGTCGTTGAACTATTGATTGAAGAAGGAGACTCTGTTGTCGCAGGTCAGGTACTGGCGCGCATTGATCCGGATGCTTACCAATCGGCTGTTGAAAGGGGCACCGCGAGCCTAAACACTTCAAAGAGTGAACTGGCAAGATCTAGAGCATCTGTCGAAAACTTTGTTGCACAGTTAGAGCAAATCAACGCCCAACTATCCAATGCAAAAAAAATCCATGAGCGAAATGAACAACTGAAGAAGGACGGGGTCATTTCAGAGTTGGATTTTGAAGCTTCAATGACCAATGTCCAGCAGTTGGAAGCAAATAAAAGAGCAGCCGAGGCTAGCAAGCGAAGTGCTGAGCAAAGCGTCGAATCTGCCCGGTACAATGTAAAAAGTTCTGAAGCAGGACTGAAAGAATTACAAACCAGCCTCAATCGAACAACCATCAAAGCCCCAACGAGCGGAGTGATATCTGTGCTCGCTATCGAGCAGGGCGAACGGGTTGTTGGTACAATCCAAATGACGGGTACGGAAATGATGCGTATTGCGAATTTCAATAGCATGGAAGTCCAGGTAGAAGTCAGTGAAAATGATATTCTTCGTGTTCAGTTAGGAGATACAGCTGAAATTGAAGTGGACGCTTATCTCGAAGATAGATTTACGGGACTTGTCTCAGAGATTGCATCTTCTGCAATGAATACATCAGTTGGTGGTCAGGTGGCTTTGACTTCTGATCAGGTGACAAACTTCGTTGTTAAGATCAGAATTCTTCCTGAATCTTATGAACATCTGATCATTGGTGGAACAAGTATTCCGCTACGCCCGGGAATGTCAGCAGCGGTAGACATCAATACCCACACAGATTTTGACGTGTTGAGTATTCCGATACAAGCAGTGACAACGAGAGAAAAAGATGAAGAGAAGAATAAAGACAAAGACAAGTCTGATTTGAAGGATGATGAATTGTTGGAAGTTGTATTTCTCTATACAGACGCTGATACTGCTAAAATGGTTGAGGTTGAGACAGGCATCCAGGATAATGAATTTATCCAGATTCTTGACGGCCTCTCAGATGGCGATAAAGTGATTTCGGGTCCTTATTCTGCAATTAGTCGAAAACTAAAAAATGGTACGGCTTTGCGTGTGAAAGAAAAGAAAAAGGAAGAAGAGGAGGAAAAACAATAGGTGACCTTGAACGATACCGCACTTATCATTTTTATTCGCAATCCACAGATCGGTGTCGGAAAAACCAGGCTTGCCGCATCTGTTGGACCTCAAAAAGCATTTGATATATATCTTGAATTGCTTGAGGCTACCCGTGACCTGGCATTATCCTTTTCTGGCCCCAGGTATCTTTTTTATACTGATTTCGTGGATAATGATGATGAATGGGAAAATCATTTATTTCATAAATATGTACAGGTGGAAGGAGACCTTGGCCAAAAGATGCGATCTGCTTTTGATGAGGTCCTTTCAGAGTATCAGAGCGCATTGATAATTGGAAGTGATTGTCCGGCAATGGATATCACCGATCTGGATTCAGCAGCAAATGCACTTCATCAAAACGATCTGGTAATTGGCCCATCAGAGGATGGAGGTTACTATCTCCTTGGAATGAAGAATGCACATCACTCACTTTTTGAAGATATTCCCTGGAGCAGCACTAAAACCTATATCCAAACAATTCGCGCTGCAGATCAACTATCCGTTTCCGTCTATCACTTGCGCACACTAAATGATATTGATACAATTGAAGATTGGCTGAAATATCAGAAGGAGAGCAAGTAATTAACCATTCGCTTTGAAAGTCAGGTAGGATCTCAAATCTTCCATTTGCTGCCTGCTCATTTTTTCTTCAGTATACTGTGGCATATATGCCTTTTTCAGCGTCAGTGGTGATGTACCATAACGACCAACCTGGTATACTGAATGACGGGTATACTTTTCAAAATGATGAGCCAGGTGTTTGATAGTCAGGGGACTGTCATCCAGTCGAAAGAAACTATATCGTTGAGTTTTATGGCAATGCAGACAACTATTTTTATAGATCTTTTTCCCATTTTCGGGATTCCCTTTCAACCCATTTCCTTCTTTGCGATTTGGTGGTGGATCAATAAAATGAGCTGGCGAATATGCCATATACTTGCTTTTGATCAGGTCTACTGCTTCGGATGAAGGCGAGCCCTCTTCAATGGCACTTCTGATGAGTTGAACTTCATCAGTATTCAGATCGAGGTCAGCTATTTTGATCTGAATCGTTTCCATGAAAGCCAGGATTGACTCAAGTTCCCATTTTTTGAGCTTTCTTCCCTGTGAACATTCTGTGGCACATAGCTGGATGGCCTCTCGCACATTATTTCGTGCTTTTTCTACCAGGTCGCCATATTTTTTCTCGTAATCTCCATTATAAAAACTGGTCCTGTTGATCAAACCATAGAGGGTCGTGCCCTGCAAAAAGGGGATACCTTTATCGATAACATACGAGAGCCTGGCCTGTGGATCTATACTTGTGAGATCAGGATCTTCTCTTTCGATGTTATGACAGGCTGTGCATTCAAAATGTCTGCTGATCCTGCTGGTTTTGTTTCCATTGGGCTTTATTCCATATCCATTCAATACGAAACTTTTTCCAGCTTCCACAGAAACACCTTTGACTGATCGATCAGCCAATTGACCATCTAAAGTGACATCTCCAAGTTGATTCAATGCCTCAATGATCGTTAGTTCTTCAATTGGAATAGGAGGCTTTTCAGGTGCCCAAAATTGCAACCCAATCAATCCGCAGATAATGATTATACTCGTCAATCGAATCATATATGCTAAAGATTAAAGAGCCTTGAAATGGTAAAACCGAGCCGAAATTCTCCATCATTCCAATTAGATCTTGAATATGGGATATAGTCGTTTTCGGATAGACCTCTTGCGTTGGTCAGGTTTATTTGAAAAACGTGCCCGCCACCAGTATCTACTTCAAGACCAACTCCTATTGATGGGTAGAAGTCATTTTCAGATTTTCTATAGCTGGATAATGGTGCATTTACATCAAAAATGAATCCATATGCCCGGCTGAGTTTAATTCTCCCTGCTACCCCGATACTCAACAAGTCATTTTCATCCCCTTCCAGGACCTGGTTTCGGTGCGTGAAACTTCCGAGCACCTGGAGTGAAAGTCCGTCTGTTATTTTTCTGCCGATGATGAGTTGGCCTGTTGAAACCCATCTGTGTGAGGATTGCTTGAAATTACTTAACGCTTCAGGATTTGCGCTGTTTTGCATCGTACTATATGAAACAACACCGAGCAGAATGACAGAGACAGCAGGTTTCCTGGGACCGAACTGATTCATCATTCTGAGTTTTGCATAACCGTTTAAAAATTTATTCAATGGACCTGAACCTTTTGTTCGATTGATACCAATATTCAGGTTGTTGCTGATTCCATATTCACCACCGATCAGGATGTCAGAGGCGTTTTCAAGACCGTAAAATGTCTCCCAACCTCCGGACTCACCAAACATATCACCAAATCGGTGAGCGATCCGGAGATCAAATTTGCGATTTGCCAGCATTTCAACAGATTGAGCATTGATGACTCGTCTGTCCTGAAAAGTCTGACTTTCCAGGTCTGAGGTGATACTCAGCGTAAAAAACAGGCAGGAAAATAAAATATTGAGTTGTCTTCGATTCATAATTATGCTGTTTCCAATAACAGATTTTTCATTATTCTTCGGGATATCCTTGTTCGATCCAACAGTTCAATTCATTAATCTCACTGTCGGTCAATTCAGTCGGCCCGGTCGCATTTGAAGGGGGCATATCTCGCTGGTTCAAAACACGATCTGCAAATTGTCCATTCGTCACACGACTCACAACGCCAGCATAAAAAATAAAATTTCCAGGATTTCCGCTGGCACCATCATGGCAACCCGGGTAAGAACAATTGCGTGAAATGATTTCTCCAATTTGGTCATTAAAGGTGTAAGTCTCTGTACAAGCTTCTGGCTCTATTTCAATTTTATCATAGGAACACCCTGGGGACAGCACAAGACCTATAAAACATGCGCAAAAAAATATCGTATACCTAAAAACAGTTTGTTTTTGTTTCATTAACATAGATCAAACGTTGAAATGACAAAAATAACAGGATATTGAACGGAACTTAATATTTCATTCTTTGTTTTTACTTTTGTGCGAAAGCTTTCATTTATCTAAAACTCAATAAATAAATAAGTTATGTATCCAGAACAATTGGTGATCCCAATGTCTAAAGACCTTACTGATGTTGGATTTCAAAGTTTAACCCAGGTAGAAGAAGTGGAAAAAGCGATCAATGAAATGGAAGGAACTGCCTTACTGGTTGTTAACTCTGTATGTGGTTGTGCTGCAGCAAACGCGCGCCCAGGAGCAAAAATGGCATTACAAAATGAGAAAAAGCCGGGCAAACTATATACTGTTTTTGCCGGAGTTGATCGTGAAGCTACCGAAAGAGCAAGAGATTTTCTCCTGCCTTATCCTCCCTCTTCTCCGTCTATTGCCCTTTTCAAAGATGGCAAACTTGTCCATTTCCTAGAAAGGCACCACATTGAAGGAAGAAGCGCAGATCTCATTGCTCAAAACCTTGCTGCTGCATTTGATGCTTTCTGTTAGGGTATAGGCAGAAAATAAATTTATTTCCACATGAGGAAACTTGTAGGAACAAGGGTAATAGGATTCATTTTGATCTTATTACCCTTTTTTATTGGAGCTCAACCAAGCCCTGAAGGAGGCTTGATGACTTTTTTAGAAAGTCAGAAAACACGGTTTTCTGATGTCGCAATGCAGATTTGGGACTGGGCAGAAGTCGGGTACCAGGAAGAAAAAAGCGCTGCACTATTGCGATCTGAATTAGAAAAGGAAGGATTTCGCATCCAGAAAGGGGTGGCAGGTATTCCTACTGCTTTCATAGCTGAAGCCGGGAGCGGAGAACCAGTGATCGCGATCCTGGGAGAATATGATGCGCTGCCTGGTGTTGCACAGGAAGCAGTTCCGTTTCAAAAACCGATTGAGGGGCAGATAGCGGGTCATGCATGTGGACATCATTTGTTTGGTGCGGGTTCAGCACTTGCATCAATCGCTGTCAAAAACTGGTTGGAAAATTCAGGAAATTCAGGTACGATTCGATTTTATGGCACACCAGCAGAAGAAGGTGGTGCCGGAAAAGTCTACCTGGTGCGGGAAGGCCTTTTCGATGATGTGGATGCAGTTTTGCATTGGCATCCGGGTAATCAAAACAGTGCTGATGCACGATCTTCTTTGGCGAATAAGTCAGCTAAATTTCGCTTTTACGGAAATGCTTCTCATGCTTCTTCTGCACCATGGTTTGGTCGGTCTGCATTAGATGGTGTAGAAGCAATGAACCATATGGTGAACATGATGCGTGAGCATATCCCACAAGAGTCACGCATTCATTATGTCATCACAAGTGGGGGAGAAGCACCAAATGTAGTTCCTGCTTATGCAGAAGTGTATTATTATGTTCGACATCCGTTGATGTCCCAGGTCAAAGAGAATTTTGAATGGGTCGTTAAGGCAGCAGAAGGAGCCGCGATTGGCACAGGGACAAGAATGGAATATGAAGTTATCCATGGCATTTTTAATGTTCTACCAAATGAATCCCTTGCGAATGTGATGTTTAAAAACCTGAATCTTGTCGGAGGTGTGGAATATTCTGAAAAAGAAACTGCCTTCGCTGAGGAAATCAAAACAACACTTGCAAATCCATATGCAAACCTGGAAAATGCGCGCGTGGTTCAACCCTTCAAAGTGGTAGAAAGAGGGACAGGTGGTTCAACCGATGTTGGAGATATTAGCTGGGTTGCTCCGACTGCCGGACTCTCCGCTGCCACATGGGTACCCGGAACACCAGCCCATAGTTGGCAGGCTGTTGCCAGCGGAGGAACTTCAATCGGGACGAAAGGAATGATGGTAGCCGCAAAAACCCTGGCTATGACAGCAGTGGAATTAATGCAGTCATCAGAAATTCTGGAAAAGGCAAATGAAGAACTCCTAAGAAGGAGAGGGGTGGATTTTAAATATGAATCCTTGCTTGGAGATCGTGAACCGCCCCTGGATTATCGGAAATAACACGATTTAGAGTCAAGAAAATATCAACGCTTCGAGTTCAGGTACCATTTTTTCTGATTGAAAATGAAAAGTGTGGAATCCGAGTTTTTTCGCTGCTTCAATATTTCGGTGAGAGTCATCTATGAATAATGAATTCGAAGGATTGATTTTCGTTCGATTGATCAGGATTTCATAGATTTTTAAATCAGGTTTTTTACACTTTTCAACCCCTGAAACAATAATGTCCTCAAAATGCCCCAGGAACTCATATCGCTCCAATGCTACATGGAAAGTTTCATGTGACCAGTTGGTGAGAGAAAACAACCCATGTTGATTCCTGTCGCAAATACGTTTAAGCAAATCTACTGTAGGGTGAATAGGGCCACCTAACATTTCATCCCACCTGGCATAAAACATCTCTATTTCCTTTTGGTGCTGTGGAAATTTTTGGACGCGTTCGGCTGTAGCATCTGCGAGTGTACGGCCTGCATCTTGTTGCTCGTTCCAATCAGGCGTACAAACTTCAGTCAGGAAAGTTTCCATCTCCTGCTCATCAGAAAATACTTTACGATACATATATCGTGGATTCCAATCGATCAAAACACCCCCAAGGTCAAATACAATATTTTGAATTTGTTTCATTTTGTTTTGTTGATACTGTTACTCCTTTTGTCCCCGTTGAGTCCATAAAGGGCATTTGGTTTCTCTTTGCTCATGAATATTCCATAAACCCATAAACTCCATTCACAGTTGATACCTGCTCGCCCTTCTTTAGTTGAGCACAAAGGACGAAAGTACAAAACAGTGTGGTGATGACATGGGCATTCCGACAATGCCCATGTCGGAGTTCTTTCACCCTGATACTCCTGCTACCGTTGCTACTTTTGCTACCATGCCCTCATTTCCGCATCAAATAAATACCGGTAATGATAAAAAGCAACCCCGCAATATGCGCGAGCACAAGATTTTCGCCGTCCATAAAACCCCACAGTACTGCAGTGACCGGAATTAAAAAAGCGATAGAAGAACCGAAGACCGCATCCGTTCTTTGAATGAGTTTGAAAAAAAGGACATTTGCCAACACTGTGCCGACAAGCGCCAGAACTGATGCCGCTCCTAATGAAAACCATGCCTGATCATGCGTTTGCATTACCGGGATAAAATCTGTGGAGAACAGCATAATGATAGCGATCCATCCAATGGAAACAAAACTCATTCCGGTCAAAGCGATTGCGTGCATATCCTGACAATACTTTTTGACAATATTGCTGCTAAACCCATAACAGATAGAACCGATCAACACAAAAAGAGCATAGAAATTAACGTTGAAATGCATCTCCGCCGGATCGAAAATGACCAGCGCAAGTGCACCGATCAAGCCGATTCCGACGCCGGTGATTTGTTTTCTCAAAATCGGAAAAGAAAAAAAGAGAATGCCCACGATCAACGTAAAAATGGGTGTCATGCTATTCAAAATGCCGGTAATCGCACTTTCGAGCCTTGTTTCGGCGATCGCATACATGAAAGCAGGAACTCCGCTGCCAGTGATCCCGACCATGATGACGTATTTCATTTTATGCCAGGGTACCCACTTATTAAAAATGATCATGACTGGTATAAAAGCAAACATGGATATGGTAATGCGTAAGCAAGCCACCTGAACAGGCGAAAAAGCGATCAGGCTTTTTTTGATCAGGATAAAGGAACTGCCCCAGACAATACTCAGAAAGATGAAAATAAACCAATTTTGAAGGTTAACCTTCCTCAGTGTCTCCAATAGCTATGTTTTTCGTTGTGATTATTGCGCAGCAGCGTATGATTCCACAGCATTCCAAACCCTGAATACATTCTGGTAACAAATCTTTGCAATGTCCTCTTCGGTGTAGCCACGTTTGAGCAGGGATTTAATTAAATTCGGATACTGGCTCACATCTTTCAATCCTGTAGGCAAGCTATCACCTACGCCATCGAAATCTGATCCGATGCCAACATGATCGATACCTACGAGTGAAACAACATGATCAATATGGTCAGCAACTGTTTCCACATCGGCAAAAAGGATCGGATTCTTTTTTTGGAATTTGTCAATGATCGGTTTTGCTTTGGCATCTGAGAATTTAAGTTCTTTCTTTTCCAGTATTTCCCGGAGTTCGTCCCGCAGTGCATTTCTCTTTTTCTGATAGGCTCCATCTAAAAACGATGAACCAAAATTGATTTGGATGACACCTCCATTTTGACCAAGCTTTTTGATCATATCATCGTCCATATTTCTTTCAAACCCTGGTGTATATTTTCGACAAGATGAATGAGATGCAATTACCGGGACTTTTGTGATATCCATTACCTGGTAAAAAGTTTGATCTGAGACATGGGAGATATCGACCATGATACCAACTCGATTCATCTCCCTGACA
>Ga0316201_10004339_pt1 | contig 10682 bp, 8 predicted proteins | sample CS6wburrow_MG_FD_204516 | JGI IMG/M metagenome (GOLD analysis project Ga0316201, IMG submission 204516) | Coastal sediment microbial communities from Delaware Bay, Delaware, United States - CS-6 worm burrow | ecosystem: Environmental > Aquatic > Marine > Coastal > Sediment | place: USA: Delaware... | reverse complement strand
GACTTGCTGGAGCGCAACAGCGCCCGGTCGTTATGCCGTTTCCTGAGTGCCCGTGTTACCTTTTCCATTTCGAGGTCCTGTACGATCAACAGTGGGACAGGGGTATGTGAAACCATATGCGCAGATGTGCGGGCGAGAGGATACTCCTCACTGCCGGATGATCCGTGCGCAGTCATGGCAATGAAATCAACATCCATACTGCTGATGATTTCGGACATTAGCGTGGTTGGGTTTGAGCCGGACCTGACTTCGACCGTAACCCTTAAGCCCTCGTTCTGCAGGCGCGCGGCGATCTGATCGAAATGCTTGCGGGCCACCGATTCCAGGATCGATGCCGCAGCATCAAGAACTTTACGGTCCGCGTCTGAAATCCCCGGGAGTTGATAAAAACCAACAGGCTCAATGGCATGCAGAAGGATCAGTTCGGCATCTTGTTGCCGGGCAATACGAATGGCTATGGGCAGGCAGGCCTGGGAAGCGAGCGAGCCATCGAGTGGTACCAGTATCCGCTGTATGGATGGTTTCAGCTTCGCGTGTTGTGCAATCAATGCGGCCGGGACGATGATGAAGGAACTGTGAGCGCGACCAACTATCTTCGCGGTCGTGCTGCTCAGACTCCACTCAGCCAGTCCATGTGTGCCATGACTCGCCAGTATGACGAAATCGACGAGGTTCTGTCTTATAAAGCCGAGAATTTGCTCCGCGGCCCTGCCTTCCCCGATTTGCAGGGTCGCGGGGACTTCCAGACCGGAGGTGCGTTCCAGTACCTGCTCCATATACTGGTGCGCTTCACGATGTTTCAATCGCCACATAAACACATCGTGTGAACTCGAAGGGGCTTCGTATGAAGGCTCGACAACATGCATCAAGGTCAGTGATCCGGATAATGCCCGGGTCAGCATGACCGCGTAGCTCAAAAGGGTTTCACTAAGTTCTGAACGATCGAGACACAATAATACCTTCGGTGCCACAGCGCGTTCAGGACGGTTGTCCCTGGAGTCAAAAGGCTCTTCGAAGGAGTTGGTATATTCCACGATGGCTTGCTCCCATTGCTAAGACTGCCGGAATTCCAGTTGGCAGACACACTGCGGCCAGGTCCTGCAGTTCCGGTGACAGGTAACGATTAACGCGGTTTACAAGCGCACTTCAGAGATTGAGAACGCGTGTCATGTGTGCCGCATATTGACGATAGGCAAGTCCTCCCTCTTTGCTAAAACGCCTAAAGCAACCAACCTTGAATAACTAATCAATAGACCTTTTTTGAAGCAAGAAGTTCTTGTGCTTATGCCTTTGAACCCGCCGGTTTATTACGGCCTCATGGAAGAGAAGAATCACCGTCAAACACATGGTGCCGTGTTTGGCGATGGCGACAAAGTCACTTGCGGGTAAATGGTTTACGGCAGAATCCGGTAACGTTCTGTTCCGGTCCTGATGGGCCGGCCATGTGGCTGTTCAGACGGCCGTGGCCAAATCCCTGTGTGCCGGCTTTGAAACCTCTTCGATCAGTTCTCCCGCCAACTGGCGACGGCTGTGTCTGCTGATGTCACCCAGGGAGACGATTCCTGCGACACGGTCGTCATTATCCACGACCGGCAGACGGCGGACCCGGTGTTTCTTCATGATGAATACCGCCTGGTTGATGGTGTCATCCACCCGGCAGGTCACGGGGTCAGGTGTCATCACGTCCGCGGCCGTCATGCAGTCCAGCGGTGCGCCAATTGCCAGGCCCCTGCATACGATATCGCGGTCGGTCAGGATGCCATCCAGTTTGTCGCTGGTTCCCACCGTGACACAGCCAATGTCATGTTCTTTCATGATCCTGGCTACCGTGGTCAGGGAATCCTCCCAACCGACGTTTTGCACAATATTGGCCATGATTTCGCTGACTTTCATTTAAATACCTCTCTGCGGAAAGTCTATGATGAACTATCCTCTTTATTTAGACTTTCGCAACAGCAAAAAGTGCATAGAATGTAGCTGAAACAATGACCTGGCAGTTTTCGAGACACGGGTTGTTGCTTTGGAAAACCTTACAGTTGCAAATATCCATCCGGCGCCAAAGCCGTTGCCAGCATTACATTATTGATATCCGCGTGCTGCCGCCAGCTGTTGGTTAATTGGTGGGCAGCCTCCAGCCAGAAGTCCTCTATAAATACGAATAGATGCGTAAATCCTGAGAGATTTTTCAGTAGCCCGGTCACTTGCTGGTCGTTGCCCGGGTTCTCAGTGCTTTGCTCAATGCGCTTATTCATTTTGCTGATGGCGCTCAAGCCGATTGCCAATCCCAGTTCACGGAACGCCAGGCGATACTCCGCAGGCAGGCTCAACTGGTTTTGTGCGACAAACGCCTGCAAGCTGTATTCGACATCACGCAACAGGGCTTTCAACCTGGCTGACTCATCCAGTTGATGGGTATCGATGAGTTGGATCAGCTTGTGCGCATCAGTCAGTAATCCGCCGATACCCAACGGGTCGCCGGTAGCCCAGACAATACCGGCACACATCCTGCGCATATCGTCGACTTCTTTATTCAAACTGATTTCGGCTGATTGACGCGTCGATGAATCTACCCCGGCCTGCAGTTGCAGGTAACTGATCAGGCCATCGAGCGGGTCGTGCTGTCCCATCGAATCTACCAGTGGCCGTGAAAGATCAATGCTCATTTTCCAGTACATACGGGGGATGCCGCCTACTACCGGCGTATAGGTAAACGCGCGATGTGCGGTTTTGGCAAGTTCCAGTGCCCAGCGCAAATAGTCATCCTGACCCGTTTCCCGGCCAACACAATAGAGCGCATGCATCCATTTCGTCAGGTAATGAAAATATTGGCCATCCTGATCCCACTCGAGCGACTCGTCGAATGTTTCGCCGCGTTTGCGTTCGGTAAGGCGCTTGCCAATTCTCAATCCACCGAGGGTGGGGTGCAGACGCGCCTCCTCATCGTCGAGGCCACTTAGCCAGCCCTTGTGCGCGCTATCCTTGCGGTGCTGCCCAAGAACCTGGTGAACCTGCCCGACCAGTTTCAGGGCCAGTTGAAGAAAACGCTGTTCACCGGTTTCCCGGTATAACTCAAGGTAGTTACACACCGCGAAAGCGTCGGTCCACAGGTAGCGGCGGGGTGCGCGTGACCGATTGGACAGACCGGTTGAGTCCGCGAAATCGAGCATGATGGAACGGTTGTTGACAGGCTGAAGCATGGCGGATTGAGGTGCTGTGCCCGTCTAAATACCGAATGGAAAGGTATCGGGCATACCCTGTCCGGTCATGCGTGTGAGCGGCTCAACCGCCCTGCTTTCATCAAACCAGATATATTCATCAAACTGCCGGGGTAATGATGCGTAGAAGTAGTGGCTTTGCAATTCCGTCTCGGGGCGGTAGATCACACCGATGGCGCGTTCGAGGCGCTCCGCCAGTAATTTGGCGCGGGTGACCTCCTGCAGCGGTTGCGTCAAGGGTAGCAGGAAGCAATCGGTTTCGACCTCGTGGCAGACGCGCTCGTAACTGTCGATGTGTGATGGTTGCACCTGTTTGATCTCCATTGGCCCGCCCCATTCGGAGGCGGCAGCAACGGTACCGTGGTCGGTGCCAAAGCCGATGAGATAGGAGGAGCCGGGAAATTTCTGTCGTGTCAGCTGGCCGATGTTGAATTCACCACGGGCGCTCATCTGGGTCGCCCTGGCGTCACCGATGTGTGAATTATGCTCCCAGATAACAGCTTTGGAATCCGCTCCCCGGTATGCCAATACGGATAAAAGGGTGTCGAACATGTGCTGGTCACGCTGGTTCCAGGAGCTGTTCTCGGCATAGTACATGGTGCGGTAATAGCGCTCGGCGTTGGCGACGAGCCGGGCGTTTTGCTCGGCATCGAAAAACCTCGCACCATCGGCACGGGAGTAATCCACGCGTTTTCGTAGCAAATCCTGCAGGGTGGCCAGGACATCCCGTTCGCACTCCCTGTATTGCTTTGTAACCGTGACCTGGGCATACATGCCGGGGTCGTTTACCCACGGCATCAGGCATCCGTATCTCAAGCGGGCAACTTCGGCAGTTGCCGGATCGACCTCGTCCAGGTAGCTCAGAACAACCTCGATGGAACTATACAGGCTGTATAGATCCAGGCCGTAAAATCCCACCTGCAGCGCGGGATTGGCAACCTTCTCATTGTGCTGCTTCAACCAGTGGACAAATTTCAGAACGGAATGATTGGCCCACATCCAGGTTGGGAAACGTGAGAAGGGCGTGCTTTCGTGCAGTGGGTCAGGTGCGGAGCCGTGAATGTAGCGGTCAATATGCGCCGCATCGGGCCAGTCGGCTTCTGCCGCGATAATATTAAAACCCTTCTTTTCGATGAGTTCCCAGGTAATGCGCGCCCGCATGTCGTAAAACTCGGCCGTGCCATGCGAGGCCTCGCCGAGTAATACCAGGCGGCTGTCACCGATACGCTGTAACAATCTATCCAGGTTGACCTCATTGATGCGGGCAAAGTGTTCACTGGATTGATAAATCAATTCCGGCAGGCTAGCGCTGGTGGTCTTTTCATCGGGCATCCTGCCGGTTTCATCCTCCCAGCCTGCGGCACCGATAAGCGGTACAAAGCGCACACCTCCGAGATCCTCCTGCTGGTACCCATGCTCGCTTATCCGCCTGACACGCAGCAGGGTCTGCGTGCGCAGGCTGGCACCCACGGGTATTACCAGGCGTCCGCCGATTGCCATTTGTTGTTTCAGGGTTTCGGGTACTTCCGGTCCACCCGCAGCAACCACAATAGCGTCAAATGGTGCATGCTCTGGCCAGCCCAGGCTGCCATCGCCATGCAAAACCCGGATGTTGTCATAACCCAGTTCCTCGAGTTTGCCACGCGCGCTGTCGGCGAGTATTTTGTGACGCTCTATGGTATAGACCTGTGCGGCGATCTCCGCAAGGATGGCCGCGGCATAGCCGGAACCGGTACCCACTTCGAGAACCCGTTCACCGGGTTTCAGCTCAAGCGCGGCGGTCATCAGGGCTACGATATAGGGCTGTGAAATGGTCTGGCTGGCGGCAATCGGCAGCGGTGAATCGTGATAGGCAAACTCAACCAATTCGGTGGGTACAAATTCTTCACGTGGTACGGCATTGACGGCATCGAGGACGGTCTGATCATGCAAACCGCGGGCGAGCAGTTGATAATCGATCATTCTTTGCCGTAGTTGTCTGAAGTCAGTCATAGCCTGCTCCTTTTTCACAAATGCATGGAGCAAAAAGAAAAAAACATCTTCTGTATTTTTATTAGATAATGGAAATCCGATTAAATTCAAATGGGAAGTCTGCCCACAGTGGCCGACGGGTGGGCTGCTTCAAAGCACGTTTACGAGGCTTTGTGGATCATTCACTGTAATGTGGCGTTCAACGGCATCCAGGGGTTCAAAGTGGCTCAACTGGTGTTCGAGCACCACCAGGTCAGCGTCTGATTCATCCAGCCCTTCTGCGATGCGTTGCCGGATACGCGCCCTGAGAGTTTCGAGCGGTGCGGTGCATTCCATGATGGCCGGCCTCGCCCCGAGCTTGTGCGCAAGGTCGACAAAAAGGCTGCGCCATTGCCGCTTCGCAAAGGTAGCATCCGCAATCATGTTAAAACCAGCCGTGAGCCCGGTTGCGCAATACGCTGCGAGCGACCTGTAGGTGTTCGCAGTGCTCGCGGCGGTATACAGTCCCTTATCGATACCTGTTCCAGCATGGCGCTGCCGGGGCAGTCCGTGCAGGCGTTTACGCTCCAGGTCGCTGCGAATACGTATGGCTGGCAGGGCGGGGATCAGTCCAGCACTGGTTCGGGTTTTGCCGGAGGCGGACAAGCCGTGCATCAGAACCATCCACGGATGGTGTGGCTGGTCCATCAACGTACGGGCGAGTTCAAGGTAGTGGCGGGCCTTGATGGCGTGTTCGCCCTGGGCGTCCTCATGCAAAAGCCGGGTCTGTATGGCGGCGACCTTCAGGCGGACCATGCTGCGATAGACAAGGTAGAAGCGCAGCACCGCCAGTCCGCCATAGTCGCCTGTCTCCTCCAGCCAGGTATTGAGAAAAATATAGGCCAGGTCGGTCCTGCCACGCGCCGTCAGGTCCATGACCAAAAAAGCGATGTCGCTGACCTGGTCTATCCAGCGGAGATCCGGATTGAATTCCAGGCCGTCGTAAGGGTAAACCTCCCCATCCCATTCGAAGAGGTTGGCGAGGTGCAGGTCGCCGTGACATTCCCGTATGAATCCGCCGGCAACACGCCGTTTGAACTCAGTTTCCAACAACCCTGCCTGCTTCCGGGTCCATGATTCGATCATGTCAATCTGCCGGAATGATACCGTGCTGATGTGGTCGCCGTGGATGTGCTGAAAGTTGTTCAATGCCGCTGCACTCGCATGTTCTGCGGCGTGCTCCGGATTAATCTCGCTTGCCGCGGGCAGTTGCCTGTGAAATGCAGCGAGCCGGGTTGCCAGCCTGCGCAAGTCATCGGCTTCGAGCCGGTCCGCTGCAAGTTGTCGGTCCAGTCTCGCGTCGGCAGGAAACTGCCGCATTCGAACTGCGTATTCCACGGCGGGCTCCAGGCCAATTTTTGGATTTCCGTTGATTAAGCCGATGGGTACTACACCAAGATAGAAATCATTCGAGGTGCGTTGATTCAGACGCATTTCCTCTTCGCAAAAAAATTTCCGGCGTGCCAGGGTTGAAAAATCACAGAAACCGAGGTCGACAGGTTTCTTGATCTTGTACGCGTATTGACCGGTTAAAAAAACCCACGAAATGTGGGTTTCAATGAGTTGAATTTTACCAACGGCATGGGGATACGCGTCTGGCTCCAGCAGTCCGCTAACCCATCCCGCAGGAAGACCGGTTTGGACCTTGGTGTCCATACCCTATTTATAGCTGATATGCGGAGCCGGGGAAATGATCTTCGTCATGTCCGATTGAGCAGACAGATGCCAGCAGACGACTCTGTCCATTGGAGGCCTCTGGGTTTGAGTATTTGCACATGACCGAGGATGACAGGTACGGGTCCAGTATACGGGTGACTGGTTCATAATTGTCAGCGCTACGGTGCAGGAACTTTAGGGGACATTCGATACGCTTCGTTGTATTGTGGTAGAAGATAGACAACACTTCTCCACAAAGGAGGGTTTGAGATGATTGTTACCTTTAAAACGAAGAACTATGCAGACATCACGATGTTTGGAGATGTCGCGCTTGCCTTGCTCAAAATGATGGGACACAGTCCGAAAGTGCCCGGTGCGATACTGGCGCCAGATGTCCACGAGGCGCTCGGTCGCCTGAAAGCAGTCATAGAAACTGAAAAGGATTTACCACCCGTCGATGACAGCGACGAGGAGGAGCCCGTGGTGAGTATGGCGCACCGGGCATTGCCACTTATCGAACTTCTCGAAGCGGCAAATAAGGCAGGCGCCAACGTGATGTGGCAATAAACCGAATCAACTAAGTACAATATAGGTCATCCCGGCTTTTGTCGACACAGGATAGATTGTCATGGCCCTTAACATCATCAAAGGCTACGGGCAGCTAGTTGCCGAAGCCGAAAAAGAGATTGAAACCATCAGTGTAGATGACGCACTGCAACTGCATGGCAGCGAGGATGTGGTCTTTGTAGATCTTCGTGATGTTCGCGAGCTATCACGCGAAGGATTTATCCCCGAAGCGTTCCACTGCCCACGGGGCATGCTTGAATTCTGGATCGATCCCGGGTGTATTTACTTCAAGGATATATTCGCCAACGGGAAGAAGTTTCTTTTCTACTGCAACCTTGGGTGGCGCTCGGCGCTCGCAGCACAGGTTTCACAGCAAATGGGGCTCAACCCTGTAGCCCATATCGATGGCGGTTTCGATGCCTGGAAACAGGCCGGCGGCCCGGTGACAAAGCCAACACGATGAATTAGTTATCCTGACTCTTGGTTGGGGTTTCTGGCAATATTGTGTTTTAACTACCTAAGCTCTCTCGAGGAGAGCGCGGACAGCCTGAGACTCAGACAGGATCTAAATTATGATAGTTAAGTCCTTTCCGGACAGAGTCGCTTGCCAATCGATTGGCCTTTAGTAAAACTTCGTCCAACCGACTGTGCAAAAGCCCTGAGCCTGCTTACCGGCCCCAATGCACCCAGCATCGGTTGATCTGCCCGGCCAAGAAAAAAGTCAAAAAAAAGTCAACATAAAAAAGTCGAGACACCCATAAAAGTCGAGATAAAAGTCGAGACACCCATAACTTTTGGAACGTAGGGCGCGAAAACGTCAACTCCCTCCAATTCAAAATGATTGCCTGGGATTCTGGTTTAACTAAATGAGATTTATAAAAAAATGGTGGGCCGTGTAGGATTCGAACCTACGACCAATGGATTAAAAGTCCAGTGCTCTACCAACTGAGCTAACGGCCCGCTATATGTCACGCGAGGAGCGCGGCATTTTATTTGAAAACGCCGCTTTACTCAAGGCAAAACGGGAAATCAATTCGATTTATAACGGGTTGGGTCAGTTACGCCCGCCGCTTTGAATCCGGCAGCCCGAATCCGGCAGGAATCACAGACCCCGCATGCCCTGCCCTGCTCGTCCGCCTGGTAGCAGGAAACCGTCATGGCGTAGTCTACTCCAAGCTCTGTGCCCTCGCGAATAATGTCCGCCTTGCTCAGATCAATCAGCGGTGTGTGTATGGTCAGTCGGTGACCGGTTACGCCGGCCTTGGTCGCCAGGTTGGCCATTTCTTCATATGCATTGATAAATACAGGCCGGCAGTCCGGGTACCCGGAATAATCCACCGCGTTGACACCGATAAATATATCGCCTGCACCCAGCACTTCGGCCCATGCCAGTGCCAGGGACAACATGATGGTGTTCCGTGCCGGCACATAGGTCACCGGTATACCCTCGCTTTCTTCTTCAGGTACATCGATATCATCGGTCAGTGCTGAACCACCAAAAGCACGCAAATCCAATTGAATGGTTTTTAATTTTGCAGACATCGACGTTGCCACGTTTTCGGCAGCCAGCAGTTCGGAACAGTGCCGCTGTCCATAATCGACCGACAAGGCATGGCAGTTGAAGCCACGATCAGTGGCGATGGCCAGCACCGTGGCCGAATCCAGTCCACCGGACAGTAAAACAACGGCATTCTTTTCGGTTGACTGGTTCATGTTCCCATACCTCTACTTACCCGGCTCATCGCCCCACAACAGTTTATGAAGCTGTATCTGTACCCTTACATTTAAATGGTCATTGAGCACCCATTCTGCAAGTTCCGTGGGGTTGACCTGGCCCCAGGCTGGTGAAAGCAGGATATCCAGCTTCTGATCGAGACCACGTGTACGAATCTCTGCAAGTGCCCACTCATAATCCTCGCGTGAACACAGGACAAACTTGATCTGATCATGTGCTGTGAGCACATCCAGGTTCGCCCACAGGTTACGCCCGGCCTCGCCTGAATCGGGTGTTTTAATATCAAGCACGCGACTTATGCGCTCATCCACCTGGCTGACATCCATCGCACCGCTGGTTTCCAGTGAAACCCGGTAACCCGCTTCAACCAATCTATTCAATAATTCCTGGCAGCGTTTTTGTGCCAGTGGTTCACCACCGGTCACGCAAACATAGGGCGTCCGGTAAGACGCGACCTGCTCCATGATCTGATCGATTTTTTTCCACTCGCCGCCGTAAAAAGCGTATTCGCTATCGCAATAAACACAGCGTAATGGGCACCCGGTCAGACGGACAAATACCGTGGGCCTGCCGGCATCACGGGCCTCACCCTGGAGGGAATAGAAGATCTCCGTTATTTTGAGAAATCCTTCCCTTGATTCAGGTGTGCGGGGTTCATTTGATGAATGTTTCACAGACATAGGGATAGTTTACAACAGGCGTACCGGGACCATGATTAAGATGATTTCCGGGGTTTGAAACAGTTCAATAGCCATCCGAAGGGTACATAACTGGTTACGCACCCTTCGTGGTCAGCGTAATTGGTTCTTTGCTAGTAGTGGCCTTCCAGCTTCATGCTTCTTAAACGGCTACCCGCAAGTCTTGCCAGCGTGGTTTCGGGATATTGCTCCTGCACCTGCACCAATGCGGCACGTGCCTGGTCCCACTGCTTCATCTCGTAATGGGTATAGCCAATCTTTAACAAACCATCGGGGACCTTGGGGCTATCCGGATAGTTGCTGAGCAATGCCTGGAAAGCTTCCAATGCAATATCGTAATTACGTGTCACGTAATAGGACTCACCTAACCAGTACTGGGCGTTATCTGCATATTCGCTGTTCGGATATTGCCTGACAAAGGCCGAAAACTGTTCTGCGGCTGCAGCATATTTCAGATCTTTAAGTGACTGGAAGCCCTGATCATATGCGGCTTTCTCAGCTGCCGGAGAGGCAGGTAGTGCACGTGCCTGGGTATCCGGTGTTGCAATAGCGCTCACCGAGGATGGTGTGTCCAACGCGGGACGCACATCCGGTACATCTTCGCGTATCGCCGGTTGTGTGACGGCGGGACTGGTCCGCATGCCGGAGGTGGCATCAGGGTTGCTTGATAACACGGGACCGGGTGATGAACCGCGCTGCGCATTAATACGCTGGTCAAGATCAAGATACTGGTCTCTCTGCCGGTTGCTGAGGCTCTCCAGCTGGATTGACTGATCCTCCAGCATGCCCCTTAACATCCGC
>Ga0316201_10004338_pt1 | contig 10683 bp, 6 predicted proteins | sample CS6wburrow_MG_FD_204516 | JGI IMG/M metagenome (GOLD analysis project Ga0316201, IMG submission 204516) | Coastal sediment microbial communities from Delaware Bay, Delaware, United States - CS-6 worm burrow | ecosystem: Environmental > Aquatic > Marine > Coastal > Sediment | place: USA: Delaware... | reverse complement strand
ACCGTTTAAAGAACTCCTCGTGACGGCTGTTTCTGAAATGCTCAAATGCACCGATGCTGACAATGCGGTCGACGGGCTCGTCAAACTCTTCCCAGCCCTGCAGGCGAAACTCGATGTTGCCGGATTGACCGGCATCATTGGCCAGCTGCGTTGCGTGCCGATACTGGTTCTCACTGAGTGTAAGGCCGATTACCTTCGCTTGGTAATGTTCGGCGGCACGCAGCGCAGTGGCGCCCCAGCCACAGCCGATATCCAGCAGTTTCATATCCGGTTCGAGTTCACACTTGCCCAGGGAAAGGTCGATCTTGGCCCTTTGCGCTTCCTCCAGGGTGGCATCCGGATTATCGAAATACGCACAACTGTAAGTTCGCGTGGGATCGAGGAACAATGCGAAAAAATCGTCGGAAAGGTCGTAATGTGACTGGACGTTTTTGAAATATGGTTTCATATCTGTGAAAGGGCAGGTTGCAAGGCTGGCATATTATCCGGAGTACACCCCGGGCCGTCAACAAATGCGGCGCGGCGGAACTCAAAGGTACCTACCCAGGTGGATGAACGATCGTTTTCCAGGCTTTTCTTGGTCTCACCACGTTCCTCGCAAGCCCGGCTCCCTCGAGTATCCGGATGACCCACCAGGACATATCGAACTCCCACCAGCGGTGCCCATGTGCGGCAGAGCGCGGATCGGCATGGTGGTTGTTATGCCAGCCCTCACCGTGTGCGATGAGTGCAACCAGCCAGTTGTTGGTGCTCTGGTCACGGGTTTCGTAGTTTCGGTAACCATACAGGTGCGCCAGTGAGTTGACTGCCCAGGTTCCATGCAGTACGAAGACGGTTCTCGCTGCAATACCCCATACCAGCCAACTCGCAGCATAGCGAATGGCTTCACTGGTTCCGCCTTCGGCATAGCCGACCGCGGCGCCGATGGCGATAATCACAATGGCGTGGATAAAGTACACCATGAACCACCCGTTGTTTCGTTCCAGTCGACGGTAATACGGGTCGCGTAACAGGTCGGGCACCCACTTGGCATATCGTATGGTGCGGTATGTGTCTTTGTGCCGGTATATCACCCAGCTCATATGACCCCAGATAAAACTGACAAGCGGGGAGTGCGTATCGCCCTGTTGGTCACTGAACCTGTGATGGATGCGATGGATGGCCACCCAGCGCGCAGGGCTGTCCTGCAGGTTGAACATACCCATTGTTGCAAATGTATATTCGAGCCACTTGGGACAGGTAAACCCACGGTGTGTCAGCAAACGGTGGTAACCGATGGTGATACCGAGCATTCCAAATACCAAGTGCCCAAGTATCGCGACCCACAGGCCTGACCAAGTAAAGAACCACGGTATAAAAACCGCCAGGCTGATCAAATGCACTGCCATAAGCACTGTTGCATGTGCCCACAAGACTTTTGAAGGTTGTGTTGCTTCAGGGCGCAGTAACTCACCACGTAAAATCTTGTTATCGGCTTTATCGGCTATTGAAGTTGCTGATGTGGGAGGTTTCGATCCAGGAATTCCAGAAATTCCGGCCTGGTTTGCAATTGGTGAATCTGACATGGCGCGAATAGTTCATCTTTTCCGGGCAATAGTCCAGATAAATTGGCCAATATGACTAAAAAGCACCAGCTTTCATGACCTGAGTCTTGATTCCACCTGTTTTCCCCTTGGATCATCAAAGGGAAAATCGGCGACAATATGCACTATTGCAAATACTGCACGGTGACCGGATATAATCGGTTGTACGTCAAGAGGTGAATTTAGAATGAAAGCAAGCAAAGCCGATCGGATTCCGGAGCATATGGCTCCACAGAAGGGTGATATCAGGTTATTCAAAAACCCCATCCTGGAGCGCTTAAGTAAGATTTCACCGGTTACGGTGCTGGCAGTCTACCTGCCGATAATCATTTTTTTTATCTGGAAAAGCTTCTCCATCAATATACCGGCGGCTACTTTTGTGATCCTGTTTTTAGCCGGGCTCGCCTTCTGGACCCTGTTTGAATACTTTTTCCACCGCTATGTATTTCATTTCACGCCAAAAGGTGAGATGCAGAAACGTATCAGCTTCCTGTTCCACGGTGTACACCATCAATACCCCAATGATAAAAAGCGCCTGGTAATGCCGATTACGCTGAGCCTGGCGGTTGCTGTCCTGTTGTTATCGATCACGTGGTTGTTGTTCGGAACATGGACCTGGGCGTATTCGGCCGGGTTCACCACGGGTTACCTGGCCTACGACATGACCCATTACAGCATTCACCATTTCAAAGCGCCGAATATCAAATTCCTCAAGAAAGTGTGGAAATCACACATCGATCACCACTTTCGTGACTCGTCGAAAGGATACGGTGTCTCATCGGCATTTTGGGACCGTGTGTTCGGTACCCTGCAAAAACCTAAAAAGCCCTTAAAAACAGCCTAATAGAACGAAAAATTCAAATTATTCGGCTTATCCGTGAATAAGTAGATAGTTTGCGTTCAGCCACCCAGGGATTATTGTTCGGGTGGCTTTAATCTCAGGTATTCTCCCCGGCAAAGGCATCGCGGTAAATCGCCTCAATGCTGGCAACTTCATCATCCGTGAGAGCAGCAAACTCCTTTTCCCGGCGTCTTTTTGCCAGCGTGCCGTCATTTTGACGTATAAACATTATCAGGTCTTGCACACGGCGATCCGGCATTTCAACGGTTTCCATGATGCGGCGCTGCGCCTGGTCGTGGCGGCGCAGATAGTCGATCTCCCTTGGCATATCGTGTTCAATCGCACGCGCTACACACTCATAGAGGAATTCTGCCGCCGCCGTACAATCGAAATAGCGGTATAGATCAGCGGTATCATCGAGCACCATGACATTGTGATCCGGGGTTGGCTGCCAATCGATATAATCCATGAGTGGCCCGGTGTGGTTTTGCAATGCGGTACGATAATCATCAATACGGTCGAGCATGACCGATGAGACGGGAAATACCATACCGGGCGGTGTAAATTTTCTTTCGGCGAGAACGTGATGAATCAGGCAGCGATGGACACGGCCATTGCCATCTTCATAGGGGTGGATATAAACAAAGCCAAATGCCGTTGCCGCCGCCTGCAAGACAGGATCGAGCGCACTCGTCCGCATGCGTTCATTGGCGTTGATCAACCCGGTGAGCAAGTCCTGGAGCTGGTCCGGCCGCGCGCCGATAAATTCCGGTATTGGATCGCCGTTCAGATCACGTTCGCCAAGGAACACTCCCTCATACCGAAACCCGGCTTGCGTGAATCGTGTATCTTCAATCACGACGCCGTGCAGGCGCACCATTTCTTCCAGGCTCAGCTTGTTCTTGCCGGCCTGAAGTACAGCGCGTCCCCATCGGTTCAGTCGACTTTGTTGCGCGGGCTCACCTTCGATCTCAAAACTGGCCCTGCTATCCGCCAACAGTAAAAAACTCGCAGCTCGCGTGAGTAGGTGCCCGCCCGTCCGCCCGATGATCCCGGCGGCTTTTTGTGCGAGATTCATTTTAAGAAATTCAGCCAGCTTTTCAGTGCGGCGAATAATTGGCACATAGCCCCCCGCACCGAGTAGATTGTCGCGAACCCTGTGACGGCGCGACAAGCTACCCTCACCGGTAAAGTAAGATTCTGGATCAAGCGCATCGACTGCCCGAACAACTCCTGCATCTTCAAGAGCTAACTTTTTGCCAGTAAGTGTTTCATAAAAGAACCAGGCACGGCGTGTCTCGACCCCCGTCGGTGCGGACTTGATGAAGTCCTCAATTACGACCGGGTCAATGGCATCAAATGCACGCTTGAGAACGAGCAAATCGATACTTTCGTGGCGCAGTGCGAAGCTGATGTGATCAGTGACAAGTTCGCCGGGCCAGTAGCGCTTATCGAATACGCGCCATGATTGCTCCTGCCGCTGACTGCCGCGTACATAACCCTTCGACACGCAGCTTGCTGCCCTGACCGGGGCTTGTAGATTCAGCCCGTGCACGAGCGCCGCCAGTCCGACAAGGCGGCTACCCGCTGGTACGATAGCTTCCTGAAAGGCTATTGGCTGTTCAAATTTCAGTTTCATTGGTCGAAAACTCTTCACGCTTGTCGAAATATATTCATTATTTAGACTTTATGTCGAAATTCAATATAATCTAAATTGTGTCGAAAATCATTCACAAGTGTCGAAAATAACCAAATAATCTCATATAAAGTCGAAAAGTACTCCAAAATAGCGAGCTAAATGCCAGTTCTTCACCAATTACAGCATCCATTACTTAGAACTGCCGGGCATCCGGTGGCTGGAAAATGTATGGAAATCACCCATCGATCACCACTTTCGTGATTCAAGGAAGGAATACGGCGTCTCATCGGCATTTTGGGACCGGGTATTTGGCACCCTGCAAAAACCCAAAAAGCCGTTAAAAACAGCTTAGTAAAAGCACAGGTTTTTTTATTCAGTCTTTCAGGATTCCCTTGAGGAATTCCGGGCTGAATAACTTGCCTATGGTTGACCCCTGTACCAGGATCGAGAAGGCGACGACACCAAATGTCATATTGACAATCAATGCTTTTTCCGGGCTTTCCGGCAGGGATAAGGCCAGCGCAAGCGCCAGGCCTCCGCGTAACCCGGCCCAGGTGAAGAGCCTGGTCATGGAGAACGCATCTGCCTTCAACACATTGCTCGATGTCAGCAAGGCAAGCGGAATATAGACACTGATGGTGCGTGCCACGAGACACACCAGTATCGCCACGGCAATACTCAAACCCAGCGGTGCGATCGCCAGGTTGTGAACAAAAATTACAATAAAACCCATCATCACAAATAGCAGCGAGTTCAGCGTGTCGTCAATGCCTGTCCAGAAGGTCGCGAGAGGTGCCCGGACGTCATCAGAGATACGTGGTGCTGTCACATTCCCAACCACCAGACCCGCGACCACCATAGCGATCGGACCGGATACCTCGATTTCCAGTGCTATGGCGTAACCAAGTGTGACAGTAGCCAACGTGATCAGCAGCTGATTTCCAAAATCATTGGTACGAAGAAGCATAAAGTGCGTGATATAACCTACAATCAGACCAAGTCCAATCCCACCAAGGACTTCACGCAGAAATAGCAATACCGCGTCCGACAAGGTGGGTTGGGTTGAGCCACCGACAAAAGCCAGTGCCATGGTGAACAACACCACGCCGACGCCATCATTGAACAACGACTCGCCATTGATGGTGGCCTCCAGCGGCTCGGGTAAGCCCGCTGCTTTCAGAATTGCGAGGGCAGCAATGGGATCGGTAGGAGAAATAAGCGCACCAAAGACCAATGCATAGGTCAGGGCCAGCGTTAAACCGAACCACCCGAGGACCGTGCTAAGCAGGAATCCAGTCAGTACACAGGCAATAAGGGTAGAGCCTATAGCCAGTGAAAGGATGACCCATTTTTTGTCTTCAAGGGATTTGATTTGTACACCGGCGCTCCCGGCAAACAGCATAAAACACAAAACGCCGTTGAGAAGAGTCTCGCTGATATCCAGCTTTTCTACCAACTCTCTTAGCCAGCTTATCGAATCGACGTGCATGGTCAGAGAGACAACTGCCAGCACCAGTGATGTAAGCAGTGCAAGAAGCATCAGGCCTATGGCGGACTGCAGATGGAGGTAGCGTTCGTTGATGACACTATAAATGGCTGTCAGGCCGAGCAAGATTCCAATCAGTAAAAACAAACCCATCTGAATGTTCCCATAGCTTTCTTGTGATTGGGGTAAATACTGATGCAATTGTCCTGGTTTGTCTAGCTGGTCTGACCGGCCAGGGTTTTGAAACCATTGTGCAAACATTGGAAAGTGAGGCAGAATAAGCGAGGTAATAACTTGTTTAACGCTGTAAACCGGCAGGTTGATGGTGGTTCTGACCATTGCGGCACACGCCGCTTTTCAGAGTCTTCTAAAAATTTGGGAATTAAGCAGATCATGTCACTTTGGCCCTTGATTATTGGCACCTTCATGATGGGACTTACCATTGCAATCCATGCTGTGGGTTCTGCGAAATGGCTTGCATACCTGGAGACCAGGAAATCCCATTGGCATCAAGGTATCGGGGCGCGTGTCTTGTTCAATGCCATCATACTGACTGCGCTCGTGCTCCTTTTTCTGCACATGTTCGAGGTTATTTTGTGGGCAGGTTTGTACGTTTTGTTACAAGAATGGACCGGGCTGTCAGATATGAGTGACGCCATTTACTTCTCCGTAATTACCTTTACCACGGTGGGCTACGGGGACATGACGCTGAATGAAAGTGCACGTTTGCTCAGTGGAATGGAAGGAATGATCGGTATTACCGTCTTTGGTCTGACCACTGCCACACTGTTTGTCGTCATGCAGCGTGTATGGAAGTTCCAGCATCCGGAGTCACTCGAAAAATAACGAGGGTGATGGGGATAAGATTGGAATGAAAAGCCCGGTGTTTCTATTCGCTCAGCCGCAGCGTTGGGCACCCCGGCAAGCGGCAGCAAAGCCAAGCCCAATAAACCAGGTCTCCAGGCCATCATGAGGTGAGCATGAAATCCATCGTTGGTCCTGTTGTCGATTATGTCAGGTTAAGGTTTACCGCACGGTTTGCGGGGCTGCTCCTGCCCGCGCTGGTATGTATGTTCTGGGCGCCCTTGTCGGCGCTGGCTCAGCAGCCGTCGCCATACTCAAGTCTTGGCGATGTCGAATTGACGCTTCAAGAGCAGGCATGGCTGGAGACGCATCCCAGGATTTTATTGGGGGTTTCCACCGACTATCCACCCATGGTGATCAAGCGAAACGATGGCAGACATGTCGGTGTAGTAGTGGATGTCTTCGAACAGATCAGCCAAAAGCTTAATACCAGGATCGGCCTGCATATTGGGGACTCGTGGCCTGATGTTCAGGAAATGGCGCAAAAAGGGGAGATCGACGGTCTGGCCATAGGAGCAAGAGATGCGTCAAGAGAAGCGCTCTACAACAGCAGTAACGTAATAATAACCACCTATTTTTCTGTTTTCGGACGACTGCCGGTCGATCAGCGGATAAGCAGCTTCTCTGATCTTGACGGTATGCGTATCGGATACAAAGGAGGAGCGCGACCAACCAGGTCGCTGCTCGAGACACTGCCCATGGCCGTCCTCAAGCCTTACGACGGTCATGAATCCATGACCCAGGGCCTGTTAAAACAGGAGATAGACGTAATAGTCGCCTGGATGAGTTATGACCACTGGCGCAAAAATTATATGCAGGGGACGATTGACAACTTCATGTTTATCGAAGAATACCCGGTGGAAATGGTCACTTACGTTCGAAGTGACTGGCCGGAACTGATCCCGATCCTGAACAAGGCCATTGCCGCCCTCCAGCAGGATGAGATTCCCCGGATCATTAATAAATGGTTTGGTGAGTGGCCCGAGGTTTCCCAGGTTCCGGAAATTTCCCTGACTCCTGAAGAAAAGGCCTGGCTCGATCAAAAACACCAGGTTCGTGTAAGAGTGGCCGAAATGCCACCCTACCTGATTGTCAAAGATAATGGACCGCCACAGGGAATCGCGATTGAATATCTAAGGCTGATTGAACAACGGACCGGTATCACGTTTGAACATGATGTGACCGACCAGCCATTCTCCGAATTTCTGGCAGATGCGAGACAGCGGCAGGGGCCTGATCTGACGCCGCTTATCGTGTCGACACCCGAGCTTGGCCAGTTTCTATCATTTTCAGAACCCTATGTCCTTTCTCCCTATGTAATTTTCAAACGGAAAGCGGATGAAGCGATGCTGGATATTCGCGGCCTGGAAGGAAAGACAATTGCCGTCCCGCGGGGCTCTGCCATACAGGAGCAACTGGCCAGGGAATATCCAGAAATCAAGCTGGCGCTTCTGGGTTCGGATGAAGAGGCATTGCAAGCGGTGGCAACCGGACAGGCCGACGCCTATATCGGTAACCTGGCCGTGTCCAGCCATATCATTCACAAGAGGGGGTTCTCAGACCTCCAAGTCACCGCCGCCAGCAATTTTGGTGATCAGGCCCTTTCAATGGGTAACCGTAAAGACTGGCCGGAACTGACTTCCATAATCGACAAGGCGTTGGCGAGTATCACCGAGCGGGAAAAGACCGACATCCGTAGCAAATTTCTCGCGATCAGGTACGAGCAAGGGATTAACAGAGCTGAAGTGCTGAAATGGGTAATTATTTTAGGGTGCACTGCTTTGAGTATTCTTGTCGTTATTTTGGTCTGGAACTGGCGGCTTCGGCAAGAGACCAAACTGAGGAAAGAAAGTGAGGCGCAGTTGGCCGGCTTCCTTGAAAGAATGCCGGTAGCGGCCTGCCTGGTCGATGCACACGAAAATATGTATTACCACAACAACAGGTTTATCGAATTGTTCGGATACGAGCATGAAGAGATAAAAACGCTTTCGGACTGGTGGCCTAAAGCCTATCCTGACGAGCAATATCGCCAATGGGTCATAGATACATGGAGCGATTGCGTCAGGCGCTCCGAGGAACTCGGCACTGACATTGAGGCCAAGGAATACAAGGTCACGTGCAAAAACGGCCAGGTACGCGAGATGGAAATCAGCGGTATCGTGCTTGGGGACAGATACCTGACCACGCTGATTGACAATACCGAGCGTAACCAGGCCGAGGAGAACCTGGTAAAGGCAAAGGCGGTTGCGGAGGCCGCCAACCAGGCCAAGAGTTCGTTCCTGGCCAACATGAGTCATGAACTTCGCACACCACTGCACGCTATCCTGGGCTTTTCCAGGCTCCTGGGCGGCGACCCGGGTGTATCGGAAACGCACAAGGAGCATCTGGATATCATTAATCGCAGCGGTGAACACCTGCTGGGACTCATCGACGACACCCTGAGCCTTTCCAAGATCGAGGCGGGGCACATGGAACTGAAAAATGAAGCCTTTGATTTCATAGAGGTGCTGAATGACGTGAGCGGGATGACGGAATCGCGGGCCAGGGAAAAAGGATTGCTTTTCTCACTTGAACTGGACCCGGAACTTTACCGTTACGCTTACGGGGATGCTGGAAAACTACGCCAGGTGTTGATCAATTTGCTGGGTAACGCAGTCAAGTTCACCAACAAGGGTAAAGTTTGGCTGCGTGCCCGCTCACAACCAATTGCGACTTCCGGCACGGCATTGTTCGTGATCGAAGTGCAAGATACCGGGCCGGGTATTCCCGGCGACAGGCTGGATGAAGCCTTCGAGAGCTTTTCCCGTATTGAAAGCGTCCAAACTTTAGAAAAAGGGACAGGGCTCGGGCTGGCAATTTCAAAGTCTTTGGTAGGGATGATGGACGGTGAGATCCTGGTCGAGAGCAAAATGGGGTCAGGCTCTCTATTCAAAGTCAATTTACCCCTCGGTTTGATTAACAGCGGGAGGGATTTGCGAGACAATGTTCGCCACGCTGAAATCATTGGTTTGCAAACTGACCAGCCGGTCCCACGCAACCTCGTGGTTGATGACAACCTTGAAAACAGGAAGCTTCTAAGCTCGCTGCTCTCTCGTATAGGCTGCAGTGTCAGCGAATCAACCAACGGCAAAGAGGCGATCGAGACCTTTAAGAATTGGAGTCCTCATATAATCTGGATGGACATAAGGATGCCGGATATGGATGGCATTGAAGCCACCCGGAGGATTCGGTCATTACCCGGAGGTGAGTCGGTCAGGATCGTGGCGGTCACCGCCGGTCTTTTAGAACAGCAGTACCAGGATATGCTGGAGGCTGGTTGCGATGAGATCATCTATAAGCCATTCCGGGACCAGGAAATCCTCGACTCCCTGGCGAGTCAGCTGGGGATAAAGTACCGGTTGGGTCGCCCGGATGTATTGCCCGAACAAGCAACGGGCACCGGGCTAAATGTCGAGATGCTGGGTGCGCTGCCCGGGAATCTGCGTCAGGACCTGGGTGAAGCAGTTTTGGTGCTGGACATGCAGGCCCTGGAAGATGTCATTCAACGTATTCATGTCATTGCGCCCACAACGGCAAAACATCTGCAGTTGCTCGTCAAGAGGTTCGATATGGCTCGCATCCGAAAAATCCTGGACGAGGTCGGTGAGATTGAAGTACCCGAACCCCTAAGCGACGCAAGTTGATTTATGATTAGCCATGTGAATTCAGTAAACCTCACTGGCAACATCCTCATCGTTGACGATGAGACCCAAAACCTTCAGTTGCTTCGCGAGATACTTTCAGGGGCCGGCCACCAGGTTCGTCCAGCAAAGGTGCCGCAGCTTGCGATTGAGTCGGCCCGGGCTCAACCCCCGGACCTGATTCTCCTGGATATTATAATGCCTGAAATGAATGGCTTCGAAGTCTGCAGGTGCCTGAAGGAAGACGCACATACCCGCGATATCCCGATTATTTTTGTTAGTGCACTACAGGATGTGGCGGAAAAGGTGCGTGGGTTCAAGATGGGTGGGGTGGACTTTATAACCAAGCCATTCGAGGAGTCTGAAGTTCTCGCCCGTGTGAATAACCATCTTGCCCTGCACAAATTGACGATGCAATTGGAAGACCGTGTAGCCCAGCGAACGAAGCAACTCGCTTCCAGTAACCAGGCCCTTAAGATCGAAATAGAGGAGCGAGTCCAGGCTGAGAAGGCACGCCAGCAGTACCATGACCGGTTAAGGGCGCTGGCATACGATTTGACCATCACTGAGGAGCGGGAACGACGCCGAAT
>Ga0316201_10004337_pt1 | contig 10683 bp, 8 predicted proteins | sample CS6wburrow_MG_FD_204516 | JGI IMG/M metagenome (GOLD analysis project Ga0316201, IMG submission 204516) | Coastal sediment microbial communities from Delaware Bay, Delaware, United States - CS-6 worm burrow | ecosystem: Environmental > Aquatic > Marine > Coastal > Sediment | place: USA: Delaware... | reverse complement strand
TCCTCCTCCGAGGTCGTTCGGGTCGCGAATGGAAGCACGGCAACGGACCGGAGATCGCGCGTCGCTTCCGATCCGGCAGCGGATGACCCCGGCTCGGCTGTTCCAGGTCGCGCTCCGGGACCGACGAGCATCCAGCCCGCGGCCACGACTCCCCAGAGGGCAAACGCACCGACCCCGCCGAGGATCGCGTTCTTCCACGTGAGCAGAGAACCGCCGGACGGCCCGTGCTCGCCGGTAGTCGGCGACTCGTGATGGCCCTCGCTACCGGCTGGCTCCGGCCCGCGGGACCCGTCCTGCACCACCGCCGTCGCCAGGACGATCGGGAGCCCGATCACAAGGAGAGCCAGGGCGAAGGCCGGAAACCACTCGGGAAGTCCGAAGTTCTGGGCGAGCACATCGACGACCTGCAAAGCCACCCAGGCGCCAACCGCGTAGATGCCCAGCACCTGCCACAGCGAGCGGCGGTGAATCTCCTGGATCAGCTTCTTCATGCCGTGAGCGCATCCATGCCAGCGAAATCAGCCTGCGCGAGAACGCTCAAAACTGGTCTAAACGGTTGGTTGGGGCAATGAAGGCCCGGATTCGGCCGGATTGCAGACCGGCTCTCGGTGACACCGGGGTGACGACTCTTCACGACTTTGTGAGCAGTCGAACCGGGAGGAGAGGAGTCCCACGATGTTGATCCGGAATCCTGGGTCGAAGACCTGAGCCCTAGAGAGAAGCGACCAACCTAGGCTGACCCAACGACTGTTGGCTGTGAAGCGCGCCCGGGTGTTCACCATGGTCATTTCGGCCGTGGCGATCCGACCGGGCGCTTCAGGTAGCTTCCTTGCTATTTGATCTCCCACAGAACCGCATGCCGGTTCCCCGCCGCGTCAGTGCAGTACCCCACGATCTGTCCGCGATCGTTGATGGCGTGGGCCCTGTCCACGTATCCGTGGAGCGAGGGAAGCTTGGTCCGCACTCCGTCCTCCCACAAAAAAGCTCCTGTCGGGCTGCCCGGTGGGGAGTAGTACTCGTACCCCACGACCTGGCCCCGGTTGTTGATGCTCTTGGCCACACCGTTCGGTACGGCCAGCGTGCCCAGATCGGTTATGCTGCCGTCTTGCCACAGGGTCGGATGATGCAGCAAGTCTCCCGAATCATCGAACAGGCTCGAGCCCACGATCTGCCCTCGGTCATTCATGCCGAAGGCCTGGCTTCCAGGCCACCGTCCGCCCAGAGTTCCGAGGTCACTCATGACGCCATCCTGCCACAGAAACGCGCGAACTTGTCCGGCATTCGATCCGCTGAGGAAACTGTAGCCTGCAACCTGTCCTCGTTCGTTGATCGCGAAAGCAATAGTCGCGTATCCACCGAGAGTGCCGAGGTCGGTCATCTCCCCATCGTCCCAGAGAATAGGGTGGTGTTCGTTGATGCCTAAGCGGCTGTCGCCCACGATCTGTCCGCGGTTGTTGATCGCGAGCGCCTTGCTCTCGTGGTGCCCTGGCATGGCTCCCAGGTCCGTCATTACCCCATTTTGCCATAGGAATGCACGGTTCTCAACGGCACTAATATGGCTCACGCCCACGATCTGTCCGCGGTCGTTGAGCCCATAGGCCGCACTGTAGGATCCCCCCAACGTGCCAAGATCCGTCATCACACCCTTCTCCCAGAGGAACGCGTGCCCCTCCCCCCCGGTCGTGGTGCTGGAGCCAACGATCTGACCCAGCCGGTTGATTGCGTGCGCGTTGCTTTGGCCACCTCCCAGCGTGCCCAATTCGGTGACCGTGATCGAGCGCGTTTGGTCGACCTTGAAGGACGGAGCATCCGTCGCTTCGCCGGTTGGCGGCTCGACGGGTCGATCCTGGCACCCGAGAGCCAGGCCGGCGGAGAGTGCAACGAGGATTGGAGCTCGGAAGCGCATATGAGCCTCCTGCGCGCGTGCGGTGAGATAAACACGATCGGGGCGCAGAGGGGGAAGCGTCCGATCCGACTGGGATACTCGCAGGGGGCGCACGAGTACGCCGAAGTCTGCGGTATGAGGACACGAAATGCAAGCGCGGGAGCGATACTTGGCTGGGAGACACCGAGAACCGTAGATTGCAGTCTATCGGTTATCCCCCCCTCCGGCACGACAGTCCCAGAGGAGATAGCCAATGCCTTCCGCCCAATATGCCGTCAGATCCAGTGTTGTTCTCTTCTTTGCGGGATTTGCTCTCTTCGCCTGCGGCGATGACGACACGTCTCCTCCAGACCCGCCGGTCGTGTCGATCGATCTCCTGGCGCCGTTGGGAGGCGAGACCTGGGGAGCTTCAGGCACCATCCGGTGGCAAAGCCAGAACGCCACGGACCAAACGGTCAACGTACTCCTCTCCGACGATTCCGGTGCCAGCTACCCTGAGACCCTGGCAAGTGGTCTTCCGCACACCTCGGCGCACGAGTGGACTCTCTGGGCGCGTCCCGATGGCGCCACCTACCGGATTCGTGTGGACCTCGTGGATGCATCCCTGGCGGTGGTGGATTCTGATGCCAGTGCGTCTGACTTCACCATCGAGAATCCGGAGTCCCGCCTTCTCATTGCCGACATTGACTTCGCGGATGCGAACCTGGAAGCCGCGGTCGTCGCCACCGGACACACCTATGCCGATGAGGTGACCCGGGTCGACGGGAGAGAGCAAGGAATCGCTGACCTGTCAGGCATCGAGTTCCTGGTGAACCTGGACACCCTGAGGCTTCTCGGGAATTCCGTCGTGGACCTCACCCCACTCGCTGGACTGACGGAGGTCCTGGAGCTCGATCTCTATCGCAACCTGATCGTAGACCTGACACCGTTGGTGGGCTTGACCGCTCTTCAGACCCTGAGAATCAACGAGAACCCCGTGACCGACCTGTCGCCCCTGGCTGGGCTGACGACACTCACCCACCTGGAGACCTCATATGTGCTGCCGCAAAGCTGGGCGCCCCTGACGAACTTGACCAACCTGGAATGGTATCAGTGTCAATTCTGTGAGCTCACCGATATCAGCCACCTCGCCGGCATGACCAACATGCTGAATCTCAGTCTCCCGAATAACCAGATCACGAGCATCGCGGTGGTGGCAGGGATGACACAGCTGGAGAAGCTGCAACTCTACGGCAGCCAGATAGCCGATATCAGCCCTCTCACGGGGCTGGTCGGGCTTCGCGAACTGACTCTGTCCGGGAGTCCGATCGCTGATTTCAGTCCTCTGCAGAACCTGGTGAACATCGAGTACTTGCGTCTCGGATCAACGGGGTTTAGCGACCTCTCCCTCCTGATGGGAATGACCCAATTGGTGCACCTCAACGTTCACCACAACGCGTTCAGCGACCTGACACCGTTCGCTCAGCTCACCACGCTGGAGCACCTCAACCTGCAGTCCAATCAGATTACGGACATTTCCCCACTGGCCGCTCTCACAAACCTGACGGAGCTCTACTTCCACCAGAACCAAATCCAGGATCTGTCCAGTCTCGCCGTACTCGTTGACCTCGAGTACCTCGATGCCAGGGACAATGTGATCACTACGGGGGTAGCGGCTCTGGTTACGCTGGTAAACACACGGGGAGTCAATCTCGAAGGGAACGACCAGATACCCTGTGCCGATCTCGACGCCCTCGAAACGGCTCTGGGTCCAGGAATCGTGATTCGACCGGCGGCTTGTATCTGAAGGGCGCCCCTCGCGGCCTACTCCTCGAAGGCGTACAGCCGGCCGTCCAGGGCGCCGACGTAGACGATACCGTCAACGATCGCGGGGCGGGAATACATCCCTCCGGTGATGTAACCCTGGACGGGCTGCGGAGTGAATTCCCCGCCTTGATCCGTTGGGAGCAGTGTCCGCCCCCCTTCGGCGGCTGATCAGCTCCGCTCAGTAGGCCCGCATGTACTCCGCCACGCAGGCATCCCACACTGCCTGGTGGTGGGCGCGGGCCGTGGAATGTCGGTCCGGTTCGCCCCAGGCCACGACCAACCAGTCGCAGTCCGTATGCGTCAGCAACCGCAAATGCCGGTAACCGATCTCCGCATACGGCATCGGCAGTTGCTGCCAGATGGTCTTCGGAATCGAAGCGGCCACGTCGTATCGTGAGCCTGCGCCAATCACGCTGGGAGTGGACAGGAGGAAGTTCGACTGCGCCGCGGTCACGTACAGCTGCGTCAACAGATCGCTGCCATCCGCGCCCTGCCGAGCTGACGACAGTATCATGGCACGGAGCGCTGTAGCCGCTTCTCGAAAGGCGGCCGGCAGCGGCAGGTATTTGCGTGCAAGCAGCAACCGCTTGGTCGGGTTGACTTCCAACTGCTCGAAGTCGTCAACCCAGAATACTCCACGAGGTACCGTCTGCGGCATCCCTGTCTCCCCACCGAGGCTTCCACATACCCCAAACACCGGGCGGGCGGACCCTTGGACCGCTCACCCGCCGAACGAGAGAGTTAGCAGCCAGCGCCGTGCCACGGAAAATCAGAAAGCACGGGTCCCGTAAAAGTATCCTATTTATGGAGATACAGCGTTACGGGGTGATCGGCGCCGGACGGGGTTTCGTTGTGGGAATCCGGCAAACTGTTGCATCTGGGCTACAAGCCAACGGGAGCTCCCAATACCCGATCGAACCGTACAGCACTGCACCACACGCACCTCTGAACTCTCAGGATCGACTCTTGCTCCTCCAGGGGGAAGTTTGCCACCGGCTGTTGAATCGGGAGGTAGCGGTGCCCGGACCAAACGGCTGCAATGGCAGCGGTTGGAGTCCCGGTCCCGCCCGCGTATGGCGGCCGCGTTTCTGCCGTCCATGGGAGCGAGGTGAAGTACATGCATGTCAGCAAGAGCAAAGATTGCAGAGTCGGCTTCCGCATCGACTCCTGGGACCTGGAACGACTCGCCGGACTACTCGGAGGGGACGAACTCGTGACTGGCGTCGCCGTCGAGATGGGGGACGGCTCCAGCTACCAGCTCAAGGATCTAGGCGAACTCCAGAGCGTGGACAACGCTCCGGCGCGACCCATCCGGGCCATCACGATGGAGAGTGCGCCCCCGGCCTTCATGTTCAGGGAGGATAATCCGCCGCGACTGGCACTTGTCACGGTCCGTGACGGAGCGTGCGACACCGTGAGGTATCATGTCTCGGGCCCTCTTCGGGCCGTAGAGAGCCTGGCGCGGGAACTGGACGAATGGGTGGCGTCGCTTCACCCGTGGTACAGTTCCATCGCCGTGATGGATCGGTCTCGCTTCTTTCTGTGGTCCGCTGCGGTCGTCGGAGCCCTGTCCACGATCGTTATTGCCCTGTATCTGGCCCTGGCTGGCAGCATCAGCATCCTTGGAGCGCCGACAGCGGGGCGGCTCGCCTGGCTTCCGACGGCCGGTGGTCTTCTCGCTGTGGCTGCGGTTGCCGTGATTCTGAACGTCCGTCGGCATCGGCTGCTGCCCGTTGCGCAGTTTCGCATCGGGCAGGGAGCCGAGGTTTCCGATCGACTCGATCGGCGACGGACCAGACTCCTTCGGGCGGGCGTCGGGGCGGCCGTCTTGACCGTTGGCGCCTCGATCTTGGGAGTGTTTCTGGCCTGAGTGGGCGTCCTTCGTCATGGGCCCGGGTGGATTTGAACCACCGACCTCACGCTTATCAGGCGTGCGCTCTAACCAAGCTGAGCTACGAGCCCCCGTCACCCGGTGCGCTCTGACCATCCGCGCAGCGGCTCTCCCGAAAAAGAATGCGAGTCGCCGGGGGGCGACTCGCAGCGGGGTGCAAAAGTAGCGATTCGAGCGCGGGAGTCAACCTCACCGGGGCATGCCGTCGGCGTCCGCGTCTACCGCCGATCGGACTCGGCTCGCGCCCGCTTCGGTGAGCCTGAGAGGAAGCTTACCAGCCCGTCCCCTCGTCCGCGTCATCCTCACCCCAATGGCCCAGGTTGTCCTCACCGAATTCCAGCTCGTCCGGCCCTTCTTCGTCTTCGTCGTCCCAGTCGTCGAAGTCGTCGTCTTCGATCGTCGGGTCGTCTGAACTCAGATCCGTCTCGCTCCAGGGTGTCATCAGTTCAGATCCAGTCATCGTCGGAAGGCCGCCGGAGCACCTGGTCATCCTCCTCGTCGTCCTCCCACTCCTCGTCGTCCTCATCCTCGTCTTCCCACTCATCATCCCAGTCGTCCTCGTCGTCCCAGTCGTCGTCCTCCTCCTCATCATCGTCCTGCTGCAGGATCCAAAGGTGCTCGGCATCACGGTCATCGTCATCGAGCGGCCTTTCAGCCCAGCCACCACCGGTCATTGTGACTTCTCCTGAAACGGGAAATGCAACCGATTTCGCCGCTTATTAAAAAGGCGCCGGCTCCGTGTCAAGAGCCGGCGCAAGCGGTGCTTACGGTAAGGCTTACCAAAGGCGCGATTGCCGCCCCGCCGACGGGTCGTCAGCCCGCCGTGACCTCCCGTCGATCGCGCTTCCGCTCATGGCTGGTGAGCATGCGTTTTCGAAGCCGGATCGCGTCGGGTGTCACCTCCACCAGCTCGTCGTCCCGTATGAACTCGAGCGCGTGTTCGAGCGTGATTTCGCGCGGCGGCTCCAGGGTGATGGCTTCGTCCGCTCCCGAAGACCGGACGTTCGAGAGCTTCTTGCCCTTGATGACGTTGACCTCGAGGTCGTTTTCCCTGGAGTGCTCGCCCACGATCATGCCGTTGTACACGGCCTCCGTCGGTCGCACGAACATCGTGCCGCGTTCCTGCAGATTGAACAGCGAATAGGCGGTCGCGACCCCCTCCATCATCGACACCAGGGCGCCCGTCTTTCGGACCTCCACCTCGCCGGCCCACGGGCCGTACCGTTGGAACTGGCGGTGCAGCGTACCCTCGCCGCGGGTTTCCGTGAGGAACTCAGACCGGTAGCCCGTGAGGGCTCTCGACGGGACGGAGAACCGGAGCCGGACCAGGCCGCCGTCGCCCTTCTCCATGTCCACCATGTCGCCCTTCCGCTCCCCGAGCCCACTCATCACCACACCGATCATGCTCTCGGGTACGTCGGCGACGACTTCCTCGTAGGGCTCCTCGATCCCGCCATCCGGGCCGAGATGGGTGATCACGTGCGGACGCGAGACGCTGAACTCGTAGCCCTCTCTTCTCATCGTCTCCATGAGGATCGACAGGTGGAGCTCGCCCCGACCGGCAACGCGGAATCGGTCCGGTTCGTCCGTCTCTTCCACGCTGAGGGCGACGTTCGAATGCACCTCGCGGAACAGCCGTTCGCGCAGCTGTCTCGACGTGACGTAGCGACCCGATCGCCCGGCGAACGGAGACGTGTTGGGACGGAACTCCACCGACAGGGTCGGAGGCTCGACCGCGATGCCTTCCAGCCGTACCGGCGCCTCGGGATCGCACAGGGTGGATCCGATCTCGGCCCGCTCCATGCCCGCGATGGCCACGATCTGTCCGGCCCGGACCTCGGGTACTTCGACGCGGCCCATCGCCTCGTACGTGTACAGCTTGGGAATCCGCACGGCGGCTTCGGGTTCGTCCGCGTCCAGAGCCCACATGGCGACCGTGTCCCCTTCCCTGACCACACCGTTCTCCACCCGTCCGATCGCCATCCGTCCCAGGTAGGGGGAGTAGTCGAGGGTCGAGACCAGCATCTGAAACGGCGCTCCCGGCAGGCCGGTCGGCGGGGGAACCGAATCCACCACCATTCGGAACAGGGGAGCCAGGTCGGCCCCAATCTCCGAGGGGTCCTTCGAAGCCCACCCGTCTCTCGCCGACGCATACAGGAACGGTGCGTCGAGCTGCTCATCGGTGGCCTCGAGTTCCATCAGCAGCTCGAGCACCTCGTCGTGCACGCGCTCCGGGTCCGCGTCCGGTCGGTCGACCTTGTTGATGATGATCACCGGGTGCAGTCCCAGCTCCAGCGCCTTCCGGGTGACGAACCGGGTCTGCGGCATCGGACCTTCAAATGCATCCACCAGGAGAAGAACGCCGTCCACCATGCGGAGGATCCGTTCCACCTCCCCGCCGAAGTCGGCGTGGCCCGGGGTATCCACGATGTTGATCTTCACACCGCCGCCGCCCGGCGCGTCCCAGCGCACCGAAGCGTTCTTGGAGAAGATCGTGATGCCGCGCTCCTTCTCCAGCGGGTTGGAGTCCATCACCCGCTCCTCGACGCGCTGCCCTTCGCGGAATGAGCCGGTCTGGCGCAGCATCTGGTCCACCAGCGTCGTCTTGCCGTGGTCCACGTGAGCGATGATGGCGATATTTCTTATGGAGTCCAAAGGACCTCGATTCCCGTCGTTTGTCGTGACGCTGATACGGCGTCCGGGGGCTTCCGATACACCTCGCGACCGCCCGCTTACACTCCGGATTAGGGAAAGTTCGCGGGCCGAGCCCGGGGGCCGTTGCTGTCTGTCCGCGGGCCGGAGTAGTTTGGCAATTCAAACTGCGTCGCACCACTTCCATGGACGGGCGGACGATGACGAACGCATGCCGACCCCCCCGTTTCCGGGGCTCGAAAATGGCCCTCGCGGCCGCCCTGGCGGGCGTTGCCGGCCTGGCGGCGTGCGGCCTCCCCTCCGCCATGGGAGAGGCCAACTCGCTGATCGTCGTCGCCGACGACGCTCTCTGGGAGCAGGTCGAGGAGCAGACGTACGAGGCGCTGGAACGCACCGTATATACGACGCGGAACGAGAAGATCTTCAACGTCACTCAGACCGGCCCCGAGTCTCCGGAGATCGGCCAGCTCCTGCTGTGGCGCCAGATCCTGGTGTTCGGCACGCCCGACGACCCGCGTGTTCAGATGATCGCCGAGAAGGTCGGACGGTCCTCAGTCGAGCCTGGCGAAGTCGTACAAGCCTCGAATGTGTGGGCCCGTGGCCAGCTGGCGACCGCCGTCGTGCTTCAGCCCGGGCGCGAAGCGGAGTCTTGGCGGGAGCACATGCCGGGCCTGTCCGAGCATCTCGAGCAACAGTTCCGGGACTACGTTCTCAGGCGGATGTTCGTAAGTGGCGTGGACACGGCCACCAGCGACTTCCTGAAGGCCGAGTTCGGGTTCACTCTCGACGTGCCTCGGGTGTACCAGCGCGTGGACCGCGGCGAGGGCGTGGTGCTGATCCGGAACGACAACCCGGACCCCAGCGAGTTGATCCGATCCATCCTGATCCAGCGTGGCGAAGCGGTCGATTCCATGGCGCCGTCGATGGTCTACGTGTGGCGGACCTCGGTCGACGACACGCACTACAACGTCCCGCAGGACTTCGACGTGATCGCCGGCACGGGCCGCAGCTTCGATCTCAACGGTTCGGAAGCCGTCGAGGCCCGCGGCACGTGGCAGGACCGGGCGGCTTATCCCGCGGCGGGCCCGTTCATAGGGCGTGCGGTCCGATGCGGAGAGAACGTGATCTACTTCGACGCGTGGCTCTATTCACCGAATCCGCGTCGCAGCAAATACGAGTACATGATGCAGCTGGAGGAGATTCTCAATTCCTTCGCCTGCGTCCTATGATGAATCGCACGGAAACCCTGGAAGAAAGCGCCTGACCACCTGATGTCTTTCGTTCACCTTCATTGCCACAGTGAGTATTCGCTCCTCGACGGAGCCAACCGGATCGTCGACCTCATCGGTACCGCGATTTCCATGGGAATGCCGGCCCTCGCGATCACCGATCACGGCAACCTGCACGGGGCCTGGGACTTCCAGGAAAAGGCGAACAAGAAGAAGATCAAACCGATCATCGGCTTCGAGGCCTACGTCGCGTACGGCGATCGGAGGCAGAAGGAGAGGCCGAAGGACGCCCCCGCCGAGTACGCGCACCTGGTGCTGCTGGCACGCGACCTGACGGGTTACCGGAATTTGGTGCGTCTCACGTCCCGCGGGTATACGGAGGGATTCTACCGGAAGCCGCGGCTGGATCACGAGATCCTCGCCGAGCATTCCGAGGGCGTGATCGTCCTCAGCGCCTGCCTGTCCGGCGAGGTCGCGAAGAACCTGCAGTTCGGCCGGTACGACCGGGCGAAGGAGGCGGCCGAGTTCTATGCCCGCACGTTCCCCGACCGCTACTACCTCGAGGTGCAGGACCACGGTATCAAGGGGCAGGACGAGGTCAACGCGGGGGTCTTCCAGCTGGCCGACGAGCTCGGCCTGCCGGTCGTTCTCACGAACGATGCGCACTACCTGCGCCGGGAGGACGCCGACATGCACGACACGTTGCTGTGCATCGGCACCGGGGTGCTGAAGAGTGATCCGAACCGGCTCTCGTTCGACGGCGAGGAATCGTACTTCAAGTCGGCCGAGGAGATGGCCGAGCTGTTCCCGGACCGGCCGGAGCTGATGTCCAACACGGTAGACATCGCCGAAGCGTGCGGGATTCAGTTCGAGAAGAAGCACCACTTGCCCGGCTTCCCGGTGCCGCCGGGCTTCGAAGATGACATGGCGCACCTGCGGCACCTGTCCGAAGAGGGCGCGCGCGAGCGGTACGGAAACCCGCTTCCTGACGAAGTCCGAGAGCGCCTCGACTACGAGCTCGGAGTGATCGCCAAGACGGGTTATGCCGGTTACTTCCTGATTACATGGGACTTCTGCCGGGCCGCTCGTGAGCGGAACATTCCCGTCGGCCCCGGGCGAGGTTCCGCGGCCGGTTCGATCGTCGCGTACGCGCTCCGGATCACGGACGTGGATCCGCTCGAGTTCGATCTCCTGTTCGAGCGCTTTCTCAACCCCGAGCG
>Ga0316201_10004336_pt1 | contig 10684 bp, 8 predicted proteins | sample CS6wburrow_MG_FD_204516 | JGI IMG/M metagenome (GOLD analysis project Ga0316201, IMG submission 204516) | Coastal sediment microbial communities from Delaware Bay, Delaware, United States - CS-6 worm burrow | ecosystem: Environmental > Aquatic > Marine > Coastal > Sediment | place: USA: Delaware... | reverse complement strand
CATGATCGCGCTGTATCGGCTGACGGAATAGTGACCGTGCATGCTGGTTATGAATACCGGCCTGGCAGATGGATCGAGCTTTCGAATGGCCAGATGGCAGATCCACGCGGGCAGGCGAGAGTGGACGTGAAGCACATCCGGCTGTTCCCGCAGCAGCCAATCACGCAGCTTTGATATGTATCGAAGTGTTCCGAGCCGCTTTTTTCCAATGGCCCAGTCAAGGTGGTTGGCGCCGCAGGCTTGCACGCGGTCAAGCAGTGGTCCACTAGCGGCTATCACGGTCACGCGGTTGCCCGCGGCGACGGCAAATTCACTCAACTCGACGGCGACGAGCTCCGATCCACCCAGGTTGAGCGAAACCAGGGCCTGAACGATGTGCATTGCAGATGCGCTGCTTCAGTCAAGCAGGCGGTAACAGGCGCTGCAGTAAGGGCAAATAGCCGTTCCTGTTTCTTCGATCGGCAGGTAAACCCGCGGGTGGGAATTCCACAGTTTTTGCTCCGGTGTTGGGCAGGACAGGGGCAGGTCCTCCCGCCGGACTTCGTATTCTCGTTGGGTATTGGCAGATTCCAGTTTTGGATCGGCTGCGTCAGTGGGATGTGTCACAATGAAGACTCCCTGCTTTTCGGTTCAGATGAATTGATTGGCGTATTTTAAGCCAGAGCTCGCGATTAATGTCAGAAAATTCAGAAAATCCGTCTTTGTTGAATGAGGACGGTGCGCTACCGGGTGGATCGGCTTATCCATCACCCCGCATCGCTGTATTGCTCGGCGGACGCAGCGAGTATTTTGATTTCCCGACAGGATGGTATTCGGCTGCCTGTCAATACCTGTGTGAAATCGTCAGGGATCTTGACGGCAGCCTGGTGCTGCTGGCGTCGGAGAAAACGCCAGGCTTCGTATTTGACTCGTCCGCAACGGACGCTGATCAACCTCCGCAAATGCGCATTGCCTGGGACCAGTCGAAGCAGGAGCTGTACAGGGCACATTACAAAGCGGTGCTGGCCTGGGGTGAAGGTTTTGTTGTTACTCCGGACAACATGAGCATGGCCAAAGAAGCCTGCGACAGCGGTAAGCCTGTGTTCATGACGGGTGGTGACCTGGCCAAGGGCCGCTTGTTCAGTTTCTATCGCAAACTGAAACAGGAAGGTTTTCTGCACCCGCTGGACGAGTTGAAGGGATGGTTTTAAATTTTTACTCAACCGGCAGTGCCTGAACTGTCTCCCATCATCTTCCTGAAAATTTCAGCCGATGGTTCGGTGTCGAAAGAAGATTCAGGCACATCCCGCACCAGCGTTGACATCATCCGGCCTTGACGCAGTTGCCGAGCCGTTTGTTCGAGCAGCGAGTGATCATCGCCAGACAGCCAGCCTATCGACTTCAATTCAGATAACTGGGGCAAGGTTCCAACTGCCTGAATGACCCTGGGATACAGCCGGGCAGAAGTCAGCACCCCCAGTTGTGCGATGAACTCGATGTCAATCAAGCCGCCCGGCCGGTGTTTGGGCGAAAGCGGAACATCAATCCGGACGTTTGCCTGGTGCTCCTGGATCATTTTGCCGCGCATTTCGAGCAATTCTGCAGCCAGTTCCTGTGGGTCTCTGTGGCGGCATAAAACTTCCTGGCGAATCCGGTTGAAGTGAACGGCTACCTCGTTGCTGCCGGCGATGTAGCGGGCTCTGGTCAGGGCCTGTAATTCCCACGTCCAGGCCTGGTTGAGCTGATAATCGCGGAATGCATTGACACTGCTGACCAGCGAACCGGCGCGGCCGTTGGGCCTGAGGCGCGTATCCACCTCGTACAGGCGTCCCGAAGGAGTCATGACCGTCAGGAAGCTCAACACTCTCTGGGCCAGGCGTGCGTAATAGCGCTCAACCGGCAGAGGCCGGGAGCCATTTGATAATTCTTCGCAGGGTTCGAACAGGAATACGATGTCCAGATCGGAATCGTAAGCCAACTCTCGAGCGCCGAGCGAACCGTAGCCGATAATGGCCATGGAGCCATGGTGAGCATTCGTTGACTGGTCCAATGTATCGTCGGTGGGGAAAACACCATGTCGCGCGACGATTTCCTGCCCTGCGGTTTCCAGCACACCTTTGAGTAAGGCGGAAGCCAGGTCGGACAGGCCTGCGCGGGCTTTCTCGCCGGACAGGCTGCACTGCAACTGGCCAACGGCGATTCGCAGCTCGGTGGCCAGCTTGAGATAATTAAAGCCTTCGAGCGTGGCCTCTGCACCCTGGGCGGTCTCCAGTATGCGGTCAACGCTTTTGACCAGGTCATCCAGCGTGGGCAGCTGCAGCCCCAGCGACGGATCAATCAACTCATCCAGCAGGGCCGGAAAGCGTATGACCTTGGCCGCGATCCATTCACTGCGTTCAAACAGTTCCAGCATGCGGTCGAGCGCCTGCGGATGTTGTACCAGAAGAACCAGGTAAGCGCTGCGTCGAGAGATGGCCAGCACCAGGTCGAAAATCCGGTTAAGCGCTTCTTCTCTCAGATCTTTCCGGTCAATTCGGGAAAGCAGTTCGGGCATGAAACGGTCCAGCCGCTGATTGGCCCGTTGGCTCAGTGCCACCCGCCCAAGGCGCCTGGTAAAAATGCTCAGGGGATCGTTGTCCTCTGGCAGCGATTCGACTTCTATTTCCTGCCGGTTGGAGCGCAATGTACGCCACTGCTCAGCCCATTTCTGACCGGAATCAGGTTCAGGCCGCGAGGGAAATATGCCCTCAAAACGTTCGCTGACACGATTTCGTGTTCTTAGCAGGCTTTCATCCAGGGCTTCCACATCTTCCTCATACATGGCCAGCGCAATTCGCTGGCGGTCTTCTCCATGTGGGACCCGGTGAGTCTGCTGGTCGCGAAGCGCCTGGATGCGGTTTTCGAGAAAGCGCAGGAAGGCGTAATCGTTGCGAATTTCCGCGATGGCAGTGCTTTCCATCAATTCCAGTCTTTCGATCTCGCGCAGTGCGCCGTCAAGGGAAGGTGTCTGCAGGCTTATTTCCCGGCCGCCGCGAAGAATCTGGAAACATTGCGCCAGGAATTCGATCTCCCGGATACCTCCCGGCCCGCGTTTGATATCGTCTAGCCGGTCTTTTCGCTTAGCATCCTGCTGTACGTTGGCATGCATTTCCTGCAGGGCTTCCACCGAGCTGTAATCGATATATCGCCGGTAGACGAAAGGTCTGACGTCTTCAATAAACCGGGCGCCGGCTTCCAGGTCGCCGGCAACCGGTCGAGCCTTAATCAGGGCATACCTTTCCCAATCCCTGCCTTCCCGCTGGTAATACTGTTCCAGCGCTGCGAGGCTGGAAACCAGGGGTCCGGAGTCACCAAACGGCCGCAACCGCGTGTCGACCCGAAAACAGAAACCCTCGCTGGTGATTTCCGACAGGCTAGAAATCACCCCGCGTGCCTGGCGTGTGAAAAACTGGTCGTTGGCAAGTCCGCGCCGGCCATCGCAACTGCCAGACTGTGGATAACAGAAAGTAATGTCTATATCAGAGGAGAGGTTGAGTTCTCCACCGCCGAATTTGCCGAGCCCGATTACAAACATGCGTTGCGGGCTGCCGTCTTCGCCCCGCGGCGATCCGTGTTTTTCTTCCAGCCGGCGATGATGCTCCTCGAGTGCTGCTTGCAAACAGATTTCCGCCAGCAGGGTCAGGCTTGAAAAAGTCTCGCCAAGCGGCGCCAGGCCACACAGGTCGCGCCACACGATGCGCAGCATCTCGTGATTGCGGAATCGTCTGAGTCCGGCTTCCAGGCCATGCTTTTTGATGGAGTCGACCAATCCCGTGACATGCGGCGCGGCTGGCTTATCAAGCTCTTTCACCCATGAAGGAAAACGATCCAGCAAATTCGAGGCGAAATCGCTGCATTGCCGGACGTGTTGAAGACGTTTTTTTGTCGGGACGGTAGCCGTAGGCAGGATGTTCCAGCCACTCTGGTCTTTGGTTTCAGGCATTTTTACATTATATCGCCACCAACAATGCAAATGATGCCTTTTGGAACGGAATTCTTCGCTTTTTCCACATTTGTGACAACAGCGCGCCTGATTTGCGATACACGACCAGATTTCTGTTGTGCTCTGCCGGGCGAAAGGCCAGGCGAAATGAAGTTAACATGTTGATATTAAGATGATAAATAGCCTGGAGGCAGCCCACTCCAGCACTAGATTAAAAAGTTCTAATAAAAACACAAATGTGATCTGAATCATGGAGAATGTGCGACCCGGGTAGCACTCTGTAGCCGACCTCAACCAGCGGGATATTCCGCCAGAAAAAGCACTTCCGGAATCTCGCTCGATACAGTGAAAGGAAGTCATTTTGAACCAGAAAAAGGCACCGAAATCCGGCCGGAAAAAGTCGGATCTAATCCTGGATCGCCCGGAACTGCTCGATCACCTGTGGAAGGTGCAGAACGAACACGGCTATATAAGGGCGGAAGACATCGCTGAGTGCAGCCGGGCCCTGGGCATCTCTGCCATCGAGCTTGAAGGCGTGATTTCCTTCTACCATTTCTTCCACCGCCATCCAGCCGGCCAGTTCACGGTTTATCTGAACAACAGCGTGGTTTCGGAATGCAAGGGATTCGAGCGAGTCAAAGAAGCCTTTGAGATGTTCACCGGCGGCAAATTCAATGGTGTCGATCCCAGCGGCCAGTGGGGGCTGTTCGAAACGGCCTGTATCGGGCTCAGCGACATGGAACCGGCCGCCTTGATCAATTTTCACCCGTTCACCAACCTCAACAGCCTCAAGGTGAAAGACATCGTGGCCCAGTTGAAGCAGGGCGCCTTGCCGGCCGATATCTGCGACACGGTTCCCGATCATATTCGGGCGATTCCCGAACAAGATAAGGCGATCCTGCTGCGGGATTACAGTCCCGGCCAGGCATTGAGGAATCTCAAAGAGCTTTCACCGGAAGCAGTTCTCGAAGAAATCACAAAATCCGGCCTGAGAGGAATGGGCGGCGCATACTTCCCGACAGGATTGAAATGGAAAGCCTGCAGAGAAGATCCCGAGTCACCCAAGTACATCTTCTGTAACGCGGATGAAGGCGAGCCCGGCACGTTCAAGGACCGGGTGCTGATGAACTCGATGCCTGGCCTGATGCTGGAAGGAATGGCCATCGGGGGTTATGCCGTTGGGTCCACCGTTGGCACCATTTATTTGCGTGCCGAATACAGCTGGATGAAGGACAAGCTGCAACACACCATCGACCATTTCCGAAAAATGAACCTGCTCGGCAAGAATATTTGCGGCATCGAAGGTTTCGATTTCGATATCCGGCTGCAGCTCGGCGCCGGCGCCTATGTCTGTGGCGAAGAAACCGCCATGTTGAACTCGCTGGAAGGCAAGCGCGGCGAGCCCCGGAACAAGCGGTTTTACCCGACTGAACGGGGCTACATGCAAAAGCCCACGGTCATCAACAATGTTGAAACCTTCTGCGCAGCAGCGAGGATTATTCAACTGGGAGCGGACCACTACCTGCAAACCGGGACCCCGGCTTCACCGGGAACGAAACTACTGAGTGTTTCCGGCGATTGCCGACTTCCCGGTATCTACGAAGTCGAGTGGGGTACACCCGTCAGGGAAATCCTGGAGAAATGCGAGGCGGACCGGCCTTATTTCATCCAGGTTAGCGGGCCATCGGGGGAATGCATCGCGATTGACGAAATCGACCGCAAAATCGCTTTTGACGATCTGCCATGCGGCGGTTCTTTCATGATATTCAGCCGCTCGCGGGACATCCTGAAAATCCTGAGGAACTACAACCATTTCTTCAAACATGAATCCTGCGGTCTGTGTACCCCTTGCCGCGCGGGAAATTTCATCCTCGAAAAGAAACTGGATCTGTTCGCGACAGGGCTCGCTCAACAAAATGACGTTGAAGACATCCGGGCCTGGGGAAAAATCATGAAACTGACCTGCAGGTGCGGTCTTGGCAAGACAGCCTCGAATGCCCTGCTGACGGCCCAGGAGAAATTTCCCGAATATTTTGAAAGCATCGTGAATCAGAATCCGGAGCGCCTCAGCAAGGGCTTCAGCCTGAAAGAAGCGGTACGCGAATACGACAGATTCAGCAGTTAATGCAGTTTGGGTATCCAGTCAATGAACAAGCCAGGAAAGAAAACAAACGGACAGGCAAAAAAGGCCGCTGAAACGCGGCCTGATCGAGTCACCATCACGATAGACGGCAAGGAAATTGAAACGGAAGCGGGCCGTAACCTGGTCCAGGTTGCCAATGAGAACGGAATTTTCATCCCCAGCCTGTGCTATTTCGAGAATATCGAGCCGCCGCTTGGAACCTGCCGGGTATGCACCTGCAGGATCAACGGTGTTCCCGGCCCGGCCTGCACGGAATCGGTGAAAGAGGGCATGGTAGTCGAAGTCGCTAGCGATGAACTGGCGGATGCCCGCAAGGCAATCGTCGAGATGATGTTCTCGGAAGGCAACCACTTCTGTCCCGGATGCCAGAAAAGCGGCGATTGTGATCTGCAACACATGGGCTATGAAATGGGCCTGACCCAGTCCAGGTTCCCGCATGTTTTCAAGGACCGACTGATCGATTTCAATCCCAAGCGCATGATCATGGAGCACAATCGTTGCATCAAATGTCTGCGTTGCGTGAAAGAAGTATTCACCGATGACGGAAACGCCGTGTTTTCCTTCCGTTACCGCGGCAACGAAACACGGGTGGGCATCGATTACGAGGCAGAAGGGAGGCTCAGTGACCAGCAGGCGCTGGATGCCATGAACCTGTGTCCAACCGGTGCCATCATGGTGCGAGGAGAAGGGCGCGCCAGGCCGTTCGGCGCACGTCGTTTCGACATGCAGTCCATGCAGAAAAAGGAAGTGATAGAAGATCCACAGATAGAGCTTCCCAAGGAAAAGAAAACCATCGCGACCATCTCTCTTGCCGGTTGCTTCGGCTGTCACATGTCCTTGCTCGATATCGACCTGAAACTGATGGACCTGGTCGAAATCGTAGAATTGGACAAATCTCCACTGAACGACATCAAGAAATTCACCAGGCAGTGTGATATCGGCCTGATCGAGGGCGGGTGCTGTAATGCGGAGAACGTGGAGGTGCTGAGGGAATTCCGGCGTAAATGTGATGTGCTGGTTGCATTCGGCGAATGCGCCATCTGGGGCGGACTGCCGGCCATGCGCAATACCATACCGCTGAGCGAATGCCTCGAGGAGGCTTACCTGGGTTGTATATCCTCGATGCCTGATGAGTGCGTCGTTCCTTATCACGAGGATTTGCCAAAAATTCTAGACAAGGTATATGCCTGCAGTGAAATCGTGGATATCGACTATTTCATTCCAGGTTGTCCGCCGGATGCCAACCACATCTGGAAGTCGGTTCTGAGCCTGATCGCCGGCCAGCAACTCTCTGTCCTGTATTCCGAATTCAAATACGATTGAGTCATGAACACATCAAGCAGAAAAATCACCATTGATCCGGTAACCCGGGTGGAAGGACACGGCCGCGTCACCGTACAAATGGACGACCAGGGTAAGGTCGAGCAGGCACGATTCCATATCGTCGAGTTTCGCGGCTTCGAGCGCTTCATACAGGGCCATCCCTACTGGGAGGCGCCCCTGTTGGTACAGAGGTTGTGCGGAATTTGCCCGGTCAGTCACCACCTGGCAGCCGCCAAGGCCATTGACCAGGTCTACGGCCTGGACCCGGAAGATTTGCACCCGACGGCCACCAAGATTCGCCGCTTACTGCACTTCGCCCAGGTATTCCAGTCTCACGCATTGCATTTCTTCTACCTGGCATCCCCTGATCTGTTGTTCGGCATGGATGCACCGGTGGAGAAGAGGTCGGTTGGCGCAGTCGCCATGGAGCACGGAGACCTGGCCCGCATGGGCATACAGATGCGGCAGTTCGGGCAGGAGCTGATCAAGGCCCTCGCGGGTAAGAAGATTCACGGCATTACCGCGGTTCCGGGCGGTGTGCACAAGAATTTTTATCCCGAGGAAAGGGATTACTTTCTGACGGACAACGAAACACCTTCCATCGATACGATGATCGAATGGTCACAGGGGGTCGTTGCCTTCATCAAGGACTATCACGACAAGCATTTCAGCTGGCTGGATTCTTTCGCCAGTTATCCCTCCGGTCACCTGGGCCTGGTGGACCAGAACGGCGCCCTGGAACTGTACGATGGGCGTATGCGGGCCATCGACAGCCAGGGCGACATAACGCTTAACGATGTGCACAGCGACCAATACTTGAAGTATTTCGGTGAAGGCGTTGAAAAATGGTCCTACATGAAGTTTCCGTTCCTGCGGCACCTGGGACGGAAAAACGGCTGGAACCGTGTTGGTCCTCTGGCCCGCTTGAATGTTTGTGACCGTATTACAACGCCGCTGGCCAACGAGGAACTGACGGAGTTCAAGGCGTACACCAACGGCCGGCCCAATAACCACACGATGCATTCGCACTGGGCACGCCTGATCGAGGTGCTGCATTGTGCGGAACAGATCAAGCTATTGCTTAATGACGAAACCATCCTGGACAAGGTCGAGCGGCTCAAGGTCAATCGCCGGCCGGAAGGCATCGGTATCATCGAGGCGCCGCGCGGCACGCTGATCCATCATTACAAGGTGGATGAAAAAGGCAGTATCACCAAGTGCAACCTGATCGTTTCAACCACGCACAACAATGAACCGATGAACCGGGCGGTGCAGTGGGTGGCGCAGAACGTGCTGGACCAGCAGAAAGAGATTACCGAGGGCATGTTGAACCAGGTGGAAGTGGCCATCCGTGCCTACGACCCCTGTCTGAGCTGTGCAACCCACGCCATGGGCCAGATGCCGTTGATATTGACCGTACTCGAGTCAAACGGCCAGATCATCGCCGAGCATGTGAAAGAGGCCACTTGAGCCGTCACCGGCCAGATCCCGGCCGGCACCTTGCCGGGCCGGCCACTCTACTGTTCGGCATAGGTAACAGCGGCCGTAGTGATGATGGCCTGGGCTGGGCCTTTCTCGACCGGGTCGGGCTCGGTGGGCAATTTCCAGGCCAGCTCGAATACCGATACCAGTTGCAGGTAGAAGACGCTGCGCTGGTCAGCCAGGCTGACCACGTTATTTTCATCGATTCATACGCGGGTGAACTGGCCGGGGGTTTTCAATGGCAACCGTGTATTCCTTCGAAGGACTTTGAATTCACCAGCCATGTTTTACCGCCCCGGGCAGTGATGCATTACTGCCTGGAACTCTATGGAAAAACACCGCGCGCCGACCTGTTGATGATCCAGGGAGTCTGCTGGGATTTGCAGATTGGGCTGTCGGCAAAAGCACAGCACAACCTGGAAAGGGCGCTTCGGTTTTACGAAGGTCATTGCCAGCCCGGAGCAGGGACCCGGGCTGAAACAGATCAGGGACGTTGAGCAGTCAGGTACAACAGGCGCCAGTCAAGTTGCACTCCATCCGCAGTCTTGCTGATGCCAATCTTGTCATTCAGGGTGTCAAGCAGACGTTGTTTGCAAACGTTTTTCATGCCAAATAACAGGCAACTGAATTCCGCCAACTCTTCGGTATCATTGAAGCTCCACGGGCAAGGATATTCCTTTACATCCACGATAGTGAAACCCGCCTCCGAAGCCAATTTCTCGCAAAGTTCGATGGTCAGATAGTCTCCATCGTGACCGGTGCCATTGTATTGCGAGGTGAATCCATCCAGGTATTCAGCGATCGGACTGCCTGACAAGACATCGCCAAGGAGAAAGTGACCCCCGCGATTAAGTGCCTGAAAAGCCGAATGGAATAAGCCTTGCTTGTTTTCAATGTGATGGCTGGCAGCAAGGCAGATAAGCACATCGAAATAGTCGCTCTTCAGTTGCAGATTCTCCAGGTCAACTTCACGAGTGAGGTGAATGGTGTTGCTGAACTGATCACTGGGTTCGGCGCTTTCAATCAAACAGCCAGCAGGCAAATGGCGGTTTAGATAGCCACCACCGGAAGGCAGATCCAGAACTGTGCTTAGAGGGGCAGGAGTGCAGGCATTAAAAAGGTTTTCGAATTCCGAGTCCCGGGCGCGCGGATACTTTTGCATCGCTGCGTCATAGCTGTGGCCACGCCTGGCAAATATTTCCTCGTACTCACTGGTCATCTAAACACTATCCGATCTTCGGATTCGGCACTTTCCGGTATTGATGCCTTCCGCTTCTATGTAAATCCGTTTTACGGCAGGGATCGCCTTACGGATTTGGGCTTCGATCCGGTCTATCGTTTCCTCGATTTCGTTCGAAGTCAGTTCATCGACAAAATTCACATCGATATCGATCAGCACCTCGTTGGGGCCAAAGTACAGGCTCAGTGGGCGGTAATAGGTGTTCACGCGATCGTCGGTATCGAGAATCCGATTAATTTTTTCGATGTCCTTCGGAAGCAAGCCTTCACCCACCAATAGCGCCTTGCATTCGACGGCGAAGAAAAATGACACACTGAGCAGCAGCAGCCCGATCAGGACTGAACCCAGGCCGTCGGCATAGGGCCAACCCGTCATGTGTCCTGTGAAAACAGCCAGGAAAGCAATCATCAGACCCACCAGCGCGGCAGTATCTTCAATCACAACCGCGACCGTGGTCGTATCCTTGCTGTCCCGCAACGCCCGCATGAAAGATTTGTTACGGCGCTGGGGCTTGAATTCCCGTAACGCAATCCGC
>Ga0316201_10004335_pt1 | contig 10684 bp, 7 predicted proteins | sample CS6wburrow_MG_FD_204516 | JGI IMG/M metagenome (GOLD analysis project Ga0316201, IMG submission 204516) | Coastal sediment microbial communities from Delaware Bay, Delaware, United States - CS-6 worm burrow | ecosystem: Environmental > Aquatic > Marine > Coastal > Sediment | place: USA: Delaware... | reverse complement strand
CAGCGCCAATTCCAAACGCGTGTTGCCAGTAAGCCGCCCAACCAAATCCACCAACAATCCATGCTGCCTTCAATGCCAGGCCGACAGGAATCCACGCGTAACCGAGATGTAGTACCCAAACTATAGGTTGATGCATGGTCCGCCATCCCTGCCAGCCCAACAGCCTCCAGAGCTGCAACCCTGCTGTCAGGACAGCGATGACTGCGGTTGTCGTACTATCACCCGAAAAAACGTCAAACAGACCGTACGTGAGCATGGATACGATCACGAGATGATCGACGACTTTGCTTGACCGCAGTGACACATCCTTACTGGCAGCACGTAAGGCATTGCGCGTGAAGGCCGGCACAATACGGCCACCAATAACGGTCATCAACAGAAGGACCAGGTTGAGCGCCGCCAGAAGCGCATTTCGACTGACCAAGGCGTCACCCTTATACAAACCGGCAATGAACATGACGTCGGACATCCAGAGCGCCGCCAGCACAAGCAGCATTGGCCAGTTGCGGTTGCCGGAGCCCACAAGCGCTGGTGCAAGCATCAGTATAAGTACCGGAACAAACGCAAGTTCTGCAGCCGCAAACAGCGGTATGGGCAACACATCACCCATAAAAAAAGCAACACGACCGACGAGCCACAATATTGTCAGGATCATCAGCCTGAACCCTGCGACACCGGTCCGGCCCGTCCAGCTCGGTACAGCTGTCAACAGGAAACCCGCGATCGCAGCGCTGATGAAACCGAAAATCATCTCATGGCCATGCCAATATTGCGGCGGCAATGGAGGCAGCGGCGATGTCCCGCCGAGGTAAACCCGCAGCCACATCGCGATCGATACCAGGGCGTAAACGCCTGCAAGCAGAAAAAAGGGACGAAAGCCGTACGCGAATGGCACCCAGGTACCCCGGGTGTTTTTAAGAACCAGAGTCATGAAAGCAGGACCTTTAGCGCACCAAGCGGATGGTGTGTACGCGCGACAGTTAACATGGCTGCGAAAACCAGTAGCGCGGCGACAGAACAAACCAGGCGCACCCGGAATGTGCGGCCGCGCTTGAGCGCCACCATCCCGAGCACAATGTAGACTACAAGTAAGCCAAGCTTCACCCACAACCACCCGTTGGCGAAAACGGCTGATGGCAGAATGGCGACCAACATCATTGCTGCCAAGAGCAATACGGTATCAATACCGTAACTGAGAAAACGCACCGGCTTCGCCATGCCCCAGCGCATACCACCCAGGACTGCGATACTGCGCAACAGGAAGAGACCGCCACTGGTGAAAACAGCGACCACGTGCGCCCATTTGAATTCTGGATAGAACTCTACCATGCGTGAGTATGACTCAGCATGGGCGCCCAAACAAAATATTTGCCATTGGCGAGCATCAAAATTCCTTTTCGGATGGTGCCATCTTTGTTCTCAATGTTTTACGATCAATGCGCAGAATCTGAGCTGCCTTGGTCTTATTCCCACCGACGCTGGCTAAAACATTGCGAATGTACTCGGTCTCAACCTGGTCCAACGACCGGGTCAGATCAAGCGCTTCGTCCGATGCAGAGTACCGCATGAGAGATGGAAGGTCAGGAACATCCACGACTTCGTTGTCTGTCATGACGATGAGTCGTTGAACAACGTTCTCAAGCTCCCTGACATTCCCTGGCCATGAATAGTTCTTGAAAATTTGCATCACGCTATCTGTGAACCTGGGTATCTGGCAATCCAGTTCACCTGCAAATTTCGCCGCAAAATAATTGGCCAGCAACAACACGTCAGAATCCCGGTCACGTAAGGGAGGCAGGTGAATTGCGATAACATTGATGCGGAAATACAAATCTTCGCGGAAGGCCCCCTCCCGTACCAGTTTTGCGAGGTCTTTATTGGTCGCGACGATTATTCTGACATTCACCTTGGTTTGGCGGGACGCACCGACCATTCGGACCTCCTTGTCCTGCAATACACGCAATAACTTGACCTGCATTGCGTGGCTGGTTTCACCGATTTCGTCAAGAAAGACCGTGCCACCCTCAGCCGTCATGAAAAAACCGGACCGGGACCCGGTCGCGCCCGTGAACGATCCCTTGACATGTCCGAACATCTCACTTTCCATGAGGTCGTGTGGGATCGCCCCGCAATTGATCGGAACAAACGGCGCGGTGGCTCGTTCACTTTGATAGTGGATCGCCCTGGCGACCAGTTCTTTTCCTGTTCCACTCTCACCGGTAATCAGGACGATCGCACGGGTACGGGAGGCTCTCTCGATCTGTTCGAACACCTCCCGAATGGCTTTTGATTCTCCCAAGAGACCATGTTGAGGGGCAAGTTTCCTGGGCTCATTCATGTCCACCTTGCGCATATCCAACCTGCCGAGAGCCTGGCGAACAGCATCCAACAACTCTTCATCGGTGAAAGGTTTGATCAAATAATCCGTTGCGCCAGTCTTGATCGCCTGCACGGCGCCATCAATGTTTGGATATCCGGTGATGACCATTACCTCCGTGTTGCGAAGGTTTTCACGGACGTGCCGCACGAGGTCAAGGCCGCTCACCTTCGGCATTTTGACATCGGTAATAACCAGGTCCATCCGGGTATCCTCGAGTAACCGCAGTGCATCCGGTACATTTGAGGCACTTAACACAACAAAGCCCTCAGCTTCGAGATTTCGCCTCAAAACCTCCCGTGTGGATTCAGAATCATCCACTACAAGAATGTGTCTTGGACCACCATCAGCTACCATTATCATCACCTTTTACTATCACTTTTAACTGGAATCCAAACCACGAACTTTGTTCCTTTGCAAAGCTCGCTTTCCACGTCTACTGATCCTCCGTGCGACTTAACGATACCATGCACAACCGCCAACCCCAGCCCTGTTCCTTCACCAACCTCCTTGGTTGTGAAGAATGGCAAAAAGATATTTTTAATGTCGTCTGCGGCGATCCCGGAGCCAGTGTCTTCGACGGTAAGACACTGGCGGTCCCCAACCTTCGATGTGCGGATGGTTAAGGTTCCTCCATCCGGCATTGCCTGGATCGCATTAACGACAAGGTTGACTGTAACCTGTTGTAGTTGGGACGGATCGCCATTGATGGAGGCTAGCTCCGGGTCGAGATCCTGAACGACATCTATACCGGTTGCCTCGCAGCGTGTTGCAAGCAGAGAAAGACTATCCTCCACCACATCCCGCAAACTAAAATCGACCCGATGCGAAGGCGCCTGGCGTGAGAAAAACATCAGTTTCCTGATGATTTCACGCGCATACAATGATGCTTTTTCAATTTTTTCAATATCGCTGCGTGCCTGGACCGGCAGGCCTGGGGCCTTGATCGCCAGTTGGGCGAATCCCAGGATGTTACCCAGTGGTTCGTTCAGTTCATGGGCGACACCTGCGGCCAGTTGCCCAATTGTCATCAGTCGATCTGCCCGACGCAGCTGATTGAGCATTTGCAGTTTTTCCTGCTCTGCATTTTTATGATCTATGATCGAATTGAGCTCACGCGCAACACCTTCCATCAGATGATGTTCCTCGTCCAAAAAGGGCGCCTCGCCGAGCAACTGGATATCATCAAACGTGCACGTACGGGTTTCCCGGTAAAAGACCTCCAGTGTTCCACGAAATTCGTCTCGCCTGGTGATGTCCGTTGACAGACGATAAGGGCCCTGTCCAAACCCGGTGGAACAATACACATTATCACCGACCGTAATACGTGCGGCCGCGAGTTTTGGGTACTGCCATGCCATCGGCAACAACTCGGCAATCTCCTGCATCACGTCAGCCAGCGCAATATTGGGCTCGGCCGCGATGTGTGCAATGCGGTACATGCAATCCAGTTCCTTGACGCGTTCCATCAGCGCTGCCCTGGTTCGACGGTTGGAAATCGCGACACCAAGCAGTTGCGCGAGGTCCGAGTAGGACTCGCGGCGACTGCCAGTTGAGGGATCGGGTTGCGGGGCCGACAACCGAAGCACTCCATCATGTTGTGCCTCTATCTCGAAAGGAACGATTACGTCATCACCGTACGAGAAACTTTCATTCCGACTTCGCCCGCTTCCAGGTAATAAATTACCGGCTTCATCCAATAATGCTATAACCTTTTCAAAAAGGTTATCAGGTCCGTGATCATGACCTCCGTCGGGACTTATCCTGGTCTTTGGAAGTTGCGGCAACCTGCTGAGTCGGAACTCTGGCGTTTTTCCTGCCGACGCTTCCCATTGATACGTTATACCACTGTCTTCAAGCCATAGATCGAGTTTCCTGGCCCAGGTAAAATCAAGGATCACTCTGGAGGCATCACGCAGGAATACCTCTCGCGGCTCACCACGATTCGCGAGGCGCAGGAGACTTCTCGAAATCGCGCCAAAATCGACTATTAAATCTGAATCCTTGCGATTGATAACTTTGCTCCCACGCCCTCTGTCCGGGGCCTGTCAGCCCCGCACTATACAGCACCCTGGTCAAGCATTGCGTCCGCAACCCTCGTGAAACCACCAATATTCGCACCCACTACGTAATCGCCAGCCCAGCCTTGTCGTTCTGCGGCTGTCGTACAAATCTCGTGAATATTCGCCATGATCGAACGAAGCGCCGTGTCAACACGTTGCACATCCCAACTTTGGCCCATCCGGTTCTGCGCCATTTCGAGACCAGAAACGGCAACACCACCGGCATTGGCTGCCTTGCCAGGTGCGTAGAGCATCCCGCTGGACTGGAGAACATCTACGGCCTCGGACGTACTCGGCATATTGGCACCCTCAGTGACGCAGCGACAACCGTTGACCACCAGGAGTTCGGCATCATGCTCATCCAATTCATTCTGAATCGCACAAGGTAATGCCACGTCACAGGGAACCTCCCACGGTCTTCTTCCAGGGTGAAATGCTACCTTAAACTGATCGGCATATTGCCTGACCTCATCCACTCCACTCTCGCGCATTTCCCGCATAAATTCGATCCTTTCCCCGTTGATGCCTTCCGGGTCGTAAATATACCCGTCCGGACCGGACAATGTCACGACCTTGGCACCAAGTTCGGTGACCTTCTGCACAGCGCCCCAGGCAACGTTTCCGAAGCCGGAAACCGTCACCGTCAGGCCGTCCAGGGATTCCTTCCGGGTGCGTAGCATTTCCTCGGTGAAGTAAGCGACCCCAAAGCCCGTGGCTTCGGGACGCAGTCGTGACCCACCCCAATTCAATCCTTTACCCGTCAAGGTGCCATTAAATGTACTGGTCAAACGTTTATATTGACCGAACAGATAGCCGATTTCCCTGGCTCCAACACCGATATCACCCGCGGGAACGTCTGTCTCGGGGCCGATATGGCGATACAAAGCATTCATGTAGCTTTGACAGAAGCGCATTATTTCGCCGTCCGAACGCCCTCTGAAATTAAAATCAGCGCCACCTTTGCCGCCCCCGAGGGAGATGCCGGTTAGCGCGTTCTTTAAAGTCTGTTCGAAGCCAAGAAATTTCAGTGAACCAAGCGATACCGATGAATGAAACCGGGTGCCACCTTTGTAGGGGCCCAGAGCGTTATTAAACTGTACCCGGTATCCACGGTTGACGTTGACCCTGTTGTTGTCATCCGTCCATACAACCCGAAATGAAATCGCCTGCTCTGGCTCGGTCATCCTTTCCAGGATCCGTTCGTACTCGTAATGCGGGTTCTGATCGAGCACCAGTGATACTGACTCGAATACTTCCTTGACGGACTGGAGGAACTCCACCTCCCACGGAATCCTGTTTCTTAACCCGGTCAAAACCCGGTTTGCGTACGGATGCAAAGTGGCTGGCCGCTGTACAGGTTTACTTGCAATAAATACTGGCTGGCGTCCATCGTCAGCGAACTCAAATGCGCTCATGGCTATTTCCCGATTTTTTCTGTTTATTCAAGAAGCTTTCCGTTGCGGAGTTTCCAATACACGCTCATCGACACCCATGGTCTCGTTGGTTTGTGTGATAGGGTCGCTGGAAATAATCGGTGGGCGATCATCAAATTCCTCACAGCTCCAAATCGTGCTGTCGGCCCTGGCGAGGAAAACACAGAATCTGGCATGGTTGCAGGTCATGCACAGGCCGGTTGCGTCTATTCTGTCTTGATTAATGGACATTACTTTACTCCTTGTTGGCCCGTATCAACGGGTATGGAAGTGACTGTTTCACTCCCTTAAAAGGCAATAAGCATGCCAACCACGCTATTGGTGCATTAAATTCTAAATATCGTTTTTTTACAATGACTTAATATACACAAAAGGCCACAAGCAAGTCGTTTTCAGGTATAACGAACAGGTGATTTTTAGGGAAGAATTGACCAATGGGGAAATTTTCCCCACCAAAAGTAGCATTACACTGACATTGCTATACGTTGCACACCCAACGGGTTGCACGACTTGACGCTGACATTCGGCTTGTGATGAACCGCGCGCATGCGCGTCAATATACGGTTCATCTGGTTGTTAACGGGTCTGGCGGCAGTCGCTGCAGGGGCGATTGGCGTGGTATTGCCTATTTTGCCGGCAACACCATTCCTGTTGGTCGCCGCTTTTGCGTTTGCACGATCCTCAGATAGTCTGAGTGGCTGGCTACGTGAGCATCGGACCTTCGGGCCGCTGATCAATAACTGGCACCGCGACGGTAGCATTGACCGAAAAGCGAAATTGACAGCAATGATTGTCATTATCCCGGCACCGTCGATCACCTGGCTACTGGATGTCACTTCATTCCGAGCCGTTTAGCAAGGCGATGCAGATTGCCGCTGTCAATGCCCAGGTTGCGCGCAGCGTCTGCCCATTTCCCATTGCTGTCATCCAGTGCCTGGCCGATATAATCACGCTGAAAAGCATCAGTGGCCTGCTTCAGGCTCCCATATGCCTCAACCGGCCTGCCTGGTACGCTTTTTGTGCGCGTGACGGAATCACCACCAAGGTTAAAGTGGTTATCGGAAATCATGACGGCATCACTGTCAGACTCGGCTTTGGCAATGATCGCGGCACGCGAGATACAATGCTCCAGTTCACGGACGTTACCGGGCCACGCGTAGCGCGTTAGACAATTCAGCCCGGGCAAGCTGATTCGAAGGTTGGAAATACCCAGCTTCACTCTGCACTTTTCAATGAAATATCCGGTCAGGAGTGCAATGTCACCATCGCGCTCGCGCAGCGGCGGCACCTGAATCGGAAACACACTGAGCCGGTGAAACAGGTCGGCACGAAATCGCCCCGCAATGACCTCTTCCTTAAGAACCTTGTTGGTGACGGCGATAATACGGACATCCACATGATGAAAACCGTCATCACCAATACGTTGAATTTCGCCATACTGAAGCACGCGCAATAGCTTGGCCTGTATTGACAGGGGCAACTCACCGATTTCATCCAGGATCAAGGTGCCTGAATCTGCCGTCTCGAACTTGCCTTTCCGGTTGGCGGTGGCGCCCGTGAAAGCGCCCTTTACGTGACCGAACAATTCACTTTCGGCAATTGATTCCGGCAGAGCCGCACAATTCAGATACACCTGTGGATGCCCGGCTCGTGGTGAGGCGTTATGAATTGCCTGTGCGACCAACTCCTTACCGACACCTGTCTCTCCCAGAACCAGTACATTCAGACCAGAGTTCGCGACGATACCAATTTCATGTTTCAACGCTTGCATACATGAGGATTTACCAATCATCTCAGTCGGCCGTGACAAACTCAGACAAACGGTCGAGCGCTGCTCAGAAGGTTTCTCAAGCTGTTCCATCATCAGGGCATTGTTCAGTGAAGCCGCTGTTAACGTACTCAGGGCGCGCAGGTCTTCATCGCTGAAATCATCAAACGCGCCGTCATCAAAACCGTCGATAGTGAGTGCACCAATCAGACAATCATTGGCTATCAGCGGAAGACCGATACAGGCGTGAACCTTGAGATGCTCACCGTGGTTTGGAATAAGCCCGTCATATGGATCGGGAAGATCGCTGTCGTCGGGAAAACGCACCACATCACCGGCACGGGCAATGATTTCCAGGCGGGGGTGCTCGGTAATTAAAAAACGACGACCCATGACATCCGGGTATAAACCGTCGATGGCCAAAGGCTTAAACAAATCACCCTGGTATGCCAGTAACGCCGATGCGTCACAGCGAATCACCTGGCGTATGGCATTTAACAGTCGCGTGAACCGATCTTGAGCGGATATGCCCGAATTGAGGTCCAGGGCAATCCGGGTGAAGTCATTGACACTGAACTTCATGTTTTTTTCCACGTGGGGTGTATAAATGTCATTATGACAATCGACTGTATAAATGACAATAAATATCAATGTCTTTTTGATATCTTCTAATTAATTATCAAATATTTTCATATGGTTACACTTGGCTCATATATTGCAAATACATTAGGGATTCTCAACCGTTTTGACCTCTGAACAAAGGATGACCTAATGAAAACGAAAACAATGATATGGGGACTGATACTTGTATGTGTTTGCTCCTTCAGCGTATTGCTATCACTGGGAAGCGACATCTATCGTGATGCGCCCCCGCTACCGGAAAAGATCATGACCACCGATGGCGAGGTGGTACTTACCTACAACGATATCGATCAGGGGCAACTGGCATGGCGATCGATGGGTGGACACCAGCTTGGCTCCATCTGGGGACACGGTTCTTATGTGGCACCCGACTGGACAGCCGACTGGATTCATCGTGAAGCGCAAGCGTGGTTGAACGCCGCATCTGAGCTGCAATACGGTATGGCCTTTGCCGACCTGTCATCTTCACAACAGGCAGCGTTGGAGCAGGATCTGCGTGACGAAATTCGCACCAACACCTACGACCCGGAAGCAGGTGTCATCACGATCACGCCGAGGCGCGCGGCTTCTATCAACGAAGTGAAAAAGCACTATGTCTCCCTGTTCGGTGATGATGAAGCCACCCAGCAGTTGCGTGAAGACTATGCCATGAAGAATAACACCCTCGTCTCGGTCGAGCGTCGAGAAAACCTGGCCGCATTCGTGTTCTGGAGTGCATGGGCAGCAGTTACCGAGCGACCGGACTCCAAGTACAGCTATACGCATAACTGGCCACACGACACACAGGTGGGCAACACCATTACCCCATCCCTGATGATCTGGTCGATCATGAGCATTTGTGGATTGATCCTGGGTATCGGCGCCCTGGTCTGGTATCACGCGACTTTAAGAGAAGAACCGCTGCCTGAAGCACCGGCTAAGGACGTACTTTTCGCTGCCAAGGCAACACCATCACAGAAAGTGGCAGGGCTTTATTTCATCACCGCTGTCGGTCTTTTCCTTTTACAAATACTGCTGGGCACCATAACTGCCCACTACGCAGTGGAGGGTCAGGCGTTTTATGGCTTTAACCTCGCAGAATGGCTTCCCTACTCAGTCACCCGGACATGGCACACACAACTGGCGGTGTTCTGGATTGCAACCGCGTGGTTGGGAACCGGGCTCTATATTGCGCCGGCCTTATCCGGTCACGAACCAAAATTCCAGTGGCAGTTGAGCCTGTTCCTGTGGGCAGCGCTGGTTGTTATCGTGCTGGGTTCCATGACAGGTGAATGGCTGGGTGTACAGCAGGTGCTGGATCTTGACGTTAACTACTGGCTTGGCCACCAGGGACAGGAGTATGTTGACCTGGGTCGTTTCTGGCAGTTGTTTTTGATGCTTGGACTGCTCATCTGGCTGGCATTGGTGACCCGCGCCATTTACCCCGTGTTGGGCACAAAAAATGAGCAAAGACCAGTCATTTGGGTCCTGTATTTATCCTGCGTCGCAATTGGCGGGTTTTATCTCGCAGGCCTCGCCATGGGCAAACACACGAACCTGGCAATTGCCGAATACTGGCGATGGTGGGTGGTTCACCTTTGGGTTGAAGGCTTTTTCGAAACCTTTGCGGTTTCAGTTACAGCATTGATGTTCGTCCGACTGGGTCTGTTACGCACCACCTCGGCGACGTCAGCCGTGCTGTTTTCAACGATGATCTTTCTAACCGGCGGTATCATCGGTACGACACATCACCTGTATTTCACCGGCACACCGAATTCAATGGTTGCCTGGGGCGCCATGTTTTCTGCCCTGGAAGTCGTACCGCTGGCCATCATCGGTTACGAGGCCTACCAGACCTATAGCCTGAAGAAACCGCAGTCATGGGTGGTTCGCTACCATTGGGCGATCATGTTCTTCGTGGCTACAGCCTTCTGGAACCTGTTTGGCGCCGGCATGCTCGGTTTCCTGATCAATACACCGATCGCCCTGTACTTCATACAGGGCCTCAACACCACCGCAACGCACGGACATGGTGCATTTATGGGTGTCTACGGCAACCTGGGTATCGGTCTTATGTTGTTTTGCCTGGTCGGCATCTGCAAGGGTGTGGGGTGGAATGACCAACCCCTCAAGTGGGCTTTCTGGAGCCTCAATGTCGGCTTGATGGCGATGTTGGTGATGTCGTTACTGCCGATTGGCCTGGTCCAGTTTGCCGCATCGGTAGAACACGGTTACTGGTTCGCGCGCTCATCTGAAATCATGCAGGGTGGACTGGTTCAGTCACTGGTCTGGGCTCGCGTGTTCGGTGATGTCATCTTCGGTATTGGCGGTGCGCTGCTGGCGTACTTCATGTTTGGACTGGTCAGGGGGGCGATTGGCAACAGAAAAGCCCAGACGGTAGTACCGGCGGGCGATGCTTTGC
>Ga0316201_10004334_pt1 | contig 10684 bp, 9 predicted proteins | sample CS6wburrow_MG_FD_204516 | JGI IMG/M metagenome (GOLD analysis project Ga0316201, IMG submission 204516) | Coastal sediment microbial communities from Delaware Bay, Delaware, United States - CS-6 worm burrow | ecosystem: Environmental > Aquatic > Marine > Coastal > Sediment | place: USA: Delaware... | reverse complement strand
CGTGTTGCCTTCCGGGTTTACTTCGGTTATTAAGTCTATAGATACATTGGACGGCTCGCTTGAAGAAGCATACGCTCCTATGTCGGTATCTATAACCCTTCAAGATGATATCGACGTGAGCAGGGGCGATATGATTGTTCGTACGAATAACAAGCCGGAAGCCTTACAGGAATTCGATGCCATGCTGTGCTGGTTGCATAACAATCCCGCGAAACCGAGGGCGAAGTATACCATTATGCATACTTCGAATGAACAGAAGGCGATGATCAAGGCGGTGACCTATAAGATCGATATCAATACCTACAATCGTGAAACGGAGGATAAGGAGTTGAACATGAATGATATTTGCCGTGTAAAGATCAGGACAACCCGCCCGTTAATGATCGATGAGTATCGTGACAACCGCATTACCGGAAGTTTTGTTCTCATTGACGATGCCACACATGAAACCGTTGCGGCAGGGATGATACTGTAGTTGGTCTTTGGTGTAATAAGCATGAAGTATTACCTTAACCTCAGGAATTAGATTCTAAAAAATATTCATGGAGCAAAACTCTGGCAAACTGGTAAAAAAAGGATTGTTTTGGAGTTTTGCAGACAATATCCTCCAGCAGGTGGTGAACTTCATTGTGGGTATTATTCTCGCAAGGATTTTATCGCCAGAGGAATTTGGCATCCTCGGAATCATTACTATTTTCATTGCGATAAGTGCGACTTTTGTAGACAGTGGCCTGAGTTCGGCATTGATTAATAAACAAGATGCTTCTGATTCGGATTACAATACCGTCTTTTGGTCGAATGTACTTTTTGGTCTGTTAATGTATGCGCTATTGTTTTTTAGCTCGTATGCAATAGCGGATTTCTTTGAAGAAAAGAGCCTGGTTAGTTTAGTTCGTATCGCTTCGCTTAGTTTGGTCTTTGTTGCGTTTTCTTCTATACAGCGCACGCTGTATATGAAACTGATCAATTTCAGGATAATTACAATTGTCTCAATTATATCGGTCGTGATAAGTGGAATCACTGCTATATACATGGCCCTGGAGGGATACGGTGTGCTAAGCCTTGTTGTGAGGATCGTACTGGGCCAGTGCATTACGCTGCTACTTTTTTGGACCTTGAGTAAGTGGAGACCTAGATTCGAATTTAACAAAGAATCGTTTCTTCGAATGTATCGATATGGTGTGAACCTACAGATGTCCAAGATGATCAATACACTCAGTAATAATCTCTATTATTTCATCATAGGGAAATTCTTCAGTCCGGCAATCCTGGGGTATTACACGCGTGCAAATACTTTTAAGGACTTGGCTTCCAACAATATCTCAACTTCTGTGGACAGGGTGAGTTTTGCGTCATTATCCAAAATTACCGATCGGCGTGCCAGGCTGGAGCAATTCAGAAAGTTTCTTTTTGTAACTATGTGGATCGCTTCCTTGTTTATGTGTATACTCTTTATTTGTGCCAAGCCAATCGTATTGATATTAATTGGTGAAAAATGGGCAACGTCTATTATTTACCTTAAAATACTAGCGCTTTCGGGCATATTGCTTCCCATCTACAGCTTGAACATCAACCTCCTGGCGATTGGTCAGAAGACAAAGAAGTATCTTACCATTGAAATACTATCAAAGTTACTTGTTGTACCAATTGTGATTGCAGGGGTGTACTATGGAATAGAAGTAATGTTGAAATGTATTGTTCTGCACTCCGTGGTGATCTATATCATGAGTGTCGTCTCGCTTCGGAAATACGAGTCGATTGGCTACAAGAAGCAGCTCATGCCATCGATTAAGTTACTAGGGATATTCACACTCTGCACATTGGGCTTGCTTTATCTCAACAGTTTGTTCGGTTTCGAGAATTTATACCTTGAACTAGTGGTTAACGGTTTCCTTATCGTGGGAATCTTTCTGATTCTTTCAAGACTTCTATTGAAACGGGAGTCGGAGTTTATTTGGGTTTATTTAAAAAATTTTAAATGGAGTTAGTTACGGTCGGACTTCCGGTGTACAATGCCGAGCGCTTCTTGAAGGACTGTGTTAGTTCCATATTGGCTCAAACATTTAAGGATTTCAAGCTGTTGATCGTTAACGATGGTTCAACAGACAGGTCCATGGAAATAGTATCTGAGTTCAAGGACCCAAGGATAGAGATCATCGATGATGGAGAGAATCGAGGGTTGCCCTACAGGCTAAATCAGATCGCTAAACTGGCTACTACCAAATACCTGGCTCGGATGGATGCGGATGATATTATGCATTACAGAAGATTGGAAATACAATTCGCTTTAATGGAGTCTCAAGATACTATTGATGTACTCGGCACAAATACGTATACCTTAGACACAGACAATAATATCGAAGGTCTTAGATTGGCTCCAAAGGAGGATGGGGAATACAATTTAATACCCACACAGAATTTTGCGCATCCAACGATTATAGCAAAGACCAGTTGGTTTCAGGACAACCCCTATGATGAAAAGGCAGTGCGTTGTGAGGATGCTGAATTATGGTTGCGGACCAAGGGCAGGTATTCCTTCTGTCTATATGACAGGCCTTTGTTATTTTACCGGGAATACTATCGCAACAACGCCACTAAATATTTCAAGAGCCTCAAAGGACTGTGGTATATTTCAATAAAATTGATACGAACGAACAGAATTCGGGAAGGTCTGAAGTATATTTTTAAAGGACCGATGAAGTATTTTTTGCTTGGCTGTATGTTTACATGCTATGGCTTTCTGGGGAAAGAAGATTCCATCATCGCAAAAAGGAGTAAGAAGCTTTCTAAAGAAATGCTGAAGAATGCAATGTTGGATTTGTCCATATCTTTAGGTAATTCTTAATGCGATCCTTGTGAATTATGCGAAGGTCAATATAGTTACAATCCTCTTGCATGGTAAGCTCGAAAGAAATGATATTTAATAGTTAATTGACCGAAGCCTTTAGTGTCATGAGAAAAGGAGTAGTAGATACAGTCTATAAAACATCGCCTGTTTGGATTCAGAATATCATAGTTTCTGTTTACGGTTATCTGAGGTTCAAGGAGCGATACGGTCCTGTTTACCGTAAGAAATTCAATGAGTATATCCGCAAGGACTATTCCTCGCTGGAAACCGAGATCGCTGAACAAAACAAAAGTTTACGGGATTTCATACAATTCGTCAATCAACACAGCAATTATTACCGCGATCTTTACAAAGGAATAGACCTGTCTAAGATAAAAGAAGTAAAGGATCTGAAACTACTGCCGGTTGTTACCAAGGAAGACCTTAGATCGAATCTGGAAAAGGTTTATACCCTGGCAGAGAAAGATTCAAATATTGGGTTCACTGGTGGGACTACAGGAAAATCAATGATGGTACGGTTTACTAGGGAAGACACCCAAATTCGAATGGCGTACCTGGATGCGTGGAAATTTGGTTTAGGGATAGATCCTTTTAAAGTAAAAAAGGCAACCTTCAGTGGGAGATCGGTCATTCATAAAAGAAATCCAAAGAAATTTTGGCGGCACAATTATACCTACAGACAACGACTCTATTCAACCTTTCACATCACACAAGAAACAATTCCTGTTTATATAAAGAACCTCAATAAATACAAGCCAGATGTTATCAATGGGTTCGTGTCGGCAATTTACGAGTTGGCGGAATATATAAATAGAAATAGTGTTGATCTGCGCTTCACTCCAAAGGCCATCTTCACTACCTCTGAAACCCTCACAACTCTTCACAGGTCCGTTATCGAGAAAGCCTTTCGCTGTAAGGTATACGATCAATACGCCTCGGCGGAAGGGGCCCCCTTCATTACCGAATGCAAGAAAGGAAACCTTCATTATAATTTGGATACGGGTGTTGTCGAGAGAAATGATAATGGTGAAATGATCGTTACATCCTTTACCACGAGAGGGACACCTCTTATCCGTTATAATATTGCCGACAAGGTTTTCTTTAAAGCGGGATCCTGCTCCTGTGGAAATTCGCATCCGCTGGTTGAGAGAATTGAGGGAAGAGCGGTTGATTTTCTATACAATTCCGAAGGTGGAAAAGTGAGTCTGAGTCATTTAGCCGATGTGATCAAGGGCAATCCTAATAGTGTGATCAAGATGCAGTTTATTCAGAAATCGAAGAAGGAGGTCACAGTGCTTCTGGTTGTGGATAAAACCCTGTATAACAAATCGGACGAATCCACGATTTTGTCGGAAATGAGATATAGATTTGGAGAAGAGATGAAGATAACAATGAAAGTAGTAGATGAAATCCCTAGAGAGGGAAGTGGAAAATATCAGCTCATTAAGAATCTTGTTGATCCGAATTCATGAAAATAGCCCTCTTAGGTGATATAGCGTTTTTTGGCAGGTTCAGTAAGCAGAATAATACAAACCTGGAAGATTATTTCAAGAAAATATCTCAAAGGTTGGCAACTTATGACCTGGTGGTAGGAAACCTGGAAACACCATTTGCCAAAGACGAACATGTTCCGATAGGATACAAATCTGCCTATATTAAATCCGAACCCCTAAATGTATCCTTGTTGAAGTATCTCAATATCGGGGTGGTTAACCTGGCCAACAATCATATTTATGATTATGGTGCTGCATCATTCGAGCTCACTAAACAGTTGCTGGATGAACATGGAATTAAGTACTTCGGAATTGATAATAAGGAGTTGCGTATGGAGCATGGGGGCAATGTCCTCGCCTTTAATGGATATTGTTGTTATTCCACCAATCCTCTAGGAATTAACAGAGGGGATCAAAGTGGGATCAACGAATTAGATTTTCGGGAAGTTTCGACCAGATTACAGAAGAATCGAAATTTCGACCAGGTGGATATTTTCAGTGTACATTGTGGACAGGAACATGTAAATTATCCGAATTATGATCACGTTCAATTAGCGAGGAAACTGTCTGAAATAGGACCTTATATTTTTTACGGACATCACCCCCATGTGGCTCAGGGGATCGAAGAAGTGAATAACAGTCTAATTGCATATAGTCTTGGCAATTTCTGTTTTGACGATGTGTATACCAGTAAATCGAAATTTCCCCTGGTAAAGCAAACACAGAATAACAAGGAATCGTTCCTTTTGGAGATCGAGATCGAAAACAACCGGGTTGTGGGGCACGCTGTAGTTCCCTTTTTCATCGGTGACCGCGAGATAGTGTTGGATGCACCCCAAATATTGAAAAAAATTCAAAAATATTCTGAGCAATTAAAAGAGGAAAAAGAGTCGTATAATCGTTACAGGAATAGGTTGTGGATGTCCTACATCAATGATAGAAAAAAGAAACGGGATTTCAATTGGTATTACAAGAGGCTGAATTTTAGAACGATAGGTTTAATTTTGTCGTCACGTTCGAATGCGCGTAAATATCGTAAATGCATAAGTGATCACCTAGATGCATAAGATACAACTTAACAAATTCGAGAAGGGGTTAATAATAGCTATTCTGTTTACCCCATTTACCTTGTTGCGTTTTGGTTATATCGGATTAGGGGAGGCAGGCATCCTATTATTGTTTGTGATGACTTTGTCTTCCGGCTTTATAAAGAAACTTACGAAAGACCATCCTTTCTCCCGTTTTTGGCTCATTTTCCTTTTCATTTCATTTCTAGGGATGACCTACAATACTTTCGTACTGGACAATAGAATTGCCGATCCGGAAAGTGTATTATTCGATTTAGCTGCTTATATCTTTATAGCAGTTACCTGTTTGACGGTTGAAAATCTCTTTCATAGACAACAGTTGTCTTTATTCAGCTTGTTAAAGTATATCTATTTACTTTCAGGAACTATTTTTACAATACTGTTCATTTTAAGCCTCTACACCGATTCTTTGTTTGGTTTGCCACTAACTTATTTTGGTCATTTTTCACCTTTGGCGGCAAATTTGCACCAGGTAGCCATGTTTATCGCACCTATGCCATTCATAGGATTGTTGTTGATCGAGCGTGAGACAGGGTTTAAACTCAGAGGATTATCTTTCCTGTTTATATTATTGTTCTCGTATTTGGTGATTGAAACTGGTTCATTTAAGGCACTTGCAGGGCTATTACTTGGCTTCGGTATATACCTCGCCAGCCGTTTTATCAGATTATTTAAAACATCCTACCAAAAACCACTAATCGTATTGCTGGTAGTGCTGTTTTTATTAATAGTGGTTATAAATATTCAGTTTTTTAGCGATGTACTCTGGGGGATCTTCAGGGCAGAGGATCTTCAGGAGGGTAGATCAAGCCTGTATTCAAGGGGATTTGACGTAGCGATAATTTCTCCATTCATAGGCTTGGGCCCGGGTCCGCATATTTACCAGGACGGCCAATTTTGGGATTCTCATCAGACGTTGCTCACCGTTTTTATTCAGGGAGGTATTATAGGTTTTGTTTTATTTCTGGCGCTGTCATACAAGATCATCCGCCGTATTTGGAAAATTGGTCCATTGATCGCTGGTTTTATACCTATCTTGACCTACATAATGGGCGGGGACATTATGAGAAGGCTTCCGGTATGGTTGCTACTTATGTTTTTTTATTATTGTTCTATTCAACTAGAACAGGTCAATTCAACAGGAAATTTAAGCGAAACCAAGCCTACATAAAATACACTCGAACAGACGCCAGAATCAATGCTTTATGAAAAGGAAAATTGTTAGGATCACAACAGTTCCCATTTCGCTGGAGAAACTACTCGAAGGGCAACTGGCATTCATGTCAGAATATTACAATGTTATAGCCGTTTCTTCAGAACGTGAAAATCTGGAAAGATTTGGAGATAAGGAAGGAGTTGACACTTATTATGTACCGTTAACCCGGAAGATCACTCCGCTCCGGGATTTGCTTGCTCTATTTAAGTTGATTCGCTTTCTGAAAAAGGAAACACCTCTTATCGTCCATACTCATACTCCCAAGGCCGGGATCGTGGGTATGATGGCCGCCAGGTTCGCGGGAGTGCCTATCCGACTTCACACAGTTGCGGGATTACCTCTATTGGAAGTTACGGGATTTAAGCGACGCATTCTTGATTGGGTTGAAAAATCAACTTATCGCTACGCTACCAAAGTTTTGCCCAATTCCCGTGGATTGAAAGAAATTATACTGAAAGAAGGCTTTTGTCCGGCAGACAAACTTGAAGTCCTGGGAGAGGGGAGTAGCAATGGTATTGATTCCAATTACTTCTCCAGGGCCCATTATAGTGATGAAGTAATAAACGCTAAACGGGATGAACTTACTATTGCTCTCGAAGATACGGTGTTCGTATTCATCGGGAGAATCGTAAAAGACAAAGGAATTAACGAGCTAACTGATGCGTTTGTGCAACTGCAAAATGCAGTCCCGGATTGTTCCTTGCTCCTTGTTGGTCCATTTGAAGACGATTTGGACCCACTTTCACCCGAGACGAGAAATACAATTAATACTCACCCTAAGATCATTACAACCGGTTACCAGGAAGATGTTAGAATTTACCTGGCTTTAAGCGATATTATGGTATTCCCTAGTTATCGCGAAGGATTTCCGAATGTCGTCATGCAAGCCGGTGCAATGGGCCTACCGGTAATTGCTGCCGACATTAATGGCTGTAATGAGATCATTGAAGATGGAATTAATGGCCTATTGATCCCTAAAAAAGATAGACTTCAGTTATTTTCCAAAATGAAAGAGGTGCTCCTGGACCCCCAATTAAGAGAGAGACTTCGAATCCAAGCCAGGGAACGTATAGTGAACAGATATGACCGTGTAAAGATGTGGGAGATTATCCTGAACGAATACCGAGAACAAGAGGCAAAACTTTAGTAAATTTACTCCATGTACAGAAGGGCTGTAAAACCATTTTTCGACTTTATCGTGGCAGTTTCGACTTTCCTGGTTCTTTTCCCGATCTTCCTTTTGATTACACTTTTGCTCGCAGTATTCATGGGAGGAAATCCATTTTTTGTTCAAACCAGGCCAGGCCAGAATGAAAGGCTATTCAAGATCGTTAAATTCAGAACAATGACGAATAAACGAGATGTTAATGGGGATTTGCTTCCCGATGCACAACGCCTTACAGGTATAGGTAAATTAGTAAGGACGACATCACTTGATGAAATTCCCCAATTGCTGAATGTGATCATTGGAGATATGAGTATTGTAGGTCCACGGCCTTTACTTCCCGAATATCTGCCATTATATAACGAGTTTCAGAAAAAAAGGCATCTGGTTAAACCCGGTATTACGGGATATGCACAAGTAAATGGTAGAAACGCGATAGGTTGGGAAGAGAAATTCGAATTAGATGTTTATTATGTGGAACACGTGAATTTTTCATTGGATGTTTCCATAATTTTAAAAACTATTCGCAAAGTGTTCTTGCGTGAGGGAATTACAGCCAGGAATACCGCAACGATGAATAGATTTAAAGGTACGAAGGAATGAAAGACATTATCATCATAGGGGCCGGAGGTTTTGGCAGGGAGGTTAAACAATTGATTTCCGACATAAATAGGGATAATCCATCCTTTAACTTACTCGGGTTTGTTGACGATGGAATTATCAAGGGAACCATGATTCACGACCTGCCGGTTTTGGGAAATACAGATTATCTGAAAAGCTTGGAGGAATCAACTTCTCTGGCTGTGGCAATAGGTCATCCTGGGACCAAGAAGAGCATAGTTAAAGAATTGGGTAAATTTGACTTCCCATCATTAATTCATCCTACTGTTCATCCCCTGGGAACCAATATCCGGATTGGTGAAGGATGTATTCTATGCAGGCACACCATATTGACATGCGACATTACACTGGGTGATTTCGTAATTCTGAATTTAGCATGCACCGTAGGTCATGACGCTGTGATAAAGAGTTATTCATCCTTTATGCCGGCTGTAAATATTAGTGGAGAAGTGACCATTGAGGAATGCGTATATGTTGGAACAGGTGCGAAAATCATTAATAGTTTGGATATAGGAGAAAATGCCACGATTGGTGCTGGCGCAGTTGTTAACAAATCGATACCTGCTAATACAGTTGCAGTAGGAATCCCAGCTAAACCATTAAATAAATGAACAAAGGAAGGATTTACCTGTCATCACCTCATATGGGCGGCAAAGAACAGGAATATGTTCGCGAAGCCTTCGATACAAACTGGGTAGCTCCTTTAGGCCCTAATGTTACAGGTTTTGAAAACGATCTTGAAACCTACCTGGGTGAAGCTAGTAGGGTAGCCGCATTGAGTTCCGGCACAGCTGCTCTTCACCTCGCACTTATTCTTTGCGGGGTTGAGAGGGGAGATGAGGTGATTTGCCAAAGTTTTACGTTTTCTGCTTCAGCGAATCCCATTGTTTACCAGGGAGCGACTCCCGTATTTGTAGACAGTGAAGAGGAGACTTGGAATATGTCGCCTACCCATCTTGAAACTGCAATTAAGGATAGAATTTCCAAAGGAAAAAAGCCCAAGGCGATAATAGCGGTTCATCTTTATGGTATGCCGTTCAAAGCCAACGAGATACGGGAGCTTTCAAATAAATATGACATACCATTGATAGAGGATGCTGCCGAATCTTTGGGGAGCAGCTATAAAGGTCAAAAATGTGGTACGTTTGGCGATCTGGCGATCTTGTCGTTCAACGGAAACAAGATCATTACCACCTCCGGTGGTGGTGCTCTGGTGAGCAAGAACATAGAGTACAAAGAAAAAGCTATCTTCTTGTCTACACAGGCCAGGGACAAAGCACCACATTATCAACATTCTGAAATAGGTTATAATTATCGGTTAAGCAATATTTGCGCAGGTATTGGAAGAGGTCAGATGGAGGTGCTTTCCGAACGTGTTACATTACGTCGGGCCATGCATGAATTTTATACCGAAATATTCAGAAATACTCCAGGGGTAGAAGTGTTTTCGGAACCAAATTCGGACTACTTTTCGAATCACTGGCTCAGCTGTATCCGGATAGACCCTGAGAAAGCCAAATTTACTTCCGAAGAAATGCGCCTGGCGCTGGAATCGGAGAATATTGAGTCACGTCCGCTGTGGAAACCTATGCACTTGCAGCCTGTTTTTAAAAGTGCCCCCTATTATGGCCAGAATATAGCCGAGAAATTGTTTTATCACGGACTGTGCCTTCCTTCCGGCTCTAATATTGAACCTGCTGAAAAAGAAAGGATTATATCTGCAGTAGCTCAATTCCTGTAGATATTAGTTATATTTGTTCAAAATCTGTGAAGTGCTGACCCCCAAACGTCTCTTGCGAAACCTATATCAAGGTGATAATAGGTTGAAAATACTTGACCAAAGATACCTTCCGCGCTGGATAGTGCTTCTTATTGATATATTCCTTGCTTCGCTATCCATGGTTTTGGTATACCTGATTATTTTAGGTACTCCTATTAATTTCAGAGGAATAATTCCATTACCTGCCGAGGCTGGAATAATACTAGCTGTTCACATTGTATACTTCGTCATATTCAGAACCTATTCCGGGATCATCCGCCATTCCACTTTTACTGATATTTTGAAACTGGCATTTTCTGTGGTTTGCACGGGAGTTACGCTTTTAGTCTTCAATTTTATTTTTGATTTGTTTAAGGATGAACGCATATTCCTAACCACATCCATCCTGATATATATGCTGGTTTCTTTTGCCGTTATGTTATTGTTCAGGATAGCGATCAAGGAAAGTTATCAATTCCTCAGGAACAGCGCCG
>Ga0316201_10004333_pt1 | contig 10687 bp, 7 predicted proteins | sample CS6wburrow_MG_FD_204516 | JGI IMG/M metagenome (GOLD analysis project Ga0316201, IMG submission 204516) | Coastal sediment microbial communities from Delaware Bay, Delaware, United States - CS-6 worm burrow | ecosystem: Environmental > Aquatic > Marine > Coastal > Sediment | place: USA: Delaware... | reverse complement strand
ACGCGCATGACGCATAAAGGCTTCCCCCAATTCTTGCTCATCCACAGTTGATAGCACCGTGTTTGCAGAAAGGCCCATTTGAGGTAAGTCTATCGCCACTACGGGAAGAGAAAGCATACACCCTATAATTAATATAATAGATAAATTATTTTGACGCATTTTGAGATTCTCAATAGTTGATATAAACAAAACGTAGACAAAACTCAATCAATAGTCAAGTCAATTTTCAAAAGATTTGCCCTAAAATGATTTGTTCGCCCTAAAATGATTTGACAATCTAGGTAACTCCAAAAAATTAAAATACCCACACCTTTAATCAATCTTCTTTCATTCTCTGCGGCTCTGCGGCTCTGCGTGAGCAGACAGTTTGTGACATAAGATTTGTATGCATAGAGTAGTGTGGTTATTTTGGGTATTTTATTTTTTTGGAATTGCCCTATAGAAGATCATGAATTGCTTAGCAACTGCGATTCAGCCACAATAATGCCATCAGTATACACGTCATGCTACTGGAAATGATTTCGACGCGATGCATCGCGTCTCTGCGACGCGCGTCTCTGCGATTCCCATCGGCATCAGCATACACGTCATGCTACTGGAAATGATTTCGACGAGATGCATCGCGTCGAAACATGCCCTACAAGAACTCTGTCTTGCGTTTTTAACGCCAACTGATAACAGAAAAAAGGATTTAAAAATGTGTGGCCTCTGCGGTGAAATCAGATTTGATAATTTAACGCCCGAACTCAACACCCTATCCAAAATGATGGACAGCCTAGCACGGCGCGGCCCTGATGATTCTGGCACCTTTATTCAAGGGCCCATCGGATTAGGGCATCGACGCTTATCCGTTATTGATTTATCGGTTCGTGCCCATCAACCCCTAGTCGATCAAGATTTAGGACTCGCTTTAGTCTTTAATGGCACCATTTACAACTATCGTCAACTACGTCATCAATTGCTCGCCAAAGGGCACAACTTCCATTCAGAAAGCGACACCGAAGTCATTTTGAAAAGTTATGCACAATGGGGCGAAGAGGCTGTCACGCATTTACAAGGCATGTTTGCCTTTGCACTTTGGGATAATCGCAAACAACAGCTCTTTTTAGCCCGTGATCGTTTAGGCATCAAACCCCTATACATCAATCAAACCCCAAAAAGACTGCGTTTTGCCTCAACACTCCCGGCCTTATTAGCCGCAGGAGATGTGGATACACAGATCGATCCCATCGCTTTACATCACCACCTCACCCTACATGCCGTCGTGCCCGCACCGCGCACGCTACTCAAAGGAGTACGGAAATTAGCACCCGGCACCACTTTAACCCTCTCCCTGAACAACAAACCACAAAGCACAATCCAAAATTCAAAACGTTATTGGCAACTACGCGCCTGTCGTCCAGAAACGCCTTTAACAGAAACACAATGGATAGAAGCCACCCATGCTGCCCTCAAATCTGCCGTTGATAGCCACATTCAGGCTGCCGATGTCCCTGTCGGCGTATTACTCTCAGGTGGACTTGATTCCAGTCTCTTAGTCGGGCTACTGGCCGAACAAGCCAATGTCAGCGATTTATTAACCTTCTCAATCGGTTTTGAAGATGCCCCCGAAGAATGCGGCCATGAATTTGAATACTCCGATCAAGTCGTCGCGCGTTATCATACCCGCCATCATCGTTATACCATCCCAAATGAACAAGTTTTGACACGCCTACCAGAAGCGATTAGCGCGATGAGCGAACCCATGGTGGCACAAGATGCCATCGGATTCTATTTACTCGCCGAGCGCGTATCACAAAGCGTCAAAGTCGTACAAAGTGGACAAGGGGCTGATGAAGTTTTTGGCGGATACTTTTGGTATCCACTCATGAATTCCGCACAAGGCACTGATTTAGAACGATTTAGGCCCTATTATTTTGATCGTTCACATCAAGAATTTTTGCAAACGGTTCACCCCGATTATCACGGTGAAGATTACACCTCGCAAATTATAGGCCAATTACTGGCAGAAAAAGACGCCGACGGCTTTTTAGACAAAGTACTTCGCATGGATGTCACCACCTTGATTGTCGATGATCCTGTCAAACGAGTAGATAATATGACAATGGCTTGGGGTTTAGAAGCACGAGTCCCTTTTTTAGATCACAGCTTAGTCGAATTAGCCGCCTCAATGCCACCCGAACTGAAACTCAAAGAAAAGGGCAAACATCCCCTAAAAGCCATAGCGCGTGATTTACTCCCATCGGCCGTCATCGATCGGCCCAAAGGTTACTTTCCCGTACCGGCCTTAAGATATGTACGTGGCCCCTTTTTAGAATGGATGCGCGACATTTTAACCAGCCAAGCTTGTCATCAACGGCAACTCTTTCAGCCGCACTATGTCGATAAATTACTCAATGCCCCTGAACAACATAAAACCGCCTTGCAAGGCAGCAAATTATGGCACTTAGCCCTACTCGAAAACTGGTTACAAATTAATAAAATATAACAGGCGGGAACTCACGCTTCGCGCAAAGACGCTAATACTTGGCGGTTTGCGCCTTTGCGCCTTTGCGTGAGATTAAAAAAGCCTCATCGTTTTGAGAACTGATTTATTTGCATTGCGTGAAATTGAGCAGTGTATCATTAAACAGAACGAGTTGCCTGTGCTAACCAATTCCGAACGTCGTCTTCTAAAGCGGGCCCGATTTCTTGAAAAACCCTTTTATGGTAATCATTTAACCAAATTTTTTCCGATTCATCTAACAACTGAGGATCGACTAGATTCAGATCAATGGGCGCAAGTGTTAAAGGTTCAAAACCCATCATCTCAATTTCGCCCCCCTCAATGGCTAGGCATTCTGTCACGATAATCAGATTTTCAATCCGAATCCCAAAAGCCCCTTCTTTATAATAACCTGGTTCATTCGAGAGAATCATACCCGGTTTGAGTGAGACATTATTTTTTCTCTTTGAAATCTGTTGCGGCCCTTCATGCACGGATAAAAAGCTACCGACACCATGGCCCGTACCATGTCCATAATCCAATCCCACTTGCCAAAGCGCGTGTCGTGCTAAAACATCCAATTGTGTACCGGTTGTTTTTTCAGGAAAGCGACAACTGGCTATGCGAATGTGGCCTTTCAATACTCGGGTAAACCGATCTTGATGTTCGCGTGTGGGTGTGCCTATCGCGATTGTGCGCGTCACATCCGTGGTGCCATCAAGATATTGTCCTCCAGAATCAACAAGATACAGTGTACCCTGTTGGAATGTTTGGTTGCTTTGCTCAGTGAGTTGGTAATGAACCATCGCGGCATTCGCACCCACAGCGGAGATGGTGTCAAAACTCAGATCGTGCAGCATACCGGTTTCAGCGCGAAATTGCCCTAAACGCTCTGCCGCTTGTATTTCATTAAGCTGTTCACTGTTCGCTTGTTGAGTTAACCAATAGATAAATCGAGTGAGGGCGATACCATCTCTCAGATGTGCCGCACGGGCTCCCGCAATTTCAACTTTGTTTTTACAGGCTTTAGGTAAAGCACAAGGATCATATCTTTTGATTAATTTAGCCCCTGCCGCCTTCAAACGGTTAATAATCCAAATCGCAGCCTGTTTCGGATCAACTTGTACCGATTGTTTAGCTTCACCTAACTGATCAAGTACCATTTTAAAAACAGCCGGGGCCTGAATCGTAACCTCCTCTCCCAAATGTTCAAGCAAATCAGGCCCGATTTTGCGCGGATTGACAAACAGATCGACTTTTCCATCCGCATAAAGAATCGCAAAACAATGCGGCAAAGGCGCGTGTGGCACATCGCCCCCTCGCATATTTAATAACCACGCAATGGAATCAGGGGCAGTCAGAACAACCGCTTCAACATGATTTTCAGCTAAGCTTTTAGCAATGCGTTCACGCTTCGCTTCGCTGGATTCACCAGTATAACGAAGCGGGTGAGGTACGATAGGCGCGACAAACGGTTCAGGTTGATCGAGCCAGATAGCATCTATCGGATTAGTATCGCAAGGAATGAGTTCACCACCCACTTTTTCACAAGCCCGTTGTAGTGGCGCTAATTGACTAGGGGTATGCAACCAAGGATCATAACCTAATTTAGCCTTAGGCTGTTGCTTAAGCCATTTATCAGGCGGGCAATCTTTTCTGTCATGAGGCTTAAACAGGGATTCATCGACTTGTTCACGCACAGCGAGAATATAACGGCCATCCACAAAAATAGCGGATTCGTGACGATGAACAATAGCCATACCCGCCGAACCGGAAAATCCGGTTAACCAAGCTAAACGTTGAGCAGAAGGCGGTATAAATTCACCTTGAAATTCATCAGCATGGGGAACAATAAAACCCTCTAAGCCGCGTTTTTCGAGTTCAGCCCAAAAGGTTTGGAAACGTTGAGTGATTTCAGGTTTATTGTTTTGAGGTGTTTTATCAGTATTCATGATATTCAATTTGAGGGGCGTAGAGACGCGAGGCATCGCGTCTCTATTAATGTTAACTAATTAACTCACTGGATTGCTGATAAACTTTACTACTAAGTACTGAAGCACAACAGGTATTTTACCGGCTTGGTTGCTTCTATTAATTAAAATACCTGAAAATTTAGGGTTCAGTACTTAATTATCAATGAATGCAAATAGAATCCAAAGAGTTATTTGTTTACAGTTTTTTAAGGAGAAAGGCACAAAGGAATGGAATTATTGGGGAGGAATTGACTACATTGCCCAACAGCCTGTCAATTCATTTATCATTACAAAAATAATCGGAATCATGATCAATGGTGTTTTGTCTCTAGCGAAAAAGAGGGCGTATAGTACATCGTCTCTACCCAAAATACAAACCTCTTCCCACTTGCGCCCTCTTGCTTCCAAAAAATATTTTCTTGCTATTTCGCATGTTTCCATTTTGTATATTGATCAATGTAGGGTGGGTAAGCGGGCGGCAATAAACTCAATAATAAACCACTCAATATAAACCCAGATTTCACCGCCCGTTTGCCCACCATCTTGCCCTGGCTATTCAAACAAATGAGCCATCAAGTTCCTTAATTTTAACTCCAAATTGCTTGCAGACTGCATAGCCTCTATTACTTCATGGCCTTCTGGTGTATTGCTGTGTGCCATCGTGTTTCGTAACTTTTTCAGCAATCTAAATTCTGAACGCTTTCCGTAGTGTGTTTGAATAGCCGTTCTAAAAGCTTGTCGTTCTTCTTCAGTAATTGTAACCCATTGTCCTCTGATTTTAAGTTCTTCAGTGTTTGGATTTAAGAAGAGTTGTTCTGCCGTAAAACGTTCTTGATAAGTGTGAACATCTTTTTTAAATCTCAATTGACAAAGGCGAGTAATGAAAGCTTCTACAGCTAAAACTGAAGCACGGTAATACTCTTTTTGATTTAAAGCCGATTCAGCCAAATGACGTTGCTGAACATACAAATTACCCAGTGTGTGCCAGCTAGTGCGATCTTTAAGGGTATCATCAAACAAACTGCTAATACCAGGTAATTTGGTTGGCATTTTTTCGTGAAAATCTGCTAATTTTCTAGCAGATTGAGGTACATTAAAAATGCGTTCAAGAAACGCAGCATTTGTGATATGCTTGGTTTGCTTTTTCGTTAAACCATCAGCCTCCAACAACTCAGAAAACACCCCATAATCCCCATCCTTCTCAAAGGAATTTAATGCCTTCACCCACTCTGCAATTTGCAACAACCCACTTAAGTCCAAAGCTGGTGCCTCTTTGGTTTCTTCTAAATGCCGCATGTCTTTGGCACCATAGTAAATACCAGCAACCTCCACTGTCTTGACAACTTTCAAGTACATGGCACTGAGGACAACCAACATGGGTAAATGGCGTAGCCCGTGGGTAATGTCTAATGTCACCTTGTCATGCTCTGTCACACAATCCGCCATGATTTTCAAAATTTCGGTTTGTTCTTCGGGGAATCTCCCATAAGGAATTATACGAAATTCACAAGGAATCTTCAGATACTGAGTCAATTCCTCTTCCAACAGGGTAAAATAAGGTTTTAATTTCTCTGCTTGTCCGTCGGTGGGTGGATTGTCAGCATTGTATTCAATTATTTCGCTTAAATCATAATAATCATCCTCATGCTTTTCCATCAACTCCTCATCCACTTCAAAAAAAGCATCCCACATACTGCCGGTTGTGCCTAATACCACCAATTTATCCGGTTTGGTATCTGAGTTTTGTAAATGTTCCAATAAGGCTAAACCGAAAAAGCTTTTTGTATAAGTCTGGCCGTTATCAAAGCGATAACTCACCTCTTCATATCGGCCACCGTCTTTGCTCACCTTACCTAAAAAGGTGATGAGAATATGAGACATAAATTGCGTCCTCCTTTTTAAAGTTAAGGAAGTTCCAAAAAAATAATTATCCCAAAAGGCAATTCAAGCCGGTTTGTTTAATTTCTCTCATTCTCTGCGGCTCTGCGGCTCTGCGTGAGCCGACAGTTTGTTTTATTTGTGGGCATAGAGTAGCCCAGCGGGATAATTTATTTTTTTGATATTCCTAAGTATCGGTAAATCCATTAAAACGCGCCGCTAATTGGCGATAACCTTGTTTTTCATCGTGTTGCCAATAAACACGATACCGTAATTTTTTTGGGGCCAGCTCTTTTTCACCCAACAATACCGTGTTTTCTACCAAGTCATGCTCTCCTTCAGTTTCTTCAAAATAAGTGAGTATCCAACCATTTTGCCCCTCTTCACGAATATGGAGTGATTCGTTAGTCGCCTTTTTAACGACTTCGCCATATAACAAAATGCCTGAAAAGGACATTTTGGCGGGTTCACGAAAATAATCGACTTTGCTTTGAAAACATAACCAACCTTGTTCGGGGGCAAATTCTTTTATTTTCTGGCGTACTTCCTCAGGATCAGAAATCGTGTCAGATTTTGGGGGCCATTTTAAACGACAGGGCCTCAATTTATCTAATTTTTCAAGCCCGTCAACATTTTTGAGTTGAGACAAAATCGGGAGTAATTCTTTAGGTTGCATCGAGGGTTTCCTTGTTAATTTTGGATTCAAGCCATTCTTTGCCCGTTATCCAACTACCTTCAAAATAACCATGCCCACGTCCACCGCCGGCCCCTAAGGCCAGATCACCTTCGACTAAATCAGTTAAAGCCAAGTGTAAAGCTTGCCACATTTCAGGAGTGGGTTGCCGCTTAGCGGGTAAGGCTACTGTGATGTTGAGCTTAAAGGGTTGGGTATCTGTCACGACTTCTTCAACAAAGAGTACGCCTTCACGTACTCCGCCAGTAAAACGATCTATGCCATTATGAGTATATTCAACGGGTTGCAAGGTTTTTTGACGTTCACTACGATCAATATAAACATCATCAAAGATCAAACAGCCCATTTGGGCGGCAACCTCTTTTTTATCGCTTTGCTTTTCTTCCACATAGCCAAATAAGGTTTTGACAGCCCTATTATTTTCGCCTAGATAAACCCAAGGTTCTGCTTGTACGGCGTTATCATCGGCAAAGATACCGGTTAATGCATTATAATGATAAGCGACGCGGTGACTGAGGGCACCTTTGACACCACTGGCCGGAATCACAATTCGTTTTTGAGACAGGCTCCCTCGATTCTTTTTCCATTCAACACACGGTTCTGTCACCGCTAATAAATCAGCTTGACTGTTTTGAGTCAGCTTTTCAACACCGCCACCAAAGCGGTAGCCATCTAAAGGCTTTAAATTCAACGTGATTTGTTGCAAATGGCTGGTATTCGCTACTGATTGAGTGAGTTCTATAAATTGGATATATTGATCTCTCTCTCCTAAATTTGACGGTGGTTGCAAATGGGTGGTATTCGCTACCGATTGAGTAAGTTGTGTAAACTTGATATATTGGATTCTATCTCGTAAATTAAACATACCCTTATGGCAACGCACAATTTTCAGTTTGCCTAAACCGCGCCGTGTGCCACCGCCTAAACGAAAGTTTGGACGCTGCAACAATTTGATCAGATCATCCCAACGTACATCATTTTGTTTTTGGCTCCACAACGAGAGTTCTATACTAAAACGATGTCCAGTGGTGAGACTGGTACGATCAAATTTGCCTTGTTTTTTGGCATCACTGACACCGCGATGATTCAATTTAACATGATCGCGTTTGATCGGCATGGCTTGGAGCGCGTCTTTTAATACTGGATCATCCCAACGTTTGTCTTCTGGATCAAGCAATGCTTCAACCGGTTTATCGCGACTGTCATGTAAATACCCCCAAGAAACATGCACAAAGGAAGGATTATCGGATTCACCTTCATTTTCCTTTGAAGATTGTTTTGGTTTGGCATTGCCAAACAATTGTTTAGCTTGAGATTCACTCGTTATACGCTGATAGGCGTGCCGCAGCACGCCCGCAAAACTAGAACCCGGTATAGCGGGTAAATCATTTGCGTCACGCACTAATAAATTATCAGCAATGCCATCATCGCGCCCGGTGGCAATAGATAAGGGCGTAGCCGTTTCCAAAACCAGACGAGCAATATAAAAAAAGGGTTCATAATGAGTCATGCTTATTGTCCTGTGCTTTGATCACGCGCAACATCTATGGCTAAGCGTGCAAATCGGGCAACGATTTGAGGTAATAAATCTTGCTTAGTTTCATTGCCTATCTTCTCGTCTCTTAACCATTTGCGAAAATCATCTATGTTGCTTTTATTTTTGCCGCTTTTATCTTTGAGGTAAATCCTTTTAGTCCATTGTGGATCGTCAGCTTTGCAAACACCATGAGCTTCAAACAGTTTGCTGATTAATTCATCCACCGTGCTTGCTGTTTTCGCAATGTCCATCACTTGCCCCCACTGCGTAGGCGTTGGCCCTGGACAGACACCGATTGGGGTATATGACAGTGAGCGGGCTGATTGGTACAATTTCACCAGATCATCTTCCCATTTTTTGATACGATCTTCTATCGAATCGCTGTCAGAAAACTGTTCGCTGCGTTTTACCAAATAACGGTAAATCAAATCCTCTTCAGGTGCTTGTAGTACTTTAGGTTTTTTGAGAACCCGACTACTGATTGGGCTAAAATAATCACGCGGATTTTTAGCCATTAATATAGGTGGATTAATCCACACGCGCCCTAAACCAGCTTGCCTGTATAAACCAATCCCTTGAGTTTGAAGGCCTTGTAAAGTTTTCGCATCAACAGCGGGCCCTTCATCTTGACAAGTAAAATGCAGCACACTGCCCATGCTGAATACAGCCCGTTCTAACTCGCGACGCTGACGATAAGCATTGAAGGGCGCATAACGACGACTGCGTAAAAAACTCTTACTCAGATCAAATACAAAATGTGTTGGCAAGCCAACACTTTTAGCCGTGGGCTGAAATAAAATAGGTTGTCCCTGTTCATCTTGTAAGGCGGCATCGGAAAGTAACCATAATGTGATAGCTTGGGAAGACTCCTGAATGGCAGGCAGTTCGTCTTTCGGTTCAGGCAACAACTCAATTTTAACAGCCCCATATTCTGCGGAACGGGAACGCCCTAATTTCAAATTCTGTTGTTGTAAAGTTTTGACGACTTGCTTGAACAAAGCTTTACCTTGAGCATCATCGTCTGCAAAATCGGCTTCCAAGTTAAATACAAACTGCTGTCCCATTGGCAAACTGGTATAGCCAAATAATTGCTCGTCTTTGGCTGTTCCGGTATTTGGATTAATCGCCGTTTTCATACGTAATTTGGGGACAATTTTGGTAAACCGATCATCTTTTTTGGAATCGTATTGGAAACTGAGATAATTGCCCCGTACTTGTTCTTCTCGAATGCGTTTAGGATATTCACGATGCTGATAATTACGCAATTCCATTTGGCTTCCCCAGTCTTCACGTTTATTCTTATACCAACACAATGGTATAGGATAACTCAATTGGCCCGATTCGCTCAGTGGTAAAGCATCGCCAAAACGGACTTTGCCGCTGTGAAATAGCGTATAAGCGTCGGCATCAGAAAGTTGAGGGTATAAATGAGCGGCGACGGCACCTAAAAAAGTAATGCCCGGTAAGTAGTCCAAACTCTCATGCCCCCCTTCGTTAGCCGCACGTTTACTGGTCACAACATCTTCTAATAAAGTGACTTTAAATTGTTGAATTTGCATTGTTTTTAGTCCAATGTGACGGTGACTCGCCCTAAACCACGACTGCGTGAACTTCCAATTGCCCGGATTAGGGGTAAACAGAAGTTGAGTTCTTTATGCCAATTTTCAATTAATTGAGCGTGGGGTAATACCTGTAATTGTGCCGTCAAAGTGAGTGGAATAGTGACTTCCATGCCTCGCAACGAGGTTTTTTTGGCCGTACCACTTTCAGGTTCAATTGCAGTAGCATGAATTTGATGAAAAAAACCGCGCAGCAAATCATGTCCATCGCGTTGATTTCTATAGCTAGGTGAGGTTAATAATGAAATTAAATACTGTCGCAATTTTTCATCTAACACCGCATCCGATATTCTTAACGCACCCGGTTCCGTTTCCAAACGGATTTCGTCTTGATCAGGCGCGTTACTCCCAAACAAACATTGGGTAAATTCGCCATCCCCCTGTTTCAGTTCATCAGAAAGCAAGCCCCACATTTCAGCCCGATACACTGCATCTCGCAATAAACCTTTGATGGTGCGCCCCGGTAAACAAGGCAAACCATAGCCATCTTTGTGGACTAAT